>JFJP01037824.1_pt1 | contig 23058 bp, 15 predicted proteins | sample 431651 | NCBI WGS metagenome assembly JFJP01 (sample SAMN02602958, study PRJNA72255) | Microbial mat metagenome, whole genome shotgun sequencing project. | biome: fresh water; feature: sink hole; material: water; isolation source: purple microbial (photo- and chemosynthetic) mats found in...
AACAATTTCCAGACTTAGTCGCTAATTCTATTACATCTCCGGGTAGTAATACATTACTAACATTGCCCACAGGAGAATTTTTCAGAAATAGAACCGGCACAATGATTTTATCTTTTGCAAATGATAGCTTACCTGCTTTTTCTTTTAACTCGTATAATAATCTTTCGCAATTTTCGCTTGCTGTCCATTTGCATTCGCCTACCAGCAAATATTTTTTATCTAAAGATTCAGCCACAAGGTCCAGCTCAATTTTTTCGGTGCGGGATACACTTCCCCACCACCTGCGAGCCATACCATACATAATTCCATTTATCTCATTACCAGAAACAGCATCGCGACAGAGTTTCTCCCAATACTGCGACACGTAGGCAGCAAAGTCGGTTTCGAATGTATTGAGTATTGGACCTAACCGACCAAGCTCAATGAATGAGCGATAGGGAACAATGAACCTAAAATAGAAATTCAGAAACGGATCACTGATTTTATACAGACTCTTTTTAGAATTTTTCTCATCTTCTCCAAAAGGAATCTCCCTTTCGAGATAACCCAATGCGATTAACTTCCCCAGAGGGCGAGAGAGATTTGTTGCAACTTCGCCACATCGGCCGGCGATTTCAGAAAGTTTATGTGCTCCTAAACCTACATACGACATTATGGTAGCAGTTCGTACAATATCATTAATGTCATCCTTGAAAAGTTTCAAAGGCTCCTCGTACAGTGTACCATTTACCGACATTAGATTACTTTTTATGGAATCAACCAGCGATGTATCACCCTCTCTCAATTCCCAATAGCGAGGCACACCTCCCCATACAGCATACTCCTCAACAGCCTCAACATACGATAAATTAAGCGCTTGCTGCATGTAAGACAACCTGAGTGGTGCGATTTTCAGTATCACATCCGCACGACCATATAATGGCGAAGTACTGTCTAAGGCAAGTCCGTACATGAGTTGTTGAGACGAACCACAGACCACTAGATTGTATTTCAATTGCTTTGAATCAATTTTTTTTTGAAGAACAGATGGCAGCTCCGGGCAGGCGGAAACCAAATAGGGAAATTCATCTATGCATAGCGTAAACTTATTATCGATACGACTGTTAAGCGTGTCTAAAAGCGAATCCCAATCAGGATAAACTACTCTGTCGAATCCGTCAATAACACTGCTAATCATCGTTGCCAGAACCTCACGCTGATGTTTCGCTTCGGTTTGGTCGGCCATATAGTATATATCGCTCTCACTAAGAACACGTTTCAGCAAAGTAGTTTTCCCCAGACGCCTGCGACCATAAACCACCACAAACGAAGAGCTATCACCGGCAAGGGCTTTGTTAAGCCGTTCAATTTCTTCAATTCTGTCAACAAATTTCATGATTTTATTATGATTACAATTATTATGATTAACAAAGATAATGTTTGTATTGCATAATTACAAGTAATTAATGTTTTTTTCTGTAAATTAACACAAAGTGAAAAAGCCGGAGACATTAACCACCTTTCGCCGGGTATGATCATGTTAAAATGGCCGATTTTAAAATTTCAGTTTCCATATTCTGAAGGATGAAAGAAGGAATCTCATAGTTTTAGCTCAGACTGATGAAATATTATCAGAAATTACTAATTTAGTTGCCCTAACATTTAGATATCATGGTTGATCAGAATGATAAAAAGCTTGCGATAATTTCAACCCTAAAAGAGAAATCGATTCTTAAGCAAAAGGTATTTGATAATACTCTCGAAGCATTTTCGAATGTTAAGGATGTTCTTAAAAGCCTTGCTAAAGAGGTAAATACCAATCTGGCAGGGATGGACTCAAGGATAAAGCTTGAGTATACCGACAGAAGTAATTTTGATGCCCAGATAAAGGTAGCCGGTGATATTCTGTTATTCAGCATGCATTCAAACATCTTTCAGTTCGACAGGGAGCATCCGGCATGGAAAACGGCTTATATCCAGAAAAACAAGTATAATGCATACTCCGGTATTATAAATATCTACAACTTTTTAGCAGATTCTTTCAGATATTCGAGGCAGGATGACCTTGGATACCTTATAGCGAGGATATTCATAAACCATGAGAAACAATACTTTGTTGAAGGAAAAAGGCAGATGGGAATGCTTTTCACCAACTTTGGCAATGAAGAGATCAGTAAGCAGTCGTTGCATATTATCATTTCCACAGCAATTCAGTATTCACTTGAATTCGATCTGCTTGTACCTCCCTATGATACGGTAAAAATAGCAACTGTTGGTCAGGCTGAAGCTAAAATCCAGCACTCAAGAGTCATGACCGGCAAACGTCTGGGATTTCAGTTTAATTCCGATGACGTGCTGATAAGCAATCCTCAAGAATCCTGATGTGCAGAACCGGAATAAAATACAGAATAAGTTTATTTCCAGTCCTTTCACTGGGGTTTCTGTTATTTTTTTCTGAGGGATTCTCTCAAATAAGTAGAACTGACGAACAGATAGTCAGAATAAGATCAGGGCCATTATTCGAACCATCAGCAAGCGGTTCATTTTTCCCTGACATTCCTTTCAGCGATCCCGTAAATCTCCGGCAACCATCTAATATCACACTTGACAAAAACCTATACTTTTACAACTCACTGGAAGTAAGAGCTTCAAAGAGACCTCTTACAAAAAAGCTATATGATTTTCTGATTGTTAATACCGATACCGTTAACAGTAAGCAGATAACGGGAACCAGTGATGCCAGCTACTTTAAATATTCAGGAAACAGAATCCGGAATATTGCAATTGAACGGTTGAATGTTTTCGGGGTTAACATCAATGAACCGGCCGCTTCCAATCCAAAGAAGATTGACAACGTACTTAATAAGACACATGTCAATACAAGTGAAAGTATAATAAAGAAAAACCTTCTTTTTTCAGAGGGAGATACAATATCCCCGCTGACATTAAGTGATAATGAAAGGATACTGAGACAACTGCCCTTCATAAATGATGCAAGGATAATTGTTGTGCCTGTTTCTGACAATGAATCTGATGTTCTGATACTTACAAAAGATGTATATTCCCTGGGAGGTTCCTATTCATATAAGGGACTCAAAGAAGGATCTGTTTCAGTTTTTGAAAAAAACCTTTTAGGTATGGGGCACGAATTCGGAATCGATATACCATACGACAGTAAGGAACCTAATTCACCCGGTTTCGGATTCCACTACAGGGTTGATAACATTGCAAGCTCCTTTGTAAATCTGAATGGATTTTACCTTAATGCACTTGGCGACAGAACTTACGGATTCAGCCTGAACCGGAAACTGGTAAGTTCAGGCACTAAATATGCCGGGGGAATATCTGTTATTCAGATGTATACAACGGTTGCTTTAAAAGCACTGGCAGCAGAGGAGCCATTAAAGTACAACCTTCAGGATTATTGGATATTAAGGTCTATACTGGTTGATAAAGAGTCTGTTTCCAGAATAATACTGGGAGCCCGTTATATAAATAATAATCCTTTTGACCGTCCATCTATCCCTCCTGACTCGTATTACGATCTTCAGAGATATCTGTTTTATCTGGGATCGTTAGCTTTTTCCGTTCAAAAATACTATAAAACAAACCTAATTTACAGTTATGGAAGAACAGAAGATATTCCTTATGGGGGTCTGATTAAAATTACTGCCGGCAAAGAGAATAATGAGTTCAAACAAAGGAATTATCTTGGACTAGAGGCTTCTTTTGGAGAGTCAAGCAAAAAGCTAGGCTATTTCTATATATCTGCAGGAGCAGCAGCCTTTCTGAATAAGGTTGAAACGGAACAAGGTATTGTACAATTGAACATGAAATATTTCTCCAATCTGGTTGTTTTAGGAAAATACAAAATCAGAAACTTTATTCAGGCTGATTATACCAGGGGATTCGACAGGTACACTGATGACCGATTATATTTTTATACTGAAAATGGATTCTCAGGATTCAGAAATGATTCCGTATGGGGAACTCAGAGAGTAACCCTTAGTCTTGAATCGGTGATATTCAGTCCTGTTAATATATATGGTTTTAAGTTTGCATTTTTCGGATTTACCGATTTTTCAAGTCTTACAGAAGCAAATCAAATGCTTGCACACGGAATAAACCTTGCAGGTATTGGATTAGGAATCAGAATAAGAAATGACAACCTCATTTTTAATACGTTCCAATTCCGGTTTGGTTTCTTTCCAAATCCTCCGCAATACTCAAGAATAAATTATTTGCAGGTATCAGGAGAACAGCTTCTCACCCCGTATAACTTTGATTCGGGGCCCCCAGCCATTATTCCGTACCGGTAATAAATAAAATGAATACTATTTTTGCATAAACAATCTCAGGAAATGCTGAACGATTTTAAAAAATTTATTGCGGAGAACAACATTTTAAACCCGGATGAGAAAATCCTTCTGGCAGTGAGCGGTGGGATCGATTCGATGGTAATGGCACACCTGTTTATTCAGATGGGTTATGAAACAGGAATTCTTCACTGTAACTTTGCACTCCGTGGCAAAGAATCTGATAAAGACGAGGAGCTTGTCCGTAAATTTGCTGAAAGTCATAATCTTCCATTCTTCTCTACACATTTCGATACCAAAACACATGCAAAGAAGAACAGCCTGTCTGTCCAGATGGCTGCAAGAGAGCTTAGATATTCATGGTTTGAGGAGATCAGGAAACAGAACGGATATGATTTAATTGCAGTTGCACATAACCTGAATGATAACATTGAAACACTGATAATTAATCTTACCAGGGGGACCGGACTGGCCGGACTGTCAGGTATGAGAATCGTAAACAACCGGATAATACGACCTTTGCTGTTTGCTTCACGGAAGCAGATTACAGATTACTGCAACCTGAACAGCATTCGTTACAGGGAAGATAAGTCAAATGCTGATACAAAATACATCCGGAATAAGATCAGACACCAGATAATACCTGTTTTAAAGGAGATTAATCCATCAATCGAGACTACATTAAACGAGACTGCCGAGAGATTTATCGGCATTAATGAGATTGTTTCCGAGTTTATCAGTAAGCTAAGGGAAAAGATCAGTGAACAATCAGGAGAAATTACAACATTCAATATCAGCCCGTTAAGGGCTCACCTTCATAACAAAGCCATAATTTTTGAATTATTCAAACCATTTGGTATTATCAACGTACAGCTTGAAGATCTGATAAAGGTGATAAACGGAAAAACCGGTGGTCAGATATTTACAGGTAGCCACAGGATAATAAAAAACAGGAAAGAGATTATCGTATCAACGGAGAAGATAAATTCCAAAGCTGTATATACAATTAAAACAGTGGCAGACCTTAAAAAGATCCCCGGAATTGTTTCGGCAGAGCAGGTCGAGGTAAATGATACTTTCCAGATATCTTATAATTCGGCTGTTGCCTGTCTGGATTTAGAAAAATTAGTTTTCCCGCTTTTAGTAAGGAAATGGGAAGCAGGAGACAATTTCTTTCCTCTGGGGATGAAGCATAAAAAAAAGTTAAGCAACTATTTCATTGATAATAAATATTCCCTTTATGATAAGGAAAATATTCTGATACTGGAATCGGATGGAAAGATTGTATGGATAATAGGCGACAGGATTGATAACAGGTTCCGGATTACCTCTTCAACAAAAAATGCTCTTATTGTAAAAGCCACAAAAAAGGCTCTGAAAATAATTCCTGTAAGATAAGGCTGATTGTCAAACAGGTATCAGATAATGTTGTCTAGCAGTCTAATTGTCTTATTGATTGAGATGAAAGGTTATATGTATATATTACTCTGTTCAAATGGCCTGTATTACACAGGCAGTACAATTGATTTGGACAGGAGACTGGCTGAACATCAGAATGGTGAAGGAGCAAATTTTACAAGAAAACATTTGCCTGTGGAGTTGGTATATTATGAAGAGTTTGATAGAATAGACGAGGCATTTTATCGGGAGAAACAAGTACAGGAATGGAGCAGAAAGAAGAAGGAAGCGTTGATAACTGGTGAATTTAATAAACTGCACAAATTATCAGAATGTTCTAACAAGACCCACTTTCGAAATGCATCTGATAGTTCATCTCGGCTCCGCTCGATGAACGGGGAGAACTCAACTAAGTAATTTCGCCCTTCGACTTCGCTCAGGGCTCGCTAAAGTAGCTCCCTGACAGCCATTTTGGGAAGTGGCTCCCTGAGCGGAGTCGAAGGGAGACATTCGCATCGAACCTTAACTCTGTTCATCGAGCGAAGCCGAGATGATAAGGTCTCTATCTCTTTCCATGTATCCCCCTGTCAATCAGCATAAGATCCGCCATTGCCACTGCTGTCGCAGCTTCCACTATAACCGGCATTCTTAATGCGATACAGGTATCATGTCTTCCCTTAACCTTAAGAGTTGTCATCTTTCCCTCTTTAAAATTATAAGTTGTCTGATCAGCTCCGGTTGAAGAGGTTGGCTTAACAACTACCCTGAATACTATTTCGTTACCGTTTGTAATTCCTCCGTTAATCCCTCCTGCATTATTTGTTGCGGTTTTACCGGTACTATCAGTAAAGGCGTCGTTATGAACAGATCCCCTCATTTCAGCAGCGGCAAATCCGGCTCCGAATTCAATACCTTTAATAGCAGGAATTGAAAAAACAATATGGCTAACAGCCGACTCGAATGAGTAAAAGAATGGTTCTCCTATTGCAACAGGAGGAGTTTTAACCCTGCATTCTATTATGCCTCCGATAGAATCATTTGATGCTATCGCCTCATCGAGAGCTTTTTCAATATCTTCCGAACCACCTGCAGATATCAGTTTAGCTTCAATTAATGATTCTCCTGCTATCTTCTTTGCAATCACACCTGCAGCAACAAGTCCCCAGGTAATTCTTCCTGAAAAATGACCGCTTCCCCTCATATCCGAATAACCCGAGTATTTAACTTTTGCAACAAAATCAGCATGTCCCGGCCTTGGGATATTTTTAAACTCATCATAATCTGATGAAATCTTATCACTGTTTCTTGTAATCAGCGTTATGGGGGCTCCGGTTGTTACACCATCAAGCACACCACACAGGATCTCAGGCAGGTCAGGCTCCTGTCGCTTGGTGGTACCCCTGCTCCCGCTCTGCCGTCTTTTGAGGTCCTGTAAAAAGTCCTCAGGACTCAGATGTAAACCGGGAGGACATCCGTCAACTACAACGCCAATGGCTGGACCGTGTGACTCGCCAAAAAGTGAAATTCTGAACACAACTCCGAAAGAATTCATAATACTACTTTTTATCTCTGTGTCTTCTGTAAAAATCCAATAATTCATTAACAGGTACTTTCTTTACTTCTGCCGCACCGATTCCCTGGGTAAAAACAAAATTAATCTCAGAACCTGATTTTTTCTTATCATGAAGTACAAGCTGCTCAATACTTTCATCAGGCAGACTATGATACTGAAGAAGACCAAACCTGTTTAATAAACCTACAATTCTTTCCTTCACATCCTTGCCAATAAACCCTTTTTCATAAGAAAATTCAGTTGCCAGTTCCATTCCTGATGCCACTGCAAAACCATGTTTAAGAGACATATACATCTCAATTGCATGTCCGTATGTATGTCCGAAATTAAGAATGCGCCGCAATCCCTTTTCGTTCTCATCCTCTGAGACAACTGCAGCTTTGAACCTTACCGACATGGCAACAAGAGATGTTAGAAGACTTGTGTCTCTTTCCATGATCTCCTTATAATTGTTCTCTATTGTAACAAACAGATCGGTGTTGCCAATGATAGCAGTTTTTACCAGTTCGGCCAGTCCTGACAGATACTCCTGTTCAGAAAGTGTAGACAGCATTACTGTATCGCAGATAACAAACTCAGGCTGTCGTATGACCCCGATCATATTTTTTGTACCGCCCAGGTTGACCCCATTCTTTCCTCCTGTACTTGCGTCAACCTGTGAAAGTAAACTTGTTGATACATAGCCGCAACCAATACCCCGCATATAAACTGATGCCAGAAATCCGGCCAGATCACACACAACCCCGCCTCCCACAGCGAGAACAAAGCCCGACCGGTCAATTCCCGCATCAAGCATCTTAGAAGCAAGGCTTTCGATAACAGATAGTTTTTTGCTCTCTTCCCCGGGGGTGACGGAGAAAACAGGTACAGCCGGAAACTTATCGCCATACAGGTTTCTTACATTATCATCGGTTATGATAACAACGCCCCGTTCAGGCAACATCTCTCTTACTGATTCCCAGTTTTCACCAACCAGTATCTCTGATCTGCTGCCGGGAGTATTTACAAATATCCTCTCCAATTGCGTATAATATTGATTGATAAAGTTAAAAAAATCATCTTTATTCTATAGCGGAAAAGGAAATTACTGATCCAATTCTGTTACTTTTCACTCAGCTCAAGCCATCTCATCTCCTTTTCATCAAGAATCTTCAGTATTTCTCCGTGTCTTAAAGATTTCACATAGATCTCATCAGGATTCAGTTTCCCATGACTCATTTCGGTCTCAAGCAGTGTTTTTTCAGATTCAAGTGCTTCAATTTCAGACGATAACATCTCGAACTCCCTTTTCTCCTTGAAGGTAAGTCCCGGTTTTTTGTCCTTCCTTACCTTAGACTCTTCTTTTACATCACTATCCTGCGCTTTGACCTGCCTGGCTGAAGTTGCAAGTTTTTCAGCATTTAACTGTTTTTCTCTTAACTGAGTATAGTTACCCGGAAAATCTTTAATTACGCCATCACCCTTATATTCGAAGATGTGGTCTACGACTTTATCCATGAAATATCTGTCGTGCGAAACAACAATCACACACCCTTTGAATCCGGCCAGATACTCCTCGAGCACATTAAGAGTGAGAATGTCCAAATCGTTAGTTGGTTCGTCGAGAATGAGAAAATTCGGATTCTTCATAAGTACTGTCAGCAGGTAGAGGCGACGTTTTTCACCGCCTGACAACTTTCTGATGAGAGTATATTGTTTCTCGGGAGGAAAGAGAAAATAATTCATAAACTGCATTATCGAAAGGACAGAACCATCGCTGATAGTGACCTGTTCTGCTATGTTTTTCACCGCATCAATTACAGTCATATTATCGTCGAAGTTCATACCTTCCTGACGATAATAGCCGAATACTATAGTCTCCCCTCTTTCTACTGTTCCCTTATCCGGTTCAGTCTGTCCGGTTATAATGTTCAGCAGAGTTGTTTTCCCGGTTCCGTTGCGGCCAATGAGGCCTGCCTTCTCAAACCTGTTGAAGAGATAAGTAAAATCATCTATTACTTTTTTATCCCCGAATGATTTGCTGATATTCCTCATTTCAAGGATCTTGCCACCCATCCTTGAAATATTTACATTTATATTAATACTCTTTTCTTCCGTCTTACCGGCCGCACGATCTTTAATATCGTAAAAAGATTCAACTCTCGATTTTGCTTTGTGCCTTCGTGCTTTTGGCATCCGTCGCATCCATTCCAGCTCGGTTTTTAACAGGTTCCTTGCTTTTTCAGTATTTATTCTAGCCGAATATTCCCTGCTTTGCTTCTTCTCAAGAAAATACTCATAATTGCCTTCATACCTGTAAATCTCATTATCAGACAGTTCGAGAATAACATTACAAACCCTGTCGAGGAAATATCTGTCGTGAGTCACCATCAGTAGTGTTTTCTTCGACTTCATAAGGTACTCTTCAAGCCACTCTATCATATCCAGATCTAGGTGGTTAGTAGGTTCATCAAGAATAAGGAGATCTGAGTCTTCGACAAGAACCTTTGCCAATGCCACTCTTTTCTTCTGGCCACCTGAAAGAGTACCCACAACTGCATTCAGATCGGTTAGTTTAAGTTTGAAAAGTATCTGCTTAACAGCTACTTCATAATCCCAGGCTTTATGATCATCCATTCTCTGAATCATAACCTGTAACATTTCAGGTGTTCCGGAAATAAGGCACTCCTCGTATTCCCTGATAGTCTTAACAAGCTCACTGTCTGTTGAAAAAAGTTCATCAATGATCTTATGTGCTTCATTCAGATCAGGTGATTGCTTCAGATATGCAATATGCAGGCCTCTCTTGATACTCAATGATCCACCGTCGGGATTCTCTTTACCGGCAAGAATCTCGAGCAAAGAAGATTTGCCCGCTCCGTTTACTGCAATGAGAGCTACCTTATCATCTTTATTGATATTAAGGTTTATATTCTCAAATAGCAGATTATCTCCTATCCTTCTTCCAATATTTTCAGCCTGCAGGTAACTTATCATAGTAGATGTTCAATATGGCGCAAAGATAAAAAGTGTTACCTTAACAGCACTATTAAATTATTTATGCAATGACAATAAAGGAAAGATTTAAAAGAACAATTGAATATTTCCAGACTATAAGACCTGAAGCTGAAACGGAGCTTATATACAGTGATCCGTTTGAACTGATAGTTGCAGTAATTCTTTCAGCCCAGTGTACCGATAAGAGAGTCAATCAGATAACACCTGCTCTGATGCAGAGGTATCCCGATCCGTATTCAATGGCTGAAGCAACTCATGAGGATATTTTCGGTTACATCAAATCATGTTCCTATCCAAATAATAAAACGAAGCATTTACTCGGAATGTCCAGAATGCTGACAGAAAAATTCGGTGGAATTGTACCATCTGATACTGAATTACTGCAGCAACTCCCCGGAGTTGGAAGAAAGACAGCAAATGTTATCGCATCTGTTGTATTCAGCAAACCGGTAATGGCTGTCGATACCCACGTCTTCAGGGTAGCTAACAGGATAGGACTGGCAACAAAAGCAAGAACACCCTTGCAGGTTGAGGAACAACTTTCTGCCAATATACCTGATAATCTGATGCATAAGGCACATCACTGGCTGATACTTCATGGCAGGTATGTATGCAAAGCCAGAAAACCTCTGTGCAGCCAGTGCGGGCTCACTGAATTCTGCAAATATTATCGTGAAATCTCAAAAACGAAATAAATTTTAAATAAAACCGATAAATAAATAATCAATAATCTGTATTTAAATCAATATTTGCTACTTTTAAAAAGTAATTGAGAGGTACACAGAGATGGATTTTAAAGCCAAGTATGAAGAGTTGCTGCTCGAAAAGAAGCAGCTGGAAAAAGAACTTGCCGAATTACGGATAAATAATCCGGGAAGAGATTCTCTGAGCAGGGAAATGGCTTTTAGTTTTTTTCATTCAGCATCCTATCTGATGGCTGTAAGTAAACTTGATACAGGTCAGTATGTGGATGTTAACGATGCATTTCTTAATGCTCTGGGATACAATAAAGAAGAGATTATAGGTCATACCTCCGACGACATACAGATTTTTACTGATTTTGATGAGAGTAATAAGTATATAAAACTTATATCAAGGCTTAAGAAGATCAATTCTTATCCGGTAACACTTAAATCGAAAACAGGACAGGAAACACAATACCTCTTCTCTGCAGAGACAATTACACTCAATGATGAAGTATACCTCTTAACCGTTTATAGTGAAGTAGAAGATTCCAGGAACAAAAAAATAAAGGAGAGTCAGGGAAGTGTTCTTGATGAAATATTTGAAACTGTAAGCAGTTATCTGGCATTATACAGTGTGGGAGATGATAACAAGTTATACATAATCGATCTGAACAATAAGGTTGAAGCTGTAGAATTTGTAAGGAAAGATGATGTCATTGGAAAATGTATAGATGAGACAACCCTTAAATACCGGGTTAAGCTAGTTGAACTCCTTAATCATATTAGGATAACCGGGGAAGCTCATAAACTGTCAGCTTCCGTAGCAGGTGACGATACCGAAGGTTACTACATGGGATTTCCACTTACATCAGGAAACATAGTAATAACCTGGGAACCGGGGAATAAGCAGAAAAACCTTGATGACTTTTACAAACAGGGAATTGTTTTCGAGAAGGTCGCTGAAATGCTTCCCGAAATGATATATGAGGTTGATGTAACCGGAAGAGTTTTATATGGCAATAAGCGCGGAATGGATTTTTTCGGATATACGAAGAGCGATCTGGAGAGAGGGGTAAACATTTCTGAACTTTTTCCAGACAGCTATCTTCAGATGATAGAAAATCTGAAGTCTTTGAAATCTCCTGAATCTACTTCAAGCAACGAGTATGTAGCCCGGAAAAAGGATGGTTCAAAAGTACCTATTGTAACACACTCTTTTGCCACTTTCCTGAATGACAAAATAATTGCGTATAGAGGGGTTATCACAGATATAAGTAAACAGAAAGAGTATGAAAATCAGATCATCAGGGAAAAGGCTTTTCTTGAACATCTTTTTAACTCAACTCCTGCAGCTATAGCAATTACAAGTGCAACGGGTACTATCTCAATGGTTAACAGAGAGTTTACCACCCTTTTCGGTTATACTCCTGAAGAGGCAGTTAATAAAAATATTAACGATCTGGTTGTTCCTGATAACCTGATGGATGAAGCAATAGAGATAGACAGAAACGCATCGCTGAATAAAAGTGATGCAATACAGACTTTCAGAAAGAACAAATCAGGAAACCAGATCCATGTCTCCCTTGTAGCAACATCTATTATAATCAATAATGAGGTTGTAGCGCACCTTGGAATATACAGGGATATAACTTCTGAAAGAAAAGGGCAGCTGGTACAGGAAATACTATATAACATCTCTACAGCTGCATTGAAACAGTACGACATAAAGGAGATATATCCTATAATAGTCAACGAATTAGGAAAGATATGGGACACCAATAATTTCTTTATTGCCCTATATGACAATGCATCTGAAACTCTATCACTTCCGTTCTTTGCAGATGAGAAGGACAACTTCTATGAAATACCAACTAAGAGCACAATTACCGGGTGGGTAATACATAAGGATAAATCAGTACTTCTGAAGGAGAATGACCTTAAAGTCCTGGAAGAATCGGGTGAAATTGAGCTTGTTGGTACTCCATGCAAGGTATGGATGGGAGTACCACTGAAGGTCGAGAATAGCATTATCGGTGTAATGTGCCTGCAGGATTATAATGATGAAAACAAATTCTCGCAGGACGATCTTTATGTGCTTGATTTTATTGCCAATCAGATAGCAATTGCACTCCAGAGAAGAATGATGCTGGATAATCTTATAACAGCAAGGCAAAAAGCCGAGGAGGCTGCTCAGTCCAAACAGATCTTCATGTCGACAATGAGCCATGAGATCCGTACACCTCTGAATGAAGTGATTGGAATTACTAACCTTCTCCTGCAGGGTAATCCAAGAGAAGATCAGATGGACTTTATAAAAACACTGAAATTCTCAGGAAACCATCTGCTGACACTCGTAAATGATGTTCTCGATTACAATAAGATGGAATCTGGAAAGATTGTATTTGAGCAGACTCAGTTTAACCTCAGTGATTTTCTCGATGAGATAATGAGATCTTACTCATTCAGATCCAAAGCAAAACATCTGAATTTCGAGATTAAGAAAGAAAGTAATGTTCCTGTTGAAGTTATCGGAGATCCCATCAGGCTGAATCAGATACTCTCAAATCTTCTTTCAAACGCACTCAAATTCACAAATGCAGGCAGCATTACAGTGACCTTAAATGAGCTGGAAAGAAATGGAAATCAGTCGAAGATAGAGTTTGCGGTAACAGATACAGGTATAGGTATCTCAAGAGATAAACACACTATGGTATTTGACAGCTTCACTCAGGCATCGCCGGATACAACTAGGCATTTCGGAGGAACAGGTCTGGGTTTGGCTATATGCAAGAAACTGATTGAATTACAGGGCGGTACAATATCTCTTGAAAGTGAACCAGATAAGGGATCCACATTCAGATTTATTATCAAACTTGGGGTTCCGGAAAAATCAGGAAAACCTCAGACAGCCGATGTGATTGAAAACTATTCAGGGCTTGAAGGCAAAAGGATTCTTGTTGCAGAGGATAACAAAATAAACTTTTTTGTTGCCAATAAATTCCTGGTTGGGTGGGGAATAAAGGTGACTCATGCAGAAAACGGACAGCTGGCTCTCGATGAGCTTGAAAAAAACGATTACGACCTGATACTTATGGACCTGCATATGCCGGTAATGGATGGTATAGAAGCTACCAGGATCATAAGAAACTCGGACAATCCTAAAATAAAAGACATTCCCATCGTTGCTCTGACAGCGGCTATAATGTCGGAAAGTCACGACAAGATCGATGATCTGAAGATTAATGACTATGTTCTGAAGCCCTTCAAACCACACGATCTGTTTGACAGGATAAGGAAGCATATAAGGTAAAGAAGCGTAGAGCGTAGAGCGTAGAGCGCAGAGCTCAGAGCGTAGAGCGTAGAGCGCAGAGCGTAGAGCGTAGAGCGCAGAGCTTAGAGCGACGAAAGATAAAACGGACTAAAAACTCTCCAAACTATACGCTATAAGCTTTACGCTTTACGCTATAATCTATTTTATGCAGTTCCTGCTGATATACTCCGAGGCTCTCTTATTCCCCATGCTGAATGATTTTCTGAAATCGTGACAGGCATCATCAGGCTTACCTGAATTAAGCAAGGAGATACCCTTATTCAGCCAGGCATCTGAATTACCCGGATTCAGATCGAGCGACATGGCATAATCATTGATGGCCCATTCCCATGATTTTGAAACAAAGTAGGCGTTTGCCCTGTCGATATAACACTCCGCATCATTAGGATGGAGTTTAAGATTTTCCGAGAAATATTTAAGTGCATTCAGATTATCGCCTGATGCCGATTCGGTTTTACCTGCCATACTTAAAGCGGTCCTGTCGGCCGGATAATAAATAAGATATCTCCTGATATCAGCAAGTGCCTTATCATTTTCGCCTGTTTTCATATAACAAGCTGCCCTAAGGATAAATAACTCAGCATCAGCAACTCCTGCATCAATGAGCTGTGAATAAGAAACGGATGCTCCTGCATGATTTGAATCAGCATACCGGGCCTTTGCAAGGAGGCGGAGATATTTTTCATTTCCTGGGTTGTCCCTCACCAGTACTGTTATTTTATTAACAGCATCTGAATTTCTTCCTGCTGAATGACTTATTAAAGCATCAATATATATCAAATCATCATTTCCGGGATACTCCTTTTTGAGTACTGAAAGAAGAGCTGCTGCTTCCTCAGTTTTACGTAAAGAGAGAGAGTATTCAATCTCAGCCATTCCCTTCTCAATACCTGAATACCAATCCTTTTGCCAGAACAAACGCCATTCAGGTCTGTTTTCAATACCGGCAAATGCAGGATCGAGCATAATATCTTTTTCACTTTTTCTGAAAGATGATTTCATACTTATCCCGAGATGGTATAATGCAGTTTTGGCATCACCTTTTATGGCGTAGACCCTGGCAAGGCCATAATCTCCCGAATTAGGAGTCAGTTTGTTTGCGTTGTTATAGTCAAGTATAGCTTCTGAATAATCACCTTTTAAAATATTTGCAGCTGCACGTTCGGTAAAGAGCCGGCTGTCCTTTATTTCTGCAACTGCCTTATTTAGATGATCTAACGCTATGTCTGGTCTTCCCACATCTTCAGCTGCCCTTGCCTTAAGCAGATAGTCAACAACCTGCTGGCCATTGACAGCAACTGACAAAAAAAGCAAGAATAAAAGATTAATAATTTTCTTCATTTTTTAATAATAGTTCAGCATCATTTTGTTTGCAACTGGTTGAGTTTGGCACCAGCTTCTGTTATCACATGAACAAAACCTGATAGATGGAATTGTTCCAGTCCAGTAATGCGTCTTTCGAATACATCGCACTGATAGAAATAGACTCCGGGAGAAACAATCTTTCCTTTGTAGGTTCCATCCCAGTTTATCCGTGGCTCGTCAGTCCGGAATAATAACAATCCATTCCTGTTAAACAACGAAAAGTCAATCTTCTCTACCAGTCCTGAAGTTTTTGCTACAAGCAGGTCGTTTATATCATCGCCATTAGGAGTGAATACATTAGGAATCTCGTAAAAATTGCATGAGTCTATACAGACCATTTCTGATTTAAGTCCCTCATTCCCTTTCGCATCATATGCAGATACAGCATAACAACCTGCAACTACCTCCCCGGGAAAATGCTTATAAGAGAGAACCATCTTATCAGGAATATCTGTTAAAAGAGTAAGGTTCTCCTGTGATGTCATTTTATAATATAGCCGGTAACCAGCCACATCGCCGATACAAAGAGGATCTGAAAACGACCAGGAAATTTTATTATATAAACTGTCGCACTGGGTTTTAACATCAATGAGTGGAGTACATGGCGGCTCATTATCAACGGGAGTTGTGCATATTTTTTCCGACAGGTTAATCAGATTCTTTGGCATGTTGTCGGCAAGGTATCCGCCTGTTGAACGAACATAATAGCAATACTGCTGACCATTAACCAGTCCGTTATCAGTAAATGTAAGCTGATTGGTGGATCCTATAGAATCCCATACAGACGTAGTCTCATTAAGCCTGAAGAAATCATACCTGGTGTTTATCCATGGCACATTCCGGGTAATACTTAATCGTGTTTTCCTGTCGCCCGGAGCGGCTGAAAGATAAACAGATGAAGCGAAACCAGGATCGCCGATAAGGAATCGCGGACTATTGTTCCATAATTCGACCCTGTAGATATAGCCTGACACACTTGTATTTATTAAAGTATCTATTAATACAGTATCGTTAAGATCGGAGGTTGGAATAGATTTTATCTGCTGATAGTTTGTGCCACCTATGCCTGAAGCCCTGTAAATGAGATATTCGTATGGTCCGTTTGCAGGTATGGTGTCAAGTCTGTCAGGTTTCTTCCATGAAAGAAAGACCGATCCTTTTACAGCATCAGTATTCCTTACACTTACGTTTCTGATTACGGGTACACCTGAAACAAGAGTAGAGGTTATCTCATCGGAGGCTTTACTCTCTGTTCCGTTCGGATATACAGCAACAATACGGTAGGTGTATTCCTTTCCGAACTGCAGTCCCTGTCCGTTATCTGTATCTGAATATGATGTGGCTGTACTTCCACCAATGTAACCTACCTTAATGAAACCGGTAGATGAGGGTACGCCGGAAGTACATGAATCAGGTTTAAATGTTGTTGCACCTTCTCTTCGGTAAATGCTGAATCCGGCAATTACATTTGTTCCGTAATTCTGCCAGGTAAGCCTGATTAGTTTACCTTCCGGAACAGCATTCAAAATTACAGGTGAGGGACCCAGAACCTTAATATTCATATTATCAATGTCGGATAATTTGAGCTCGGCGTTATAATCGTCCGACTTAAAAATAACATCATAAGGCTGATTTCTGACAGCCTCATGGCAGGGGACCCAGCGGAACCGCGAGGATGCAAAACCAGCAACTGAATCAATTTTGGTAAATGTCGCCGGACAGGAACCTATCTTGAAAACGCCTGATGTTGCTATTAACCCTATTTTATCAAGATTTGCATCTGATGCAGAAAAGATAAAATCTACTGCCTGTCCTGCCTCCACACAATAATCGCGAAGAGTGCTGTTTACCGGAGGCTTATTATTTGTATTGTAAACGTCGATCTGCATATCGCGAACAACAGCTCCGATTTTTATACCATTACGCCATTCCTGGATCTCCATCGCCACATTGAATGTTCCTGTATCGGCCGGAGTGTCCCAGATAAGATCACCTGAAATGGAATCTACACTGATTGATTTTGTTGCCGGAGGTAGTGTATAGTTCTCAATTGGTTTCCCGTCTTCCCTGGTACAAACTGTCATCTTATAGGAAAGGCTGTCACCGTCGGGATCATATGCGGCAGGGTTGTGAATGAAAACATATCCGAAAGCTGCTTTATCATATGGCGGATTTAAAAGCACAGGAGTGCTGTTTCGTCCCATTGCAGGATTGACAATCAGCAACGTAGACATAGAAAAAACAACATTCACTGAATTTGGAATATTCTTCACACCGGCATTCCTGTTAGGATCCTGAACAACAATCTTATAAACACCCGGGCCGGGATATGTATGAATGACTTTGTAAATATTTTTCTGATAGAGGTTAGGCAGAGTCACTTTACTTATCCTGGGAGCCACAGAGGTTGTATTATCGCCCCATTCAACATCGAGTTGATTTCTGTCGGCTAAGCTCAGGGTATATGTAAATGTGGTAATGGTAATCTCATAGGTAAGATCCGAGAGCTGGACATAAGTAATCTCGCCTGCTCGGTTATGTGTAGCATTAATGTTAACAAAACAGAGTAAGAAGAGCACTGTCAGAAGAAACTTGTATATCATTGAATTCTTCACGCTGCAGTTATTTTATTTTAAATGTTTTTTCAGTTATGTCAGAAGTCAGTTTTACTCCTTCTTCAAATTTATTTACTCTCACAATAACCATATTAGCCTGATCAGAATAGAGACCAGTCATTATGAGGTTTTTCACCGTTAATGATCCGGGCTTTTTACTGTTCTTAAAATAAAGGTTCATACTTATCTCATTATCAAGCACCATCACATTCTCTAACCTTGCAATTAACTTTTTATTGTTTACTGTCAGTACTATTTTATCATTAACATATTTCTCCAAAATATCAACATTGGCCTGATTCGCTCCCGAAAAACCATCTTCCTCAACTACACCTCCATTTAATCTGCAATCAAGCAGAAAATCGTCGAAATACATCCTGACAAACATCTTAAAATCTACTGTCTCAGGAACATATTCAATGCTGGTCAGAGTAACATGTACCGGATGAAACATGATCCATACTGAAAAGAACAGAAGCTTAAGCATATATTTTCATATTCTTGCAGGAATAAATCCTCAAAAATCAGACCAATTCTTTATTAATCAGTAATGCTTACCCTGTCTTTAAGATATTGTACCGATCCGACCTCAATAAATGAGAAACCGGAACCTCCGGTAAAGTTTCCTGCAAGCACTACAATAATATCATCCTTATTCAGATTATGAGTCTTAACCAGATTTTTCAATGCAATATGGATAAACTCATCTACAGATGTCTTACGTTCCTGAAAACTGGCGTAAACTCCATATGAAAGTGCCATTTCTCTCATCGTATTTTCAGAATAACACTGAGCCAGTATAAGGTTAATTCCACGGTATGAAGCCATATCCCTTATTGTTCTTCCTCCGGTTGTATCGGCAATGATACCCCTCGCTCCTATTCTGAATGCGGTTTTTACAGCCACTTTTGCGAGATATGCAGAAATTTCTCCTGTAACATTAAGGTAAGGGATATCAAGAAACTTCTCTTTATTCTTTTCTACTTCCAGTGCCACCTTGGTCATTGTCTTAACAGATTCAACAGGGTATTTGCCATTGGCTGTCTCGCCACTAAGCATTATAGCGTCGGTCTGGGAATAAATAGCACTTGCTATATCGCTAACCTCTGCCCTTGTTGGCCGTGGATTGGTAATCATTGAATGAAGCATCTGGGTAGCGACTATTACCGGTTTTCTACTGATGATACATTTATTGATTATCATCTTCTGAATTCCGGGGATCTTTTCATAAGGGATCTCAATTGCCAGATCACCCCTGGCAACCATTATACCATATACGTTGTCGAGGATATCATCAAGATTATCAACCCCTTCCTGGTTTTCAATCTTGGCAATAATTTTTATCTCACTGTTATGTTGCTTTAAAACTTCCTTAACATCAAGCACATCCTGTTTAGAACGAACAAATGAGTGTGCAATAAAATCAACACCGTTATTTGCAGCCATCTCAAGGAAAGTCCTGTCTTTGTCGGTAAGTGAAGGCAGATTGATTTTTACACCAGGAATGTTTACACTCTTGCGAGAACCCAGGGTTCCGTCATTCTCTATAAGACATTCCAGAGCGTTTCCTCGCTTATGCAAAACCTTTAATTCAAGTTCTCCGTCGTCGATCAGGATAACAGAACCAAGAGGAATATCTGATGAGAAAGTCCTGTAACTGACATGAATTCCCTCGTTTGAACTTTTTTTATCAGGATCGCCGATTAAATTTATCTTATTGCCTTTTTTAAGCTCAATTGGTGCATCGCATATAGTTGTCCTTATCTCAGGACCTTTCGTGTCGAGAAGAATTGCTATACTTCCTGATACCTCGCGAGTGTTTTTAATAATTTTCAGTGCTCCATCAATACTCAGATGAGCTGAATTTATTCTGATTACATCCATTCCAGCCTCATAGAGCTCTTTAATAAAAGCTGTGTCACAGTTCTTGTCCGAAATAGTAGCTACGACCTTGGTTCTTTTTCTGTTCATAAATTATATTTTCTTATTATTATTCATTTCAATTAATGCTTCTATGGCCAGTCTGTAGCTGTCGAGACCAAAACCTGAGATACTTCCGGCACACTTCATTCCGATAAGACTTGTTTTTCTGAAATCCTCACGGGCAGCTATATTAGTTATATGTACTTCTATTACTGCAGTTTTAACAGAAGCAATAGCATCGGTAATTGCTACGGAAGTATGTGTATAACCTCCGGCATTAAGAATTATTCCGTCGTATGAAAAACCTGCCTTATGTATCTCATTTATAATTTCACCTTCAATATTTGACTGGAAGTAATCAAAAACTATAAGAGGAAAACGCTCTCTAAGCACCACAAGATATTCCTCAAATGAAGAATGACCATATTTCTCCGGTTCTCTTTTTCCCAGAAGATTGAGATTTGGTCCGTTTATAATTAATATTTTCATCTGAAAATGAATTTATTACAGCTTTTTATATATAAAAACAACATTTTTAATAATAACGGTAAAAATAGATAAAAAAAATCTGAGTAATCTGAATCATGAATAAGATATTAGAAGATTGCCTGAAAATCAATTTATTTACCCCGGCCCCACTTTGCTTCGCTGAAGCTACGCGAAAGCGAAGAGGGGAGTAAATAGATATTTTTGCATGATTCACAATGTTAGTTTCTGTTAGTTTGTGTTACTTTGCTTATATATCGCTGTTAAGTATGAGTCTGGACTGGAAACAATCATTCAGAAATTTCGAAACTTACCTCCGGCTTGAAAAATCTTTGTCGGAGAACAGTGTAGATGCTTATATGAATGACGTATCAAAGCTCGGGAAATATTTCTCTGAAAACAAAACAGGAATAACTCCGGCAGCAGTATCATACTCTGATCTGAAGGATTTCCTTTTATGGTACGGGGAAGACAATAAAAACTCCAGAACCCAGTCGAGGGTGCTTTCAGGGATCAGAGCCTTTTACAGATTCCTTCTTATTGAAGGAGAAATTGATGAGAACCCTGCCACCCTTATTGAATCTCCGAAGATTGGACTGAAACTTCCGGAGATACTCTCTGTTATTGAGATTGACCTTATGATTGACGCCATCGATCTCAGCAAACCTGAAGGTCACAGGAATAAGGCAATTATCGAAACACTCTACGGATGCGGACTACGAGTATCAGAGCTTGTTAATCTGCGGCTTACAGACATTCATTATGGTGAAGGGTATGTAATAGTAACCGGAAAAGGAAATAAGCAGAGACTCGTACCTGTCAGCGGCAAAGCCCTGAAAGAGATAGATATCTACAAACAGGACCGGAATGCGCTTCCGGTGATTAAAGATCAGAACGTGCTATTTCTCAACAGGCGCGGATCAAAACTTACCAGGGCAATGATATTCACAATCATAAAGGATCTGGCAGCCAAAGCCGGAATAAGAAAGAATATAAGTCCGCATACTTTCAGGCACTCTTTTGCTACACACATGATTGAGGCAGGGGCTGATCTGAGGGCAGTACAGGAGATGCTCGGACATGAGTCGATTCTTACCACCGAGATCTATACTCATATCGACAGGAGCTATCTGAGGGATACGCTGATTATGTTTCATCCGAGGGCGTGACGCGAAAAGCGCAGGGCACAGAGCACAGAGCTAAGGGCATAATGCAAAGTTAAAAGTGAAAAGTGAAAAGTGCAAAGTTAAAAGTGCAAAGTGAAAAGGTCAAATACATATTAAAAACTCTTTTCAGCTGCAGAGCAGCGTCCTGTTTGTAGAAACGGTTTACCGTACAGAACCGGCGCCGGAGCATTCGTTTGGATAATGTGTGAAGTTGACACCGGCGCATACTAAAAAAGATGATTCAAATGTTAAAAAATGTTATCCTTCCATCCCATTTCTGAAATTCAATTTAAATCACTAACTTTGCGACTTATTTTGCAAAATCAATAATTTAATTTATCTCAAATCAATAAAAATTATGTCACAAGTTAAAAGAGTCTAGAAATGTGTCTGCTTGGTCTGCCGGTACCAGCTGGTTTTACAATCACTACCGAAGCCTGTAATGAGTACTACAAGAATGATTGTACTCTTCCTGAAGAACTGATGCCTGAAGTATGGGCAGCGATGAAGAAAACTGAAGAGGCAATGAACATGAAATATGGTGATGCTGAGAATGCATTGCTTGTATCATGCCGTTCAGGTGCCCGCAGCTCTATGCCTGGTATGATGGATACAGTTCTTAACATCGGACTTTGTTCAGCAACAATTCCCGGGTTCCTTAAAAAAACAAACAATCCACGTTTTGTTTATGACTCATACCGTCGTCTTATTATGATGTACGCTGACGTCGTAATGGAAAAAGCTGAAGGTATTGATCTTGGCGAAGGCAAAGGTATACGTAAGCAGCTTGATGAGAAACTTGATGAATTTAAAAAACATAAAGGATACAAGTCCGATACTGAGATCTCAGCAGACGAACTTAAGACTCTTGCTGAAGAATTCAAGGCAATAGTTAAAAAAGCCCTGGGCAAGCCTTTCCCTGACGATGCAAGAGAACAGCTTGAAGGAAGTATCAAGGCTGTATTCAAGAGCTGGAACGGAAAGAAAGCTGTATCATACCGTCGTATTGAAGGTATTCCTGATGATTGGGGAACAGCTGTTAACGTTCAGGCAATGGTATTCGGTAACATGGGCGATACATCAGCCACAGGTGTTGCTTTCACACGTAACCCTGCAACAGGTGAGAACCTTTTCTATGGCGAATGGCTTGTGAATGCACAGGGCGAAGACGTTGTAGCAGGTATCCGTACCCCAAGTCCGCTTAACGATGACACAAAAAATGA
>JFJP01029700.1_pt1 | contig 23057 bp, 18 predicted proteins | sample 431651 | NCBI WGS metagenome assembly JFJP01 (sample SAMN02602958, study PRJNA72255) | Microbial mat metagenome, whole genome shotgun sequencing project. | biome: fresh water; feature: sink hole; material: water; isolation source: purple microbial (photo- and chemosynthetic) mats found in...
TCGACCCGGTACGTTTCCGCTCCGTTCCGGAGCAGGAGTTCGCCGGCACGAACCGCTATCAGCAGCACTTCCTCACGGTTTGCCAGCAAATCGGCCTCATGGGTTTGGGTGCTGGTTTCCATGGCTCCTCCCGCCGGGATCCTTTTTCGGCGTGAACATGCCGCAATCCTCCCCGGAAGAGGCGCGAACCGTGTCGCTGGGGAACCCGGGTCCTTTGAAGCCGAAAAAACGACAGCCTTTCGGACGCGCAGGATCCCAGGTGACAAAGTAATATTTGCATTTCAGGCAATCAATTCGCTCAAGCATGCCTCATTATATCATCAAGAGCCGCATCCGTGCCAGATCAGCCGCTCTTGTACGGACATCCTTCCGCATGTATAATGAAAAGGCTGGCGGTGTATCGCTGATACGGCCGTGCGCACAGTAACCCGTGAAAGGACTGATGAAACGTGAGTCTGGTTTTACTCGAACAAGCCCGTCTTGATTTGAAAGAGCTGGAAAAAAGCATCCGGGAATTGGGGGATTCACTTTAACCTCCCTGGTTTGGAGCTTGAACTCGAAGAGTTGGAAGCGAAATCCAGTGAACCGGAATTCTGGAACGACATGGAAAAGTCACAGCAGGTGCTGCAAAGGACGAAATCCCTGCGCGGCCGCCTGGAGACCTACCACAAACTGAGACAATCCTGTGAGGATGTACTCACGCTGGCGGAACTCGGCATGGAAGAACAGGACGAATCGGTGTTTGCAGAGGTCGCCTCCCAGATGGAAGCGGACAAGCAGCAATATGAGCGGATGTTTCTTTCCACCCTGCTCACCGGGGAGTATGATCGCAACAATGCCATTCTCACGCTTCACGCAGGCGCGGGCGGCACAGAGGCCATGGACTGGGTTCAGATGCTGTATCGCATGTATGTGCGATGGGCGGAATCCAACGGATTTGAAACGCGTGAGCTGGACATGCTCGATGGCGAAGAAGCCGGCATCAAAAGTGTCACCTTCGAAGTGGTCGGGGAGAACGCCTACGGGTTCCTGCGCTCTGAAAAAGGGGTGCACAGATTGGTGCGCATCTCTCCGTTCGACTCCTCGGGACGCCGCCACACCTCCTTCGCTTCGATGGATGTCATGCCGGAACTGGACGATTCGGTCAAGGTGGAAATCAATCCGGACGATCTGAAAATGGATGTATTCCGATCCAGCGGCGCAGGCGGCCAGCATGTCAACAAGACCTCATCGGCCGTGCGTCTCACACACATTCCCACGGGCATCATCGTGGCCTGTCAGAACGAACGTTCCCAGGTGCAGAACCGTGAAATGGCCATGAAGATGCTGAAGGCAAAACTGCTGGAGCTGGGGGAACGGGAGAAGCAGGAGAAAATGAACCAGATTCAGGGTGAACAAATGGATATCGCATGGGGCAGCCAAATCCGTTCCTATGTGTTCTGTCCGTATACCCTGGTGAAGGATCACCGGTCGAACCACGAAAACGGCAATGTGATGGCAGTCATGGATGGCGCGCTGGATGATTTCATCCTTGCCTTCCTGTCTCTCCAGAACAAGGGCAGATCCTGAAAACAGAAAACCTGCCATTGAAAACGCCGAGGTGATGTCATGTTCCATGACGAGCTGGGCCGTGAACGGGAAGTACGAATGATCTGCTCCCGAATGAACCAATTTCCCGTTTTGCGGGAGGCTGTTCGCTTTTGCCTGGATCAATTGCACCGGATTGCGGGTTGCAGCGCCATCGCCATCCGTCTGGAGGATGACGGCGATTTCCCCTATTACCATCAGGAGGGGCTCTCCGACAGCTTTCTGCTGCGCGAGGGACCCCTTTGTGCGTTGACTTCGCAAGGAGAGCGCATTCCGGACCCGGGTCGGGAAGGGGCGCCGCTTCTCGAATGTCTATGCGGCAGCATTCTGAGCGGTCGGACCGATATGCTGCTGCCCTGGTGCAGCAAGTACGGCAGTTTTTTCATCAATGATTCCATGGGTCTTGTCGAAGAAACCGATCTGAACTTGCTTGCGTCATCCCTGAGATTTTCCTGCGTTCGCAGCGGGTATGCCTCCATCGGCCTGATTCCGGTCAAGGCCGGTGGTTCCGTCATCGGACTGCTTCAGGTCAATGAGAGACAGAGCGGGTTTTTCAGCAAAGATCTCCGCAATTTTCTGGAAATGGCCGCAGAAGGGATTGGTCCGATTATTCAGGCGGGCAGACAGCGGGAGGCTTATGAATCGTTGAGGGCGGAGTATCAGGCCGTCCGGGAAGAAAGTGATCTGAAGACGCTTTTTCTTGCCAGTGCCGGCCAGCAGTTTCACACACCATTGAACAGTCTTCGCGGCATGATGGATTTGCTCTCCCTTTCGCCGCTTGGCGAGGAACAGGCCAGATTGGTGGAGCTTATGCGGAAATCTGCAGGCAGTCTTTTGAATATCCTGGAGAATGTCATGGATTCCGCACGGATCGGATCAGGCCATCTGGAACCCTTGAAAATTCCATTCAATGTGAATGCATTCCTGAATGGTCTCGATACGACCTTTGGCCATATGGCTGCGCGCAAGGGTCTCCTCTTCAGTCTGCAGCGGGTCGGGCACCTTCCGGATACGCTTGTGGGGGATGAGGCGCGTCTTGCGCAAATGCTGACCCAGGTGATAGACAACGCGGTGAAGTTTACGGAACATGGCTTTGTCAACGTTCAGGTCTCCTCCTCGCAAACGAACGGGAACCAGGTGAAGCTTCGTATTGTCGTAAGCGATTCAGGTCCCGGCATTCCGGCAGACAAGACGGAACATTTGTTCATTCCGTTCGGGAATCAGGCCCGTGCCGAAGAAAAGGCGGCTGCAAAGCGCATGGCCGTCCGGTATGATGCAGGATCGTCTGCGGCCATGTTTCAGGGCCGACGAGGATCTGGTGGCGGGGACGGGCTTGGAGGCGGGGAAGGGCTTGGACTCGGGTTGCCGATTGCCCGTGGTCTTGCAAAACTGATGAAGGGAAGTCTCCATTTCGAATCCGGGACAGATGAGGGGACCGTTTTTGTCGCGGAGGTTCTTCTTGAGTCAGCCGGAACCGAAGGCTGGTTTGAAATGGCCGGTCGGGAGGAAATGCTGGCCGCCCTGCGGACCCTGTCACATCATAGCGTCCTGCTGGTTGAAGATGACGGTATCAATGCGGGGGTCCTGACCGGTTATCTGGCCCAGGGCGGCATGAAGATTCACCGCGCGGTCGATGCCCGCGAATGCATGGATTTGCTTTCCCGATACCAGGTTTCCGCCATTCTGATGGATATCCGTCTCCCCGGGATGGATGGTTGTGAATTGGCCCGGATGATTCGCCGTTCCGAAACGGCAGGGGAACATGTTCCGATTCTGGCCATGACGGCACAGGCAGGAGATTCGGATCGGGAGCGATGTCTGAAGGCAGGCATGGATGGCTATCTCCCGAAACCGGTTCATCTTGGCTATCTGGTCGATCGGCTGCAGGCAGCGCTGAAAGCAGCGCCATCGTAACAGAGAGAGATCAATGAAGGCCATCCCTGCGATGACGGGGAAGGTGGCGCACAATCAACGCAAAGAGCCGGCTGAGCATCCAGACCACTTCCACCAGGGCAAGAAACAGAACCAGCAGGAGAATCTCCCGATTCTCCTGCAGTCGCTTCACCAGAGCCTGCCAGCGTGTTTGCTTCGGGAGAATGTCCACTTCCGGAACCAGGTCGACCTCGACCATCGTTTTGTCCGCCAGTGTGAATACTGCCTTGCCGACCGGTATGTTTTTCAGAACCGGCGGCTTCAGCATCATGTCATCCACCGTGATGGTGAGGTCCTTCACGAAATTCTGCCCGATGGGATACACATAGAATTCATTGGTCCGTGCCAGCAGGTTCAGCGGCTGGTCCTCCACGGTGACACCCTTGAGCGTCTGCCCGGCAGATACCAGTGTGCCATATCGATAATTGGAAAAACCATATGTGAGCAGGTTAGAACAATCCGTGCTGTTTTTGCCGGAGGGCACATCAAGCACAATGCAGATCAGCCTCATGCTGTTTCGGGTGGCAGTGGTGATGATGCTTTCGAGTTTTGGGTCGTTGCTCCCGGAAACGCCGCCGTCCGTACCGTCGTAACTCCAGAACATCGCATTGCGATTGGTCAGAAGCGTCGTTTTTCTGTCATCGTACCAGGGCTTTGCCTGCGTGCCGAAAATATTCGAAAACCCGGGGTTTTCCAGTGCCTGCCGCATGAACAGGGAAAGATCCGCGGCAGTCGTATACTGATTGTCATCATTCATGCCCGTCGGATTTTCGAAATGCGTGTTGTGCATGCCGAGGCTGGCAGCCTTGGCATTCATCAGGACGACGAAGTCCGCCATGGTCCCACCTGCATATTCGGCCAGCGCGACGCATGCGTCGTTTGCTCCGGAGAGCATGGCCGCGAAGGCCAGATTTTCGAGGGCGTACTTTTCACCGACACGCAGATTGAGCAGCGCCCCTTCCATGTCGGCCGCCTCGCTGCTCGCTGTGATGAGAGCGCCTGATTTCGTATTTTCCATGGCGAGCAGGACGGTCATGAGTTTGGCCGCTATGCCGATATGAAGGCGTTCCGTCTCCTGCTTCGCGTAAATGATCTGGCCGCGGTCCGCGTCGACCAGCATGGCTGCAACGCCTTCCATGACAAGCGGTGCAGGTTCTTCGGCATAAGCCGGGGCAATTGCCGGAAGACAGGAAATCAGGAACAGTGCAAGCAACAAAACAGACAGCACGGGACGTGCTGTCTGAATATACCGGGAACAACGGGGAAAACGGATGCTGCGCTTCATATTGCTGTACTCGTCTCCGTTCCTGAATGGGCAATCGCCTGATGCTTAGACATGAATCACCACAAGGTCCTGTCAGCATGCCCTGGCTTGCCGGGGGGTGGAATGCATGGACCGTGCCTGCGGGACAGGTTCCCTCAACATTGTATCATGATGCGATTCCCTGTCAACGACCACACGTGACAAATAAAGGGAATCGTTCTGACCGGAAATGGAACGAAGAAGAACGACGGAAGGAAGAAAATGGAACGGGGTATCCCGGGAGGGAAACCCCGTTCCATTTGGGTAAAAATCCATCAGACTGTGGTCCAGCGGATCAACGGGAGGTCCGTCGGATTGAACAGGCCCGGATGGCTGGGCACGACACGGAACGAGTAGGCATACTCACCCCCGTCGTCAATGTTGATCTGGCCATGATATTCAAAGGTGGTCGCATCCACCTGACGGACCATTTTCATCGGAGCGCCATGCCCGGACGAAATGCCATCCGCCGTGGACAAGCCATAGAAGATTTCGACCTTCACATCGTCCGGGGTGAGGGAGCCAAGCTGCACGGTCACGCCGAGGCTGATTTCCTCGCCGGAACGGGAACTGTATTCCGCCAATCCGTGGATGTCCCTGTCCGCGATGATGCGGACCTGCGGCCACAAGCGGAAGATGTTCTGCTTCCAGGCGGCAAAATGCCTCACAAAAGCATAGTTGCCTGCAACGATGCCGCGGATGCGGTTGATGCAGGGTGCGTACATCTTATCCACATAATCCTGCACCATGCGGTGCGTGCCGTATACCGGCGTCAGGGAACGGATGGATTCCTTCATCATGCGGACCCAGCCGGTCGGTACTCCCTGGGCGTTTCGTGCATAATAGAGCGGGATGATCTCCTTTTCGAGGGTTTCATAGATGGATTTGCTGTCCGCATCGTCCTGCTGCTGTTCATTGTCATACTGCGTATCGTCGCCGATGACCCAGCCGTTCTGACCATTGTAGCCTTCGCACCACCAGCCGTCCAGGATGCTGAAATTGAGGATGCCGTTGATGCACACCTTCTGGCCGCTGGTCCCGCTGGCTTCGAGGGGACGCCGGGGATTGTTCATCCAGACATCGACTCCCTGCACAAGGTTGCGCGCAAGTGTCATGTTGTAGTTCTCGACCAGAAAGACCTTGCCTTTGAAGCCTTCCCGGTGTGCCATGTCGTTGATGTTCTTGATGACTTCGTGCGCAGGACGATCGGCGGGGTGCGCCTTGCCGGCAAAGACGATCTGCAGCGGCGTGCCGGTATTGTTGAGAATGCGTTCGATACGCGCGAGGTCACGGAAAATGAGGTTGGCGCGCTTGTAAGTGGCGAACCGCCTGGCGAAGCCGATGGTCAGCGCATTCGTGTCCATCATGTCATCGAGCGCGTTCACTTCGTGCAGAGGAATGCCGTTCTGCAGGTATTGCCGTTTCAGCCTGTCCCGCACAAACTTGATCGTCTTTGTCTTGAGCACGTTGTGGGTTTTCCAGATTTCCTCATCGGGAATTGCGTCGATGGATTTCCAGACTTCCGGGTCGTATGGACGCTCCTTCCAATCCGAAGGCAGGTATTTGTCGTACAGGTACTTGAAACTGGGGGAGAGCCAGGTCAATGTATGGATGCCGTTCGTGATGTGGGTGATCGGCACTTCGTCCTCGGGCAGTTCGCCCCAGATGTCGTTGTAGATGTTGCGGGACACGGCTCCGTGCAGTTCGCTGACGCCGTTCCTCCGGCCCGACATGCCGAGGGCCAGTACCGTCATGTTGAAATTGTGCGCGTCGTTCGGCTTCAGGCCGAGGTTGATGAACTCGTGCCGCTGCAGGCCGAGCTGCCCCCAGTAATTTGAGAAATAACGGTCCATCATGTCGATGGGGAACACGTCATTGCCTGCGGGAACCGGTGTGTGCGTGGTGAACACGGAGGAGGAGATGACCATTTCACGGGCTTCCGCAAAAGGCATGTTCTTCTCCATGATGAGCTTGCGTGCGACTTCCAGACCCAGAAAAGCCGAGTGACCCTCGTTCATGTGGTAGACGGTGCCCTTGATGCCAAGCGCATCCAGGGTGCGGATGCCGCCGATGCCGAGCAGGATTTCCTGCTGGATGCGGGTTTCGCGGTCGCCGCCGTACAATCTTTCCGTGAGTGCGCGATCGAACTGGTTGTTCTCCGGCACATCCGTGTCCATCAGATAAAGGCTGATCCGTCCGATGGCGATGCGCCAGACCCGCGCATATACGACACGTCCCGGCAGTTCGACATAAACGGTGAGCGGTTTTCCGGTCGCATCCTCGACGGAGTGGACGGGAAGCTGGGAATAATTCAAGTTGTGGAAGTTTGTCTGCTGCCAGCCTTCCTGGTTGATTCTCTGTTCGAAATAACCCTGCTTGTAGAACAGACCGATGGCTGTGAACGGAAGACCCAGATCACTGGCCGATTTGCAGTGATCCCCCGACAGGACGCCGAGACCGCCGGAATAGACCGGGAGGACCTCGTGAAGTCCGTATTCGGCGGAGAAGTAGATGATTTTCTCGTTCTGCATGTCGGGATATGTCCGCGGGAACCAGGTGTTCCGGTCCGCCATATAGTGATCGAAATTCTCGACCACATGGTCGTATTCCTTCAGGAACTCTGCATCCTTCAACTTGTCTTCGATCTTCCGGAGGCTGACTTCCTGAAGAAAACGGACGGGATTCTTGTTCAGGTTCTCCCATAGGGCCAGATCAATCTGCCGGTAAAGATCGATGGCCTCATTGTTCCAGGACCACCAGAGGTTGTACGCGACATCATGAAGTCTGGCGAGGCGTTCCGGAATGGCGGTTGTGACTTTGATTTTGCCCAATGCGTACATGGATGATCCCTCCATTGCTGCCGTCTGCGCTCCCACACCCGTTCATGAGGAACAGGCGAGCAAGAACGGCGTCAGACAGGCGTTTTCGTGCATTGCCTGTTCCTGCGTCTTATTCTATCCCATCGGATGCATATTTCAAACCATTTCAGTGTGAAAACATGTTCTTCACCAGCCCCAAAACCGCGATTCACGGAAAAAAACGGATATTTCCGGTTGCAAATTGGTTTTCAGCAACAATGGCGTTGTTTTTTTCGGACGGATGCGATAAGATGATGAAAATCAGGCAGATCAAACCATGCTTTTTCCGATGCAGCCTGCTGATGCATCATCTTGAATTGTCAGGCTAGACACTCATGCTTCGCCTCGAATCACCAGGAAAGTCCTCCAGTTGCTTCGCAAATGGAGGATAGAGGAGGGAATACCGTGTCCGGAGAAAAAAAGTTCAGAACCGGCATGTCCGGCTACAACAAGGAAGATGTGAACGAGTACATCGAACGGATCCTCAGCGAGTTTGACAGCCGGCTGAAGGAAAAGGACGATGAGATTGCCAATCTCAAGCTTCAGCTGCGCGATGTGCGTGGCAAGCTGGATCAGGCAGGAACGGATGTTACTGCCGCCGCGAAGGATCGCGAAAAGATTTCCATGGTTCTCATCCAGGCCCAGCAAAAGGCGGACAGCATGCTTGACGCGGCCCGTACGGAAGCCGAGGCTGAAAAACTGCGCCTTGAAAAACTTCTGGAAGCGCACCGTGAAAGCCTCATCGACATCAAGCGGGATATCCGGGACATGAAAGCCCATGTCACCGACATGCTTGCAAAATACGCGACCAACCTCGACGAGGCGGAAGGCTTTGTCGAGGCGCGTGAGCAATCGAATAACGGCACGGGTGAAGGCGACCGCTACATGCTTGCCTGATACCCGCGATGGCGGGACATATCGCGTGCACACGAAAAACCCTGCCGTCGGCAGGGTTTTTTCTTCAGGAATCCCATTCACATCGCGGCGAAGCCTCGAAGTATCCCTTTCAGGGACGAGGAAGGAAGGAAAGTCACATGAAGCTTGAGATTCTGAGTCTTCTCGAAAAAAACTCCCGCATGACGGATGCGGAAATGGCAACCATTCTGGCCGCTGATGCGGGTGCGGTGGCATCTGCAGTCCATGAGCTCGAAGCAGATGGCGTCATCCGCGGATACAATGCCCTCATCGATTGGGAGAAATTCGGGCAGGAGATGGTCACCGCATACATCGAGGTCCGTGTGACCCCGCAGCGCGGACAGGGTTTCGACAAAGTGGCCGAACGCATTTACCAGTTCCCGCAGGTTCAGGCCTGCAACCTCATGTCGGGTGGCTTTGATCTGTTTGTGGTCGTCGAAGGCCGCACCATGAAGGAAGTCGCGCTTTTCGTTGCTGAAAAGCTTGCGCCGATCGATTCCGTCCTCAGCACGGCAACCCATTTCGTGCTGCGAAAGTACAAGGACCGCGGCGTGCTGTTCGGCCAGCAGCACAAGGATGAACGGGAGGCTGTGGTGCTATGAATCTGAAGGACATGCTGCGCCGGAATGTCGTGGATACTCCCCCTTCCGGTATCCGGAAATATTTCGATCTCATCAACGAGATGAAGGACGCCATATCGCTCGGGATCGGCGAACCGGATTTTGAAACCCCCTGGAGTGTGCGGGAGGAAGGAATCTGGTCTCTCGAGAAAGGGAAGACGCATTATTCTTCCAATGCCGGTTCCGTGGAACTGCGCCAGGAGATCTGCCGATACCTCAAAAGCCGGTTTTCCCTGCAGTACGACCCGGTGCATGAAGTTCTCGTGACGGTGGGCGGCAGTGAGGCCATCGATCTGGCGCTGCGCGTCCTGGTCGGACCAGGCGATGAAGTCCTGATCCCGGAGCCTTGTTATGTGGCCTACAAGGGATGCACGCTGTTCACCGGCGCGACGCCCGTCCCGATTCCCCTGAAGGCGGAGAACCGGTTCAGGCTTCAACCCGAAGAACTGCTTGCGGCCATCACGCCAAGGACGAAAGTGCTGCTGCTGGGATATCCGAACAATCCGACCGGCGCCACGATGGATCGGGAAGATTACGTGCGCCTTGTCGATGTGCTGAAGGACAGGGACATCATCGTCATCTCGGATGAGATTTACGCGGAACTCCTGTATCAGGGCAAGCACGCCTCCCTCGCGGAGTTTCCGGAAATGCGGGACAGGACCGTTCTGGTGAGCGGGTTCTCAAAAACATTCGCCATGACCGGCTGGCGGATCGGCTATGTATGCTGTCATCCGGACCTGATGGAGCAGATGAAGAAAATCCACCAGTTCGCCATCATGTGCAGCCCCACCACTGCACAATACGCGGCCGTGGAAGCGCTGAAAAACGGACGTCCCGATGTGGAGCGCATGGTGGCGGAATACAACCGGCGCAGGAGACTGATGGTGGACGGCTTCCGCAAGGTCGGACTGGATTGCTTCGAACCTTACGGCGCCTTCTATGTCTTCCCGGACGTGCGGAAATCCGGTTTGAATTCGGACCAGTTCTGTGAACGTCTTCTGCTGGAGGAAAAAGTGCTGATGGTGCCGGGAACCGCCTTTGGGGACTGCGGAGAGGGGTTTGCGCGCGCAACCTATGCCACCTCCCTGGAAAACATCCGGGAAGCGCTCTTCCGCATTGGACGATTCATGGAAAAAATGCTTGGCTGAGCGGCACGAGATTTCCTGTCCGGAGGTTGTCCGCTGCAGCAGGAGAGAATCGGGGTCCGAACGGAACAGGGAAAGGGAACGACCGGAAGCCTGCGAGCCTTCAGTCATTCCCTTTCCCTGGTTTCATCCTGATTCTTTTGCCCGACTGTTTTCCGATTCGAAACCCGACTGCCGATACTGCGAAATCCGAGCATTTGTCCTGCCATACCGATTTCCATCAGAGCGCGGGGCCTTGCATCATTTGTTTCCTGCGATCCCGTTCCGCTGTCATGCTGGTCAGTATGAGACGATCCAAATGCTGGCTGACCTTGAGGATTTCTTCCCTGGGCAGCCCGACGGACATGGCATAGTGCAGACGATCCCGAATCCGCTCCAATTCACTCACAACAATCCCCCCCGAGATTTGCTGATGTCCCTGGCTGGAACCGGATTTCGGTGCCGGACCGGGAACCATCCTCCGTCATGATGCAGATTCGATGAAATTGTACGTCGCCATATGTAGAATGTCAACAGGAAAACCAACTATATCCTTTGCCGCCGTCCGCCGTCTTGAAACACATGGTCGGATCGTGTATATTGGAATCAACGCATATCGTCAGATCCTAATACAAGATGGTTAAATTAAACCCGACCAATGGGAGGCATTATGAACAGTCTGCTGAAAGAACGCACGGTTCTCGTCATGGGTGTCAGGAACAAGTGGAGCATTGCATGGGGAATTGCCGAACAGGCACGGGAATCCGGCGCGCGCCTGATCCTCACCTATCAGGGAGACCGGGAACGGGAAGCGCTGGAAAAACTGGTGGCCGGCATGGAAGACATCCGTCTTCTTCCGTGTGATGTGACTTCGGACGAGGCCATCACCGGACTGTTCGCGACGATCGGGCGGGAGTTCGGTGTCCTGAACGGTCTGGTCCATGCAATCGCCTATGCGAAAAGCGAAGATCTGTCCGCGCCGTTCGTGGAAACATCCCGGGATGGATTCCTGCTTGCCATGAACATCTCCGCCTATTCGTACGTGGCGGTCGCGCGCGCGGCCGCGCCGCTCATGACGAAAGGCGGTTCGATGCTGACCCTGACGTACCTGGGCTCGGAACGCGTGCTGCCCGGCTATAATGTCATGGGTGTCGCGAAGGCGGCCCTGGAGGCATCCACCCGTTATCTGGCGCATGACCTCGGCGAGCGGGGCATCCGGGTGAATGCCATCTCCGCGGGTCCCGTGAAGACCATGTCCGCCAAAGGTGTGAAGAGCTTCAGCGATATCCTCGGGATTGTCCCTGAAAAGGCGCCGCTTCGCAGAAATGTCACGCTTGAGGACCTGGGAAGGAGCGCCGTATATCTGCTCAGTGACCTGTCTTCCGGAACAAGCGGGGAAATCCACTATGTCGACGGCGGCTTCAACGTCATGGGCATCTGAAGCCGAACAGAAACCGGAAACGGGAGACTTCCCCCTTCCTGTGCGGCGCTGCCGGCGGAAGGGGGGGGTCTCCCGTTCATTTGTTACAAATTGTTCACACTTTCTTCAAATTCTTCCCCCATAATGTAAAAGAGCATGGAAAGGCAGGACGGACCCGCTTTTCATGACCTGTCGAAAGAGCAGGGCATGGGCGGATCCGCGTTGTCCATGAAAGCACGATTGCCGACCTGTCAATCGTAGGAGGAAGAACATGATAGAGATCAGCAACCTGACAAAATCGTACGGGAAAAACAAGGCGGTCGACGATGTCAGCTTCACGGTCCAAAAAGGGGAGATCCTCGGATTCCTCGGGCCGAACGGCGCAGGCAAGTCCACCACCATGAACATCCTGACGGGCTTCATCTCCTCCACATCCGGCACCGTGAAGGTGGACGGATTCGATGTACTCGAGCATCCGGGGGAAGTCAAGAAGCGTATCGGCTACCTGCCCGAGCAACCCCCGCTCTACATGGACATGACCGTGAACGAGTACCTCAATTTCTGCGCCGACCTGAAATCCGTTCCGAAAAAGGACTGGAAAAATCAGAAGGTCGACATCATGGAACTCGTGAAAATCACCCATGTCAGCCACCGTCTCGTGAAGAATCTCTCAAAGGGGTACAAGCAGCGCGTCGGACTGGCGCAGGCACTTGTCGGAACCCCCGATGTGCTCGTTCTCGACGAGCCCACCGTCGGTCTGGATCCGAAGCAGATCATTGAGATCCGCAAGCTCATCAAGGCTCTCGGCAAGGATCACACCATCATTCTCAGCTCCCACATCCTTCCTGAAGTCAGCGCGGTCTGCGACCGTGTCGTCATCATCAACAAAGGCAAAATCGCCGCCATCGACACCCCGGAGAATCTTTCGAAGAAGCTTTCGGACTTTTCCCGCTTCACCATCACCATCGCCGGCCCCGAAGGCCGCGTGCGGGATGCCATGCAGGAAGTCTACGGCATCAAGTATCTGGAAACCCAGGGCACTTCCCACAAGGATGAGTTCAGCTATATCGTGGAAGCGGACAAGGAAGTCGATGTACGCAAACCCTTGTTCAACAAGCTGGCCGAGCACGGATTCCCGATTCTCGAGCTGAAAAGCCTGAGCCTCTCGCTCGAAGACATCTTCCTGCAGCTGACGACCACGGAAACGAAGGAGGACTGAGCATGTTTGCCATCATGAAGCGCGATTTCCGCTCGTATTTCAACTCACCCATCGCCTATGTGCTGATTGGACTGTTTGTATTCATCATGTCGTTCATTTTCGTCATCGGGACGGTACAGAGCGGACAAGCCGACTTCAGCAACGGGTTTTCCTTCATCAACACCCTGCTGATGTTCATCATCCCAATCCTCAGCATGCGCGCCTTCACCGAGGACAAGAAGCAGGGCACGGAAGTGCTGCTCCTGACCTCCCCGAACAGCCTGGCCTCCATCGTCATCGGGAAATTCCTTGCCGTGTACAGCGTTTTCCTGGTCATGGTCGCCTTTACCCTTATGTATCCGCTCGTTCTGTTCATCTTCGGAAAGCCGGAAGGGCTGACCATTCTCAGCTCTTATGTCGGTCTTCTGTTCTACGGAGCGGTCACGGTTTCCCTCTGCGTCTTTGCATCCTCCGTGACGGAAAATCAGATTGTTGCCGCGGTCATCAGCTTCATCCTGCTTCTGGTGATGATGCTCATCGACGCATTGGCCAATTTCGTCGGCACTCTCGGCAGCATCGGCTCCTTCCTCGGAAAGATCCTGACCTGGCTGTCGCTCAATGAGCGCTATCAGGAGTTCAGCAGCGGCATTTTCGACTTCACGTCCATCATCTTCATGCTGAGCTTCGTAGCCGCTTTCGTTTATTTCACAATACGCGTTCTTGAACGCAAGCGTTGGAGTCAGGGGTGAAATCATGAAGAAAAGCAACAAAAGCAGCAAGTATTTCAACGCGCGGACCATGCGGTTCGGCTCCTATGCGTTGGTCCTTTCCGTCATCGCCATCGCCCTGCTGGTTGGCCTGAATATCCTGCTTGGGCTGAAACAGGTCCGTCCCGCCCTTCGTCTCGACATCACGCAGAACAAGCTGTTCTCCATCAGCGAGCAGACGACGACCGTTCTGAAGGATATGACGAAGGATGTCGAGTTCATCGTCCTGACGCAGGAAAAGAACTTCACCAGCATCATGCTCAAGGAAATCTTCAAGCAGTACGAACTCAAAAGCGGCGGCAAGATCAAACTCCGCTTCGTCGATCTCGACAAGGACCCGCAGTTCATCAAGCGCGAGCTTGATCCGGACAGCATCACGGGCATCACGCAGGGTGACATGATCGTGAAGAGCGGAAAAAAGGTCAGACTCATCAACCAGAGCGATCTGCAGGAGACCCAGTACGACCAGCAGACCGGTCAGACCTACAGCGCGGGTCTGCTCATCGAGCAGACATTCACCGGTGCCGTGCAGAGCGTGACCTCGGAGGTCACGCCCATCGTCTACTTCCTCACCGGCCATGGCGAAATGTCACCGGATGCCGACCTGAGCACCTTGAAGGGTACGCTGGACATCAACAATTACGAAGTGAAGACCCTGAAATTGACCGAGACCGTTCCGGATGACGCTTCCGCCATCGTTGTCTCCAATCCGACCACCGACCTGCTCGGGGAAGAAACGGCCATACTGGCCGATTGGCTCAAGACGATGGGCGGAGACATGATCATCCTTGCCAGCACCAACCCGGAAGCGGCTGAAATGCCGAACCTGCTGAGCCTGATGGAACCCTACAACCTCAAGCTCAACAACGACATCGTCATCGAAGGCAGCCAGCAGAACTACCTCGAAAAACAGAATTACGTCATTCCCCAGGTGGCAGCCAATGAAATCACCACCCAGCTGGATTCCGATTCCGTCATGCTGCTTCTTCCAAACAGCCGCACGGTTGAAATCCTGAACAACAGCAAGGAATGGCTGAACTCATTCCCGATTTTCCAGACCTCCGATGAGGCCGCCAGAATGGATGCAGCCTCCGGTTATCAGGAAGCAATTCCGGGACAGTATCTCATGGGAGCCGCCACCATCAGCAAGGGCGGCGCACGCGAATCGAAAATGGTTGTCCTCGGCAATGCCGGTTTCATTTCGAATGAAGGCATGGCACAGACGACCGACAACGGCAAGCGATACATCCTCACCATGATCAACTGGATGCAGGACAAAACCGACGAGATCATCATTCCCGCGAAGGACAACTCCGTCCCGCTGCTCACCATGACCGCACAGAGCACATTCCTCGTGTTTCTGGTCCTTGTGATCATCCTGCCGCTGGCCATCATCGGAACCGGCGTATTCGTCTGGATGAGGAGGAGGCACCTATGAGAAACAAGGGACGGATCATCGCGCTTGTTGCGGTGGTTGCAGTACTCTTTGCAACCTGGTTCTTCGTGAGCCGGCTGCCCGATCCCGCCGATTCCGAGGCCTCATCCACACCTTCCCCGGAAGATGCGCTCAATGAAGTGGAACTCGTGCCGTTCGGACAGAACGACATCGTGAAGATTGTCATGGAAACGCCGGAAGGCAAGTTGTCCATGGACAAGCGTGAAGCCATCGTGGAACAGCGTACCCAGGCGGAAGACGGGACCGTCACCGCCACAAGTGCCGCCATCACGCTCTGGGAGAGCAAGGATCTCGATGTCGACACTGAAAACGTGTCCGCAATCGCTTATTCCGGCGGAAATCTCAGCACCAACCGGCTTGTGGTTGAGAATGCCACCGCGGAGGATTTGAAGAATTTCGGATTTGAACCGGAATGGAAGGTCACATTCTCCACGGCGGACAATCAATCTTCCACGGTTGTCATCGGCTCCGTCACCCAGGATGGAGAAGGATTCTATGTCATGACACCCGGAAACCCGGCCATCTACAAAGCGGGAGGCTATACGGTCGAGCCACTGAAGAGCGACAGACTGCGCCTGCGCAACCGCAATGTCTATCATCGCACGGACACGCTGCCCGCGGACATCACGACCGTGAAAATCGAACGGGACGGCGCGCTGCTCCTGAATGCCGCACTGGGTTCCGACACATACTGGCACATCACGGAACCGGTTGTCATCCAGGGAGACATCGGTGCGTTCTCATCCATACAGGGCGCACTCGCGGCAGTCACCGCGACGGAACACATGGATGCGGCTTCGGCCGATCTGGCAAAGTATGGATTGGACAAGCCCAAGTATATTTTCACTTACCTGGTGGCAGGAACGGAACATGTTTTGGAGATTGGCGGCAAGGATCCCGATCAGGGCTACCTGTACTGCCGCATCGACGGCGGGGAGACGGTTTTCACGCAGGATCCAGCCGCGTTCACCTTTCTGGACAAACCTTTTGTGGAACTCATCGAAAAATTCCTTTACCTGCCCACCATCTATGACACCACGCATCTGACCGTGACCGTGGACGGCCGTACGGATGTCATGGACTTCGATGTGCTTTCCCCGAAGGACAATCCCGATACCAAAATTCCCGAAGTATATGTGCTGAATGGCGAAAAACTGGAAGGCAAGGACAGCATCTCCGGCATCAAACGGTATTTCCAGGGTGCAATCGGCGTGCGTGCGGACCGCGTGGACTTTACGGCGAAACCTGTCTATGAGCCGGCGAAATCCGTCATGACCCTTGTTTATACCCTGCGGAACCGTGAAGAGAAGACCATGAAGGTTGAACTCATCCCGACACCCGACGGCTACGGTTACTATGGCTACAGAAACGGGGTCTACTCCGGTCTGATCATTTCCCGCACCCAGATGGACGAGGACAGCATGGGCATACGGGCCGGCTATGCCGAAATGAACGAGAAGATTGCGAAGGACAAGGAAAAGGCGGCAGCGGCTACCCCGACACCTTCACCGACTCCGGAAGCATCCAAGTGACCGGACCGCAGTGATTCGTCCCCTGACATGGGACCGAAGGCAAGGAAGAGCGATTTTTCAGATCGCTCTTCCTTTTCGCGTTCTCTTCATTATGACCTGTGTCTTTCCGACTTGTGTCTCTCCGACTTGTGTTCGTCAGGCCTGTGTCCTTCCGACCTGTGTTCATCAGATCTGTGTCCTTCCGGCCAGCGCCTTCCGCATGACATGTTGAAAGGATTTTGTATACATTATTTTGCATTATTCCCTGTTACAGCTTGTTGAGGCTTGTCTTTTCATATTTTTTCAGATCTTTGATGAAAATTTATCAGGAAATGATTGAAGTTCTGATGGGCTGTTGGTATAATATTCACAATGCTCTTGACAATTCTTTCACAAGTATGCCGGGCTGAATTCACATCAAATCCATGTACGGATACGGACATGCACACACGAACAGGAAAGGCGGCATGCCGCCTCTCCCGCGCCAACCACGGAGGAAGAGCCACATGGGTTGCAGTTGCTGCGGTACCGACAAAATGGCACAGGAACTCGACAGAATCATCGCAAAACACAAGGACACCCGAGGCGGCCTGATCCCTGTTCTGCATGAGGCACAGGAGCTGTACGGCTACCTGCCGATGAGCGTGCAGAAACAGGTTGCGGAAGGTCTGGGCGTCGCACTGGCCGATGTCTACGGTGTCGTCACGTTCTACACCCAGTTTTCCCTCAATCCGAAGGGCAAGTACAAAGTCAGCGTCTGCCTTGGAACTGCCTGCTACGTCAAGGGGTCAGGCCCCATTTTCGACAAGATTTCCTCCATCCTCAAAATCAAGAACGGGGAATGCACCCCGGACATGACCTTCTCCCTGGATGCCTGCCGCTGCATCGGCGCCTGTGGTCTTGCCCCGGTCATCATGGTCAACGAAGACGTCTACGGCCGCCTCACGGTGGACGAAATACCGGCCATCCTCGACAAATACAGGAAGATGGAAGCGGGCATCGCGTGAAGGACCTTTCCCTGCATCTGATGGACATCGCCCAGAATTCGACCCATGCCGGCGCACATCGCGTGGACATTGTCCTTGCAGCCGAGTCGGAAACCCGCATGCTTGTCCTGACAGTGAAGGATGACGGCAAGGGGATGGATGCGGAATTTCTTGCGCGCGTGACCGATCCGTTCACGACAACCCGCACCACACGCAAGGTGGGACTCGGCATCCCCCTGCTGAAACTGGCGGCGGAACTGTCGGGCGGGTCGCTGGAAATCGATTCTGAGCCGGGAAAAGGAACCTTTCTCCGCACCGGGTTCCGTTTGGACAGCATCGACCGCATCCCGGTGGGGGATATCCCCGGAACGATTGCAGCCCTCATGACGGCCTGGACGGACATCGAATGGACCCTGTGTCTGCAGAGCGCAAAGGATCGGTACGAAATCACCACGGCAGAGATCAAGGAAGTCCTGGACGGCGTTTCCATCGGAAACCCGGCCATCGCCGGCTGGCTGGCGGAATCCATCGAAGAAGCAATGACAAATGTGTTTGGAGGTATTTTGGATGAAATCGCTGAAGGATCTTGAAGCTATCCGGGAAAAGGCAAAACTGGAACTGAGCCTGCGCGAGACCACCGGCAAGACCCGAGTCATCGTCGGCATGGCCACCTGCGGCATCGCAGCCGGCGCGCGTCCCGTCATGGCGGCATTCAACCAGGAACTGCAGCTGCGCGGCATCCAGACGGCATCGGTCTCCATGACCGGCTGCGTCGGGGTCTGCCGGTATGAGCCCATGTGCGACGTCATCGACCCGAACGGGGAAAAGACCACCTATGTCAAGCTGGATGCGGAAATGGCAAAGCGCATTGTGGCGGAACATATCGTCAACGGCCATGTCGTGTACGAATACACCATCGGCGCCGCAGAAAAGCAATAGAGATATCAACGGGAGGAACAGGTTATGATCATCAGAGCCCATATCCTCGTATGCGGCGGGACCGGATGCGTGGCATCGAAATCCAATGAAATCATGGCGCAGTTCGAAAAGCATGCGCTGGCCAACGGTATCGAAAAAGAAATCAAGGTCGTGAAAACCGGCTGTTTCGGCTTGTGTGAAAAGGGACCCATTGTGGTCATCTATCCGGAAGGCGCCACGTATTCAAAAGTCTCACCGGACGATGTGAAGGAAATCGTCGAGGAACATCTCCTGAAAGGACGCATCGTCAAGCGTCTTCTGCTTGGGGATGCCGAAGCGCAGGATGTCGCGCGGTCTCTCGACAACGTGGGATTCTTCAGCCGCCAGCTCCGCATCGCCCTTCGCAACTGCGGCGTCATCAATCCGGAAGTCATCGACGAGTACATTGCCCGTGACGGCTATGCCGCTCTGGCCAAGGTGCTTACGAAGATGACCCCTCAGGAAGTCATCGCGGAAATGAAGAAATCCGGTCTGCGCGGCCGTGGCGGCGCAGGTTTCCCGACCGGCATGAAATGGGAGTTTGCAGCGGTTCAGAAGGCGGACCAGAAATATGTCTGCTGCAATGCCGACGAAGGCGATCCGGGCGCGTTCATGGATCGTTCCGTGCTGGAAGGCGATCCGCATTCCGTCATCGAAGCCATGGCCATTGCCGGCTATGCCATCGGTTCCAACCAAGGGTATGTATATGTCCGTGCCGAATATCCCATCGCTGTGCAGCGCCTGCGTCTGGCGATGGATCAGGCCCGTGAGTACGGCCTGCTGGGCAGGAACATTCTGGAAACCGGCTTCGATTTCGACCTGGAAATCCGTCTCGGCGCCGGCGCATTCGTCTGCGGCGAGGAAACCGCCCTCATGACCTCCATCGAAGGCAAGCGCGGCGAACCCCGTCCGAGGCCGCCGTTCCCGGCAGTCAAGGGCCTGTGGGACAAGCCGACCATCCTCAACAACGTCGAGACCTATGCGAATGTCCCTGTCATCTTCAACAAGGGCGCGGAATGGTTCGCCTCCATCGGCACGGAAAAATCAAAGGGCACGAAAGTTTTTGCGGTCGGCGGCAAAATCAACAACACCGGTCTGGTGGAAATCCCGATGGGGACACCGCTCCGCGAGGTCATCTACGACATCGGCGGCGGCATACCGAATGGCAAGAAGTTCAAGGCCGTGCAGACCGGCGGTCCCTCTGGCGGATGCATCCCCATGGAGCACATCGACATTCCGATTGAGTACGAATCCCTTGTGGCCATCGGGTCGATGATGGGTTCCGGCGGCATGATCGTCATGGACGAGGACAACTGCATGGTCGACATCGCGAAATTCTTCCTGGAGTTCACGGTGGACGAATCGTGCGGAAAATGCCCGCCCTGCCGCATCGGCACCAAACGCATGCATGAGATTCTGGAACGCATCACCCAGGGCAAGGGCGAACTTGCCGACCTGGAGAAGTTGGAGACACTCGCCAACAGCATCAAGCAATCCGCGCTCTGCGGTCTTGGTCAGACGGCACCGAACCCGGTTCTTTCCACCCTCCGCTACTTCCGTGAGGAATACCTGGCCCACGTGGTGGACAAGAAATGCCCCGCCGGCGTCTGCAAATCGATGATGACCTACACCATCATCGCGGACAAATGCAAGGGCTGCAGCCTGTGCGCCAAGAAATGCCCGACCAGCGCCATCAGCGGTGAAATCAAGAAACCGTATCTGATCGACCAGTCCAAGTGCATCAAGTGTGGCGTCTGCATGGATTCGTGCAAATTCGCGGCCATTACAAACCGGTGATTTTTCCGCACCTAAGAGAGAGGAGCAAACTGAGATGACGGATTTCGTGAACCTGACCATAGACGGAAAACCGGTTTCCGCGGCGAAGGGCACCACTGTGCTGGAAGCCGCGCGCCAGGCCGGTGTGAACATCCCGACCCTTTGCTATCTGAAGGGCATCAATGAGATCGGCGCCTGCCGCATGTGCGTCGTCGATGTCGGTGCCCGCAGTCTTCAGGCCGCCTGTGTCTACCCCGTGGCGGAAGGCCTGAAGGTCGTCACGAACAGCGCCAAAGTGCGCGACAGCCGACGCACCACGCTGGAGCTCATTCTGTCGAACCATGAAAACAAATGCTTCACCTGTTCGCGCAGCGACAACTGCGAGCTGCAGAAGCTTGCGAACGACCACAACATCAAGGAAATCCGCTATGCCGGCGAAATGCTGGAGTTCCCCATAGACCGCTCCTCCCTTTCCGTTGTGCGGGACCCGAGGAAGTGTGTGCTCTGCCGTCGCTGCGTCAGCGTCTGCAAGAACATCCAGACCGTTTCCGCCATCGAGACCAATGAACGCGGGTTCAAGACCATCGTCACATCCCCGTTCAACATGCCGTTGAACGAGACTCCCTGCGTCAACTGCGGCCAGTGCATCAACGTATGTCCGGTCGGTGCCCTGCGCGAGCGGGACGATACGGATGATGTATGGGATGCGCTCAACAGGCCGGACCTGCATGTGGTCGTCCAGACTGCGCCGGCTGTCCGTGTGGCCATCGGCGAGGAGTTCGGTCTGCCCATCGGAAGCCGTGTCACCGGGAAAATGGTTGCGGCCCTGAAGGCACTCGGATTTGCCAAAGTCTTCGATACCGACACCACCGCCGACCTGACCATCATGGAAGAGGGAACGGAGCTGGTCGACCGCATCAAGAATGGCGGCAAACTGCCGTTAATCACTTCCTGCAGCCCGGGCTGGGTCAAGTTCTGCGAGCACAATTATCCGGAATTCCTCGAGAATCTTTCCACCTGCAAATCACCGCAGAATATGTTCGGTGCCGTCCTCAAGAGCTATTACGCCAAAAAGCACGGCATTGATCCCACCAAGGTGTTTGTCGTTTCCGTCATGCCCTGCACGGCCAAAAAATTTGAAGCGAAACGTCCCGAACTTTCCGTGGACGGCCTGCCTGATATCGATGTGGTCATCACGACCCGTGAATTGGCGGACATGATTCGGGAAGCGGGTCTGGATTTCAAAAACCTGGAAGATGCGCAGTATGACAATCCGCTGGGTCAGGGAACCGGCGCCGGTGTTATTTTCGGCGCGACCGGCGGTGTCCTGGAGGCCGTTCTGCGTTCCGCATCCTATCTGATTACCGGGAAGGACGATGAAACGACGGATGTCAGCATCGTCCGCGGCGTGGATGAAATCAAGGAGGCGGAGGTCACTGTGGCCGGCGTCACCCTGAGGGCGGCCATCGCACATGGTCTCGGGAATGCCCGCATTCTGCTGGATCGCATCAAGGCGGGCGAAGCCAGCTATGATGTCATTGAAATCATGGCGTGCCCCGGCGGTTGTGTGAACGGCGGCGGTCAGCCCATCGTCTCCGCATCCGTCCGCAACCACATCGACATCCGGGTGGAGCGCGCAAAAGCCTTGTATGAAGAAGACACGGAACTGCACATCCGAAAATCCCACAAGAATCCCATCATCAAAATGATGTATGATGAATTCTTCGATGTGCCGGGCAGCCATCACAGCCACAAATACCTGCATACGCATTACCAGCCCCGGGACAATTATCCCGAGAATGTCTGACCAAGCCCAAATTGAAATAAAAGGGGGATGACCGGCAGGGACGGTCATCCCCCTTTTTCGTCAGGCACCGGAAGAAAATCACCTGTTCCTTTCCCGGAAAGAATGGCAGGTTCGGCCGGTGCTTTCGGGAATACATCGGGCAAGCTGTTCTCTTCCATACCCCATGGATCTCCGGCAGCTGCAGGTTTTGACGCGATACGCCGCATCATGCTATGATGGGTTCGCCGGATTTCGGTATGGCATGCCGCTGATGGTGTCATCGGATTTCCGTATGGCATGCCGCTGACCGGTTCGCCGCTCATGCAGCGCACCGGCGTCCGACCGGTGGAATCCGGACTGCCAGGCAACCGGGGAAGGACAAAGTCAATGCGTTTTGAAATTGTGATGAACCAGGTTCTCGTCTTGTTTCTCATTCTGATGATTGGGTACGTGGCCGCCCGTGCCGGAATCCTGGACGGACCCGCCATCAGGGTCCTTTCGTCCGTCCTGCTGTATGTAGCTTCTCCCATGCTGGTTTTCAAGTCCTTCATCTTCCAGTTTTCCGCGGAGCGGCTCGCCAACGCGGGCTGGGTGGTGATAGCCGCCCTGCTGTTCTTTCTCGTCAGCATCCTGCTGTCCAAACTCATCTACAGTCCGTTTTCGGACAAGGTCAATCCCGTGATGCGATTCACCGCCATCTTCTCAAACTGCGGATACATGGGCCTTCCGATGTTGAAGGCTCTGTACGGGGATGACGGCGTTTTCTACGGGTCCTTCTACATCGTGGTATTCCACTTTATTCTCTGGACATTCGGCATCCGGATTTTCAGCGGAAACGGCGGAGGATGGAAGAAAATCCTG
>JFJP01001868.1_pt1 | contig 23050 bp, 18 predicted proteins | sample 431651 | NCBI WGS metagenome assembly JFJP01 (sample SAMN02602958, study PRJNA72255) | Microbial mat metagenome, whole genome shotgun sequencing project. | biome: fresh water; feature: sink hole; material: water; isolation source: purple microbial (photo- and chemosynthetic) mats found in...
TTCATCTCCGCTTTTACTGCAGTGCTTGCGTCAGTCAATAACTGCGGACCCGGCTTGGGCGTGGTCGGACCTGCCAGTAACTACCAAGGGCTGACCGACTTCCAGACTTGGGTGTGTACTTTTGGTATGTTGGTGGGACGGCTAGAGATATTCACCGTGCTCATCTTGTTCACACCACAGTTCTGGCGGCGATAAAGACGTTGAGCATAAATGGGGGGTGCGGTAGCATCCGGCCTTGGAGGATTGCCCGCAGAGTCTAGCGGGTCTTGAAAACTATATAAATCAGGGTGGTCAACGTGAGCGATAGTCTGGATGGAATACGCATCGTACTGATTGACGACAGTAACACCATACGCCGCAGCGGTGAGATCTTCCTCTCACAAGCGGGGGCCAAGGTGGTGCTGGCGGAAGATGGCTTTGATGGCTTATCCAAAGTAGTGGACAACAAGCCGGATGTCATCTTCGTGGATGTGATGATGCCCCGACTGGATGGCTATCAGACCTGCGCACTCATTAAGAACCACCGTGATTTCAAGAACACCCCTGTCGTCATGCTCACTAGTAAAGACACTCTGTTCGACCGCGCTCGCGGCAAGTTGGTTGGCTCCGACCAATATCTGACCAAACCATTTAGCAAAAAAAGTTTGATCGAAGCAGTCATCGCACATACAAAACGTTATGAGGAAGCTGAATATGGCCATTAAGAAGGTGTTAGTCGTGGACGACTCTGCAACAGAGCGTCACGTGTTAGGAGAGATATTAGGGAAGAAGGGATTTCTAGTCGTTTACGCCGAAAGCGGTGAAAAGGGCATCGTTAGTGCTAAAAGCGAGATGCCCGACTTGATCCTGATGGATGTGGTGATGCCTGGCTTGAACGGTTTCCAAGCGACTCGCTCCATCACCCAAGACGATGCGACAAAGCACATCCCTGTGATCATCTGTACCACCAAAGGACAAGAGACGGACAAGATCTGGGGCATGCGTCAGGGCGCCAAAGATTACGTAACGAAACCAATCAACGCCGAAGAGCTGTTGGGCAAGATCAACGCACTCGGCTAATCCAGCGCCCTTATGTCGAAACGTTTTAATCTTCGCGAATTCCAGCAACAAGTACTGGATCGCCTGCAGGCACAAACTGCAGGTGATGCGCGAATCTCTACACTTGGCGTTCGTGTCGGCGAGAAATTTTGGCTAGTAGATATGCCGGACATCAGTGAGGTATTGCCGATGCCTCTCTTGACTAACGTTCCTTTGACCAAGCCTTGGTATTGCGGCGTAGCCAACGTGCGCGGCAGTCTATACAGCATCGTCGATCTGGGTGCGTACATGGATGATGAGGTGACTCAACGAGAAGCACAAAACCGAGTCCTTTTGTTAGGTCAACGTTTCGCCTTCAATACCGGATTGCTAGTCTCTAAAGTGCTAGGGCTTCGCAACACCCAAGATTGGCAACAGAACGAGATCAACGGAGAGATGATCTTCCAAGACACTAACGGGCAAGTCTGGCACAAGCTGGATATCGCACAGCTTTTACATAAACCAGAATTCTTACAAATCAGCGCATAGCATATCCATCGAAAGAAGGACGACAACATGGCCCTCAAACTAAATTTTCCCTCGATCACTTCCCTGCGCAAAGGTGCCGTCGCTGACGTGAACAAAATCGCCGATAAGCCGCTACCTCTGATTGGCCATCTTCCGGTCGCCAAGCAGCTCAACATCCTGGGTGTTTCGGCCCTTATTTGCTTACTGATCTCCCTGACCTCAGCCTACCTTAACAATCGAGAATCCACTTACAGCTCTCGATATGTAGCCAAGTCTATTGAATTGCAGGTTCAATTGTTGAAATTGTCCAATAGCGTCCGAACTGCTCTTTCGGGCAATTCCGATGCGTTTGAACAACTTGAAAAAAATAAAGATGAGATCGCCCATATCATCAAGACGCTAGATCAGGGTGATGGCAATTTGCCGCCAACGACTGGGAGTGCACGCGGCGCATTGGACACCATGATGTTCGGCACCTCGCGGGCTCTGGGTAATGTTGAGATACTTGAGCTAGGTCGCCCTGGCCTCGTTACGCTAGGTAAATCGATCGAGGTGATCGACGATGCAAGTAAAGACCTGCGCCCACTGGTTCAAGTGATGGCTGAAGCATACTCAGGCTCACAAAAAACGGCTGCGGTGACGTTAGGTTTGGCAGTCGAACGAATCGGTAAAGATGCCTCAAAGATGGTGTCTTCTGATGTCACTCTCGAGGATTTGGCTCAATTAGGTATGGATACCTATGCTGCTGAGGACGCTTTGTTGGCCATGCCCGCTGGAGATCCTAACGTGCAGAAAGCCAAGGACTTGTTCGATCCCTATCGCAACAGTATCGAGATCTTGGTTTCACAATCCCGCAACCTAGTTGAGGCTAAGGAGGCTGCGAATACCATTGTGGCAGATGTGGACGAGTTGTCTGCCAAAGCCCAGTTATTGAGTTCGAGCTACCAGTCCACAGTAACTGCCCGCCTGACTGGTGCACTCGCTCTGCTTGGTGGTGGTCTGACCTTGTTGCTCTTGTTGCTCATTTCGAAAGAGTACTTGGAAGATTCCCATCGTCGCGCTCACGAGGCGGAAGCATCCAACAAGCGAAATCAGCAAGCAATTTTGAGACTGATGAATGAATTGTCTGATTTGGCGGACGGTGACTTGACCACCAAAGCGACCGTGACCGAGGACATCACCGGCGCGATTGCTGACTCCATCAACTACACCACTGACGAATTGCGTAAGTTGGTCTCACGCGTTATCGCGGCATCACAACAAGTTTCCAAAGCAACTAGCGATGCAGGCACTATCACCCAAGGATTGTTGGCCGCGACGCAGAAACAAGCGACCGAGATCCGCGATGCGGGTGGCGCGGTCGAGTTGATGACCAGATCTATCCAAGAAGTCGACAGTAGTGCAGCGCAGTCTTCTGAGGTGGCGCGCCGAACACTGGAAGTAACCGAGCAAGGCGCACGCGCTGTGCAGAATTCTGTTGCAGGCATGGACGGCATCCGCGAACAGATTCAAGAGACTTCCAAACGTATCAAACGTCTGGGTGAAAGCTCGCAAGAGATTGGTGAGATCGTCGACTTGATCTCGGACATCACTGAACAAACCAACGTGTTGGCGCTGAATGCAGCGATCCAAGCGGCGTCAGCGGGTGAAGCGGGTCGTGGATTCGCGGTGGTGGCGGAAGAAGTTCAGCGCCTCGCTGAACGTTCAGGCGAGGCGACCAAGCAGATCGGTTTGCTAGTTAAAACGATTCAAGGCGACACGCAAGATGCGGTTGCGGCGATGGAAAAGAGCACGCAGGGTGTGGTCGAAGGTGCGAAGCTTTCGGATGAGGCAGGTAAATCACTGCAAGAGATTGAGCGGTCTACTCGCGAACTGACCGACCTTGTGAACAGTATTTCGGTATCAACTCAAGTACAGACCGACATGGCACAAGAAGTAGCGAACGTCATGGCAGACATCTTGAAGATCACTGAGCAGACGTCTAAAGGTACGCAACTTACTAGTACGTCGGTTGCACAGCTAGAAAATATGGCGAGAGAGTTGAGTGGCTCTGTAGCTGGCTTCAAACTTTAAGGATAGGCGTGACAAGTCCTTTCAGTCCTATGCAGTTGCTGTCGGTGAAGTCCGAGTTGGATAGCTCGTTGGCCAAGATCAGCCTTGCGCTGGAAAGCTTCTTTGCCACCGGTAGTGATATCGAATCCTTGAATTCCGCTTTGACGGAGTTGCATCGTTTCACCGGCGTTTTGCAGATGCTACCGATGCGTGGATTGGTGGTGTTTTGTACTGAGTTTGAGACTTTACTCAATGAACTAGCCTCTCGTCCTCAAGATGCCAGTCCGATGCGACAAGATGCGATTCGTCGTGCTTTGTTCGGACTCACACATTATCTAGATGCCATTGCCGCAGGCGCTCCAAATGCCACGCTACGTCTCTTTAGTGAATATCAGGAATTGCATCAGGCACGCGGTTTGGACATGGCATTCGAAGTAGATCTTTTTTTTCCCGACTCGGAAGTAGATCTTCCTGCTTCAATATTAGCTGAGCAACAACAAAGCGACCCTAGTGCGCACATCAAGAGTGCACGCATGCAATACCAACAAGGATTGCTCAAATGGTTAAAACAAGAAGACACTTCTGAAGCTTTGCGCAACATGATGGCTGCCATTCGCATGGTCCTCACGTGCCTACCACAGAATGGACAGCGGACTTTCTGGTGGGTTAGTGGAGGGTTGTTGAATTGTGTGTTGCATGATGGAGTACCACCAGAATTAAATATCAAGAAGGCGCTTAGCCGCATAGACCAGCGCATGCGCTCACTGCTTGAAAACAGTATCTTCGATGAAGAAGGCGCATTAAGTGAGATGCTGTACTTGGTTGCGCGTAGCCATACAGTAAGCGAGACAGTCGAAGGCATCAAACAAGCTTTCGCCTTGGAGGACTTCCTGCCCGAAGCTCCGCCTCTGCCGCCGAGTGAAACAGCCGCATTACTTGAGAACATGCGTACGCAATTGGCTGTTGCAGATGAAACTTGGGAGCGATGCGTAGCTGATGATGCGGCAGCATGTGCTCGATTCGCTTCTCAAACTGAACAGCTTTACCTTCTATCAGAGCTGCTTGATCGCAACACACTGCAGTTTCTATGTAAACAAATTCATACTGCAGCGCTCAATGCTGACAATCCAGACCGATCCCAACGCATCGCTATGGATATGGCGATGGCATTGTTGCTATTGGATAGCGGTATTGGGCACTACCAGCATTTGGGTTCCGGCTTTCATGAGCAGGCGAGAATCCTCAGCATGCGCATACAAGCTGGAATGATGCGGTCTCCTGAGGATACGGAAAAGCTTGCCAATCTTGTTTCGCTCTATTGTGAGATGGAGCAGCGCGAAGTGATGGCGCCACTCGCAACGGAGATGCAGAGCAATCTACAACACATCGAACAAAGTCTTAATGCCTTCTTCGGAAACGCTGGCAAGCGCGCAGAACTACTTCAGGTCAATCGTTTGCTGAGTCAGGTGCAAGGGGGCTTGCACATCCTATCTCTAGATGTAGCAGAACAACTGCTAGTGACATTACGCCACATCACTGATCGCTATCAACAAGGTGATACCCCTTCAGCGAAAGAGATGCGCACGGTTGCTTCGGCAGTGAGCCTGATGGATGGTTATGTCCACGGACTGACATTGGGGCAAAAATCCGACCCTGTCGCGTTAGTCGCGTCATTGCAAGAATTAAATGAGCTTAAGGTCAGCACTGCCCAAGCGGAGACGGTTCAGACAGAAGAGTCCAACGCTCCAGTCGGAGTTTCTATCCGCTCAGGCGATGAGGATGCCGAACTGTTAGAAGTTTTCTTAGAAGAAGCTCGCGAAGTCATGGAGACTTTGCGCGCCAATCTGGACATCTCTCGTTTGCATCTGGATAGTCGCGACCCTTGGGTGACAATGCGCCGCTCGTTCCACACCCTCAAAGGCAGTGGTCGTATGGTCGGGCTGACAGAATTGGGGGAAGTCGCTTGGGCTGTAGAACGCGCCATGAACAAGTGGTTGGCTGAGAACGTCCCTGCTACTCCTGCAATGCTTGATATGGTCGGAGATGCGGAGGTCTTGTTCCAACACTGGGTGGATATGTTACAAAGCGGCGCAACAACTGCACATATCGACACATCGCATCTGCTCACTGTTGCTGATTGCATAGAGAACGGCAAGGAAATCCCACAAGAAGAGCCCGATGTTCCCCCAGACGTAATGATGGATGAAGCCCCACAAGAGGAAATCCATGTCCAGATCGGCTCCGTCATTATTTCGCCCGTACTGTTCCGCATCGCATCTGAAGAAGCTGCTGAGCATGTCGCATCTCTGAAGGCCTACCTATCTGGCTTGTACGAAGACGCTGAACACGTTGTCTCCTACGACTTTATGCGCTCAGCGCACACCCTGGCCGGCGTGAATCGCACCATGGGCTTCACCACCATCGCAGAGCTTGCCTATGTATTAGAGCAATGGCTAGAAGTGCGTATCGACAAGCAGGGTGTTGTGAACGATGCTCAACTTTCACTGTTGAACGAAGCCATCAACCGGTTGGACGAATTGTGTGCCACTGTCAGAGCGCACACCGAACCGCAACAGCAGAGTGAACTGATATCTCGTTTGCAGGCAGATAAAGAGATCGTTGTTGCTCAGCAAGAACTACCTGTAGAACCCGTAGCAACCTTTCCTGAAGCAATCATCGATTCTTCAATCGAAGTTGAGTCAGAACCCGAGATTGCGACTCAAGAGGAAGTTCCAGTCATCGAAGAAGCATTGGCTGAGATCCAGCCTAGCAACAAGAAAGAACGCGGCGTTCACGACGAGGTAGATGAGCAGTTGTTACCTATCTTTTTGGAAGAGGCGCACGAACTGTATCCGCAGATTGGTAGCACCCTGCGTTCGTGGCGCGAGACTCCTGAAGATGCTCAACTGGGGCGCAATTTACAACGTAGTCTGCATACACTCAAAGGTAGTGCCCGCATGGCTGGCGCGATGCGCCTAGGCGAGTTGACCCACCGAGTGGAAGACCGCGTAAGTAAGGCGATATCGAAGAACGTCTTGGATGAGACGTTGTGGAACGAGATGGACAACTATCTCGACCGTATCGCGCATGCCATTGAAGAGTTGCAGAATCCGCAGACCACCACTCCTGCTGAAGCTCCCCGAACCGTGGCAGAACCCGCTGTCGCACCTATCGTAGCACCAGTGTTGGAAGTGGGTGCAGAACGCGCCATGCAAGCCGCGTTGTTGCGTGTACGTTCAGACACTGTGGACCGCTTGGTCAATGAGGCGGGCGAAGTCAGTGTGGCGCGTTCACGCGTTGAAGCTGAATTGCGCGAATTCAAGAATGGCGTACTGGAGTTGACAGACAGCGTGAACCGATTGCGCAAACAGTTGCGTGAGATCGAGATACAGGCCGAAGGGCAGATGCAAGCTCGCGTATCTGTAACCCCAGAAAGTACTCAAGAGTTCGACCCGTTGGAGTTTGACCGCTTCACTCGATTCCAAGAGTTGACGCGCTTCATGAACGAAAGCGTGCATGACGTCCAGACCGTACAACAAGCGTTGCTGAAGAATCTGGACGAGACCTCAGCAGCATTGAACGCGCAATCGCAACTCAATCGCGACCTACAGCAAGGCTTGATGAGCATCCGCATGGTGCCCTTCGCCAGCATCAGTGAGCGTCTCTATCGTATCGTTCGTCAAACGGGTAAAGAGTTGGGTAAGCGCGCGAACTTGGAACTGTCGGGTACCGAGATCGAACTTGATCGGAGCGTGCTAGAAAAGATGACTGCACCCTTTGAACACTTGTTACGCAACGCCATCGCACATGGTCTGGAGACCTCAGATCAGCGCGTGCAAAATGGCAAGCCACTGATAGGTGAGATACGTCTTTCATTGCGTCAGGAAAGTAACGAGGTCGTATTCGATTTCAGCGATGATGGTGCAGGTTTGGATATCCCACGCATTCGCCAAAAATCTTTAGATAACGGACTCATCGCCGTCGATGAGAACATCAGCGATGAACAGGTCATGCAACTGATCTTCACTGCTGGGCTTTCTACCGCAAAAGAGGTGACGGAGATATCAGGACGTGGCGTCGGTTTGGATGTAGTACGTAGTGAGATCTCGGCTCTGGGTGGTCGTGTCGACATCACTTCTGAATTAGGGCAAGGCGTGCAGTTCAGCATCCATTTGCCACTGACTTTGGCGGTGACCAAGACCTTACTGGTGCGCTCAGGCCAAGCGGTATATGCCTTGCCTTCGACCATGGTCGAACACGTGCAGCAACTGAAACCGGCTGAATTGAACGCAACTTACAAACAACAGTATGTGGATTGGCAAGCACGCCGTTACGCACTGCACTATCTACCCCGCTTGCTTGGCGATGACCAAGCTGAACTCATCAGTCAGCCACACAACCCCATACTCTTGCTTCGTAGTGGTGAACATCGTATCGCGCTACATGTGGATGAGTTGTTGGGTAATCAGGAAGTCGTGGTGAAGAACATCGGTCCGCAGCTAGCGCGTCTGCCCGGCATCGCAGGGGCGACCGTCTCTGCCAGCGGCAAGGTCATCCTCATCATCAACCCCGTCGCCTTTACGCAACGTATCGCCGTGGTGCGCAAGATCGCCAAGGCAGTCACTGTGGAAGCCGTGCACGTCAAACCTTTGGTGATGGTGGTGGACGATTCGCTCACAGTGCGTAAGATCACGACGCGTTTGCTTGAACGCTCGGGTTACTTGGTCGTAACCGCTAAGGATGGTGTGGATGCGCTGGAACAACTGACCGAGATCTCTCCGCACGTCATGTTGCTAGATATCGAGATGCCACGCATGGATGGTTTCGAGTTGGCCAAACGCCTGCGTCAAGACAGCAAGACCAAGGGCCTGCCAATCATCATGATCACCTCACGTACTGCCGACAAACATCGCAACTATGCTAAGGAGCTGGGTGTGAACGAGTACCTAGGCAAACCTTACCAAGAAGACGAGTTGTTGCAACACATCGCACGCTTCGTCTCCGTGCCGGAGATGGGTTAAGCAGTTGCTTGCTTGAACATCTCTAGCGTCTTCACCCTTGCCAACGCATGATCGACGATAGGCGCTGGGTAGCCTCTCCCGATCACCACGCCACACTTTTCTTGTTCACCCCTCGATAACGTCCACGGCGCATGGATGAACTTGTCGGGGCAGTTCTCCAACTCGGGAACGTAGCGTCGGATGAACTTACCCGCAGGGTCGAACCTTTCTGATTGCGTGACCGGGTTGAAGATGCGGAACCAAGGTTGCGCATCACATCCGGTTGAGGCAGACCACTGCCAGCCACCGTTGTTGGCCGATAGGTCGTAGTCCAGCAGATGCTCTGCGAAATAGCGCTCGCCCCAGCGCCAATCTATTTGCAAGTCTTTGGTCAGGAACGAAGCCGTAACCATGCGCAAGCGGTTGTGCATGAATCCTGTTTGATTGAGTTGGCGCATGCCGGCATCCACCAGCGGATAGCCTGTGCGGCCCTCGCACCATGACGCAAACTTATCTTTGTCGTTCAGCCACCCTAGTCTGTCGAATTGCGGTTTGTAGGCATGGTTCACGACATGCGGATGGTGATGCAACAGCATCTGGTAGAACTCGCGCCAGATGAGTTCAGACAACCAAGTCTGAGCGCCCTGCCCTCCCACATGATGTGCGAAGTTCGCTAATGCGCGGATAGAGATTGTGCCGAAACGTAGATGTGTTGAAAGATAGGACACACCTTTTACGGCCGGGAAGTCGCGCCGTGCGTGATATTCACCGATGCGCTGCTGAAAATCTTCGAACAACTTGCTCGCCCCAGACATGCCGCAAGGCAACGCCATCTCACTCAGATTGGTCGGCTTAAAACCCATTTCTTCCAAGCTAGGCAATGAAGATGGTTGGCACTTTGCCAGAGCCTCAAGTTGCGTTTCCACTGGATAAGCGCGCAGATAGAAATCGTCCACCTTCTTCAACCATGCGTTCTTGTAAGGCGTGAACACAGCGAACGGCTTGCCCGAACCATTCAATATCTCGTCACACTCGAAGATGACTTGGTCTTTGTAGTCATGCATCTCGATGTCGCTCTTTGCAAGCTCGGATGCAACAAAAGCATCACGCTGGATAGCCTCTGGCTCGTAGTCATGGTTGCAAAACACGGCTCCCGCTTTGAGACGTTTTGCCAACTGCGGGACGAGCTTGCGTGCACTGCCATGCAACACATGCAAAGTGCTACCAAGCTTCTCCAACTCGACATGCAGCTCCTGCACGCTACGCCAGATGAACTCCACACGGCGGTCAGCCTTGTTGGGCAAGGCATCCAAGATATCGGTGTCGAACACGAACACGCAATGCACCGCTGCGCTCTCTTTCAGTGCGTGAAACAGGGCAGCATGGTCATGCAGACGCAGATCGCGGCGAAACCAACACAGCGAGACGGGGTAAGTTTTGGACATAGTCGAATTGTGGGGGGAACCATGAAAAGCTACAATGGCGGCATGTCCAGTATGAACCTCACCAACCACTTCCTGATCGCCATGCCGGCGATGACCGATCCCTTCTTCGCCAAATCGCTCACCTATGTGTGCGAACACAATGACGAAGGTGCGATGGGTATCGTGGTGAACCGCCCTATCAGCCTCAATCTGAGCGAGTTGTTCGCGCAGATCAACATGCCACTCACCCAGCCTGAGCTGGAAGACATGCCCGTGCATTTCGGCGGCCCAGTTCAGACCGACCGTGGTTTCGTCCTGCACAACGCAGGGGGCAAGTGGCAATCGACCTTGCAGGTGAACGACAAGATTGAACTCACCACCTCCAAAGACATCCTACAGGCGGTGGGGGAAGGCACTGGTCCTAGCAACCTGCTCATCACCCTTGGCTATGCGGGTTGGTCTGAAGGACAACTGGAGCAAGAACTCGCAGCCAATGCGTGGTTGAGCGTCCCCGCTACTGAACACATCCTATTCGATCTGCCAGCAGAAGAAAAACTGGTCGCAGCTATGGCCTTGCTCGGCATCGATTTCGCATCCCTTTCCGAAGAGGCTGGACATGCCTGACGGGCAGTCTTCCTCGATCCTCTCCGGCACCTTTCTCGCATTCGATTTCGGCACTAAACGCATCGGCATCGCCGTGGGCAACAACATCTCCGGCACTGCGCGCCCTCTCTCCACCATCAACGATGAGAAGACCGAGGTGCGCTTCTCCACCATCGCGGCACTCCTCAAAGAATGGCAGCCCGTGGCGCTGGTGGTAGGGCTTCCCTGCAACGACGATGGCAGCCCGCACGAGATGACCGCCTTGTGCCGCCGCTTCGCCAACCGCCTCAAAGGCCGCTTCGATTTGCCGACGATTCTGGTCGATGAACGTTATACTTCTGCCGCCGCAAGCAGTGCGTTAGACGATGAAGGAATCTATGGCCGCAAGCAAAAGTCTCTTATCGACCAATACGCCGCGCAGCAGATACTGCAAGCGTATTTTGATGAACCCAGCGCAGGAATCTACGCATGAATAATCCTCAGTTAAATAAGAACGGTGAACTTCAACATCTGTTGAGCACCGAAGGTCTTCCCGCGCGCATCCTGCGCGACATCTTGGATAAGGCGGCTGGCTTCGTGAACATCGCCGAAGGTGGCGAGATCAAAAAAGTGCCTCTGCTCCACGGCAAATCCATCTTCAACATCTTCTTCGAGAACAGCACGCGCACACGCACCACCTTCGAGATCGCAGCGAAGAAACTCTCTGCCGACGTGGTCAACCTCAACATCGGCTCATCCAGCACCAGCAAAGGCGAGACCTTGTTGGACACCGTAGATAACCTGTGCGCGATGCACGCCGATATGTTCGTGGTGCGCCACTCTTCCAGTGGCGCAGCCCACCTTATCGCACAGCACGTGGCACCCACCATCCACGTCATCAACGCCGGTGACGGACGCCATGCACACCCGACGCAAGCGCTGTTGGATATGTTCACCATCCGCCACTATAAAAAAGAGTTCCATAACCTGAAGGTCGCCATCGTGGGTGATGTATTGCACTCTCGCGTCGCACGTTCACAGATCCACGCGCTGACGACACTGGGCGTACCTGAAGTGCGCGTCGTCGCCCCCAAGACGCTGTTGCCGACCCATGTCGAAAAACTGGGTGTGCAGGTCTATCACGACATGGAGCAAGGTCTAAAAGATGTGGATGTGGTGATGATGTTGCGCCTACAGAACGAACGCATGCAGGGCGCACTGCTACCTTCGGCGCAGGAATATTTCAAATACTACGGACTCACTCAAGAGCGTCTGGCGGTAGCCAAGAGCGATGCCATCGTGATGCACCCTGGCCCGATGAACCGTGGCGTGGAGATCGACTCCAGCGTAGCGGATGGTTCGCAATCGGTCATCCTGCCGCAGGTCACTTTCGGTATCGCGGTGCGCATGGCGGTGATGAGTACCCTCGCAGGAGCGAAACAATGAACATCCACATCAAGAATGGTCGCCTGATCGACCCCAAGAACAAACTCGATGCACAGCAGGACGTGTTCATCTCCGAGCGCCGCATCGCCGCCATCGGTAAAGCACCTGAAGGTTTCGTCGCCGATCAAGTAATCGATGCCAAAGACCTGATCGTGATGCCGGGACTGACGGATGTCGCTGCCCGTCTGCGCGAACCCGGATACGAATATCGCGCTACCTTGGAATCAGAAATGTCCGCAGCTGTCGCAGGCGGCGTGACTTCCCTCTCCTGCCCGCCCGATACCGATCCGCCGCTAGATGAACCGGGTCTGGTGGAGATGCTCAAACATCGCGCGCGCAATCTGAACCAGTGCCGAGTGTTCCCACAAGGTGCGCTGACCTATGGTTTGAAAGGCGCTGAACTCACCGAGATGATCGAGCTGACCGAGGCAGGCTGCAAAGCCTTTAGCCAAGCCGACGTGCCACTCACCGACACCCGCGTGTTGATGCGCGCCATGCAATACGCAGCCACCTTTGGCTATCGCGTATGGCTGCGCCCACAAGACAGCTTCCTCGCCAAGAACGGCGTGGCGCATGACGGCGAAGTCTCCACGCGCTTGGGTTTGCCCCCCATCCCCGTCGTAGCCGAGACCGTCGCACTATCCACTGCGCTCCAGCTCGCACGTGAGACCGGCGTGCAACTACATATCTGCCGCGTCTCTAGTGGAGCCGGTGTCGAGTTGATCCGTGCCGCGAAACGCGAAGGCCTGAAAGTGACCTGCGACGTTTCCATGAACCACGTGCACCTCACCGAGATGGACATCGGCTACTTCGATTCCAACTGCCACCTCGTGCCGCCACTGCGTAGCCTGCGTGACCGCGATGCGCTCCGTACCGGACTGCGCGATGGCACCATTGACGCCATCTGCTCCAACCATTCACCCGTAGATGAAGATGCCAAGCAGATGCCCTTCGCCGAAGCGGAAGATGGCGCGACAGGTTTGGAACTGTTGTTACCGCTGGTGTTGAAATGGGCAGAGCAAGATAAGATACCGTTGCTGGATGCACTCTCGCGTATCACCATCAATCCAGCCCAATTACTAGGCGTGAAGATGGGCCACCTGAGTGTAGGCGCACATGCCGACCTCTGCGTGTTCGATCCCAAAGCCGCTTGGAAGGTAGAACCCGCCGCACTAAAGAGCCAAGGCAAGAACACGCCGTTCAATGGCTACGAGATGCAAGGTCGCGTGCGTTACACCTTGCTCGATGGACAGTTAGTCTTTCAACAATGATTTGAACTGCGCCCTCATTCGAGGGCGCTTCGTATTTTCAGGATGCTATGAACCCACTACTCGACTTATCCGGTCTCCCCCGCTTTGCAGAGATCAAACCTGAACACGTCGCACCTGCCATCGAGCAGTTGCTCGATGAAAATCGCGCGCTCATCACTCATTTACTAGCTGATGACTCGCTGCCTACTTGGGATGCTTTCGTGCGCCCTATGGAAGATGCGAACGAACGTCTAGGTCGCGCATGGGGGCCGGTCGGCCATTTGAATGCGGTGATGAACTCGCCTGAGTTGCGCGATGCCTACAACTCCACCTTGCCGAAGATCACGGCGTACTACGCCGAGCTGGGACAGAACCTCGCGCTGTTCCAAAAGTTCAAAGCACTGCGCAGCAGTGCCGAGTTCGCTGGGTTGAGCTCGGCACGTAAGAAGATCATCGAGAACGAGCTGCGTGATTTCCGTTTGGGCGGTGCCGAGTTGCCCGACGACAAGAAGACGCGCTACCTCGCGGTGCAAGAACGCCAATCCGAACTGTCCTCACGCTTCTCCGACAACATCCTCGATGCGACCAACGAATACACCTTGGTCATTGAGAATCGTAGCGAGTTGGATGGTCTGCCGGAAGATGTGTTGCAGACCGCACGCGAAGCGGCACAAGCCGCCGACAAGGCCGGCTGGTTGTTCACCCTGAAAGCGCCATCTTATCTGCCCGTGATGCAGTTCGCCGACAACCGTGACCTGCGCACGAAGATGTATCGCGCCTATGCCACGCGCGCCTCCGAATTCGGCAAGCCAGAACTGGACAACACCCCATTGATGGACGAGATCGTCACGCTACGTGCTGAAGAAGCGCAATTGCTTGGCTTCAAGAATTTCGGTGAACTCTCTCTCGCCGCCAAGATGGCGGAGACACCGCAACAGGTGGTGGACTTCATGCGCGAGTTGGCACAACGCGCTCGACCTTTCGCGGAAAAAGACTTGGTCGAACTGCGCGAGTTCGCTGCTACAAAATTAGGCATTCAAGATATGCGCTCGTGGGATGTGGCCTACGCCAGCGAGAAACTACGCGAGCAGCGCTACGCCTTCTCTGAACAGGAAGTGAAGCAGTTCTTCCCTGAAGATGCGGTGATGGCGGGTCTGTTCAAGCTAGTGGAAACCTTATTCGGTTTGCAGATCAAACCCGCTCAAGCGCCTGTGTGGCACGAGACCGTGTGTTTCTTCGACATCCGCGATGCAAAGGATAATTTGGTCGGCCAGTTCTACTTCGACCTCTACGCGCGCAACAGCAAACGCGGTGGTGCGTGGATGGACGACGTCATCACGCGCCGTCGTTTGGACAACAAGATCCAGACGCCCGTTGCTTACTTGAATTGTAACTTCTCCGCACCCGTCGGCGGCAAGCCAGCGGTGTTCACCCACGACGAAGTGCAGACCTTGTTCCACGAGTTCGGTCACGGCTTGCATCACCTGCTCACCGAGGTTGAAGACCTCGGCGTGTCGGGCATCAACGGTGTGGAATGGGATGCGGTCGAGTTGCCCAGCCAGTTCATGGAGAACTTCTGCTGGGAATGGGACGTGCTGCAAGGCATGACACGCCACGCGGACACCAACGAGAAACTGCCACGCGCCCTGTTCGACAAGATGCTCGCCGCGAAGAACTTCCAGAGCGGTCTAGCCACACTGCGCCAAATAGAGTTCGCCGTGTTCGATATGCTGATGCACAGCAATTTCAATGTAGGCCAAGGCAAGACCATCCTTCAATTGCTGGACGAAGTGCGCGCCGAAGTGGCGGTGCTCATCCCGCCCGAGTTCAACCGCTTCCCGCAGAGCTTCTCGCACATCTTCTCCGGTGGATATTCCGCTGGTTATTACAGCTACAAGTGGGCGGAGGTATTGTCGGCGGATGCGTACAGTTTGTTTGAAGAGCACGGCGTGCTCAACCCAGAGATCGGTGCACGCTTCCGTGCCGAAGTGCTGGCGATGGGTGGCGCGCGCCCCGCGATGGAATCCTTCACCGCCTTCCGTGGCCGCGCCCCTTCCATTGACGCGCTGTTGCGGCATAATGGGCTCATCGAAGCCTAAGGAGTTAGCTATGAGACCGCTGCTGATCGTGTGTGCAATGGTGTTCCTTTCTACCGCTCATGCGGGTGAACTCTACCGTTACATAGACAACAACGGTCGGGTGCAATACAGCGACAAGTATGACGCGGATGCCGAGCAACTTAAGCTGGGCAATACACCTGCGATAGAAGAAGCACTCCCCTACGAGACACAAAAAGCGAAGCAGTTCTTCCCTGTGACGCTGTACACGTTCGAAAAATGCGGCGCTCCATGCAGTGAAGCAAAAGCGTTGTTGACGACTCGCGGCATCCCCTTCACCGAAAAGAATCTGGTCACCCCAGAAGACTTGGACGAATACCGCAAAGCCTCTGGCACCGACCAAGCCCCTGCGATGTTGGTCGGAAAGACTTGGGTCAAAGGTTTCCTAGCCGCGCAATGGCATAAGGAGCTCGACTTCGCGGGATATCCCAAGACAGCGCCGTATCGCGCCAAACCCACTGCTGCAAAATGAAGATAGCCACATGGAATGTGAACTCCCTCAAGGTGCGTCTGCCGCACCTTTTGGATTGGTTGGCGGCGAACCCCATCGACGTGGTGTGCTTGCAAGAGACCAAGACCGAGGATAAGAACTTCCCGCTGGCGGAGATCGAAGCGGCGGGTTATCAGGTCGCGTTCAGCGGACAGAAGACCTACAACGGCGTCGCCATCCTAAGCCGCGATGCCATCAGTGATGTGCAGTTCGGCATCCCAAATTTAGATGATGAGCAGAAGCGCGTCATCGCCGCCACCATCAACGGCGTGCGCATCGTGTGTGTGTATATTCCCAACGGGCAGAGCCTCGACTCGGACAAATACCAATACAAACTCAAATGGCTGGCCGCGTTGAAGCTGTGGCTGAAAGACGAGTTGGCGAAGTACCCAAAACTGGCACTGCTGGGCGATTACAACATCGCTCCAGAAGACCGCGATTGCCACGATCCCGTGGCATGGCAAGGCAATGTGCTGGTGAGCGAACCGGAGCGCGATGCCTTCAAAGGTTTGGTAGCGCAAGGACTGCGCGACTCCTTCCGCCTGTTCGAACAAGCCGAGAAGAGCTACTCGTGGTGGGACTACCGCATGATGGGATTCCGCCGCAACCTGGGTATGCGCATCGACCACATCCTCATCAGTGCAGACTTGCAGTGTAGCGGTTGCGTCATCGACAAAGCACCTCGTAAACTGGAACGGCCTTCGGATCACACGCCGGTAGTGGCTGAGGTGAGTTAAAGATTGTAGTCAGTGCATCCGCTGATATTAGGCCCCAACATTTACACGTATGTCCAAAATCCTTTTCCATGACGATTTCCTACTCATCGTCAATAAACCCGCTGGCTTGCTCTCTGTGCCAGGGCGAGGTGAGGACAAACAGGATTGTCTGTCTGCCCGCATCCAAAAACTATTCCCTGATGCCCTAGTTGTTCATCGCCTCGATATGGCGACTTCAGGGTTGATGGTGTTCGCGCGGGGTGAGGTGATGCAACGCGAGTTGTCGCGGATGTTTCGGGAGCGGGAGGTGACAAAACGTTACGTGGCACTGGTGGCGGGGGTGATTGAGAACGAGGCTGGAGAGATCGATCTACCGCTTATCGTGGATTGGCCAAACCGCCCGAAGAGCAAGGTGGACCACGAATTGGGTAAGCCCTCGCTTACGCGCTATCGACTGCTGAGCATCGAGGACGGTGATTCACGGCTAGAACTGGAACCCATCACCGGCCGCACGCATCAGTTGCGCTTGCATCTTGCCAGCATCGGCCATCCCATCATCGGGGATACTTTGTACGATGGGCGAATTGCGGAGCGGTTGATGTTACATGCGACGCGCTTGGCCTTCGATCACCCTATCACTGCAAAGCCCTTGTACTTCGAGAGTGACGCCCCATATTAGGTGGCGCGTCCGTTATAATCCGCGCCGTTGTCTATAGATCATTTCAGGAAAGTCTTATGCCTTTGCCTAAAGCCGTTGTCACCATCCCACTCGCGCTCGTTACTATCGTCGCGGCTGTGTTCGCCGCTTATACGTGGGTGGCGTTGACGTGGAACTACTCGGAGGGTGAGCGCGCAGGTTTCATGCAGAAGCTGTCGAAGAAGGGCTGGCTGTGCAAGACTTGGGAAGGTGAACTTTCGCTGGTGGCCTTGCCCGGTGCGGCACCTGAGAAGTTCTTGTTCACCGTGCGCGATGATGCGGTAGCAGACAAGATCAACAAGCTCGTGGGCCAGCGTGTGTCGTTAGTGTATGGAGAACACAAAGGGGTGCCCACCAGTTGTTTCGGTGACACCGCGTATTTCGTATCAGATGTAAAAGCAGTACAACCTAATCTTTAAACCTAGAGGAATCAGATGAAACGTTTCGCCATTTTCTTGACCATCGTTCTCACCAGTCTTTCTTTGCTCGCAGCTAACGCAGAAGCCAAGCGCTTCGGTGGTGGCGGTAGTGTCGGCAAGCAACGCAGCATGAGCGCACCACCGCAAAAAGCGGATGCTGCGCCTGCGCAACAAGCGGCTCCTGCAGCAGCGGGTGCAGCTGCAGCGAAGCAACCCAACAAATGGCTGGGCCCATTGGCAGGTATCGCTGCTGGTCTAGGCTTGGCAGCACTGTTCTCTCACTTCGGTTTGGGTGAAGGCATGGGTATGTTGCTGATGATCATCGCGGGTGCGATCGCGGTGTTCTTCCTTATCTCCATGTTCCGCAAAAAGCAGCAACCAGCGATGCAATTTGCAGGCTCTGCACCTGCTAATACGGGTTATCAAGCGCCCGCTCAACCAGTTGTGAGTGGCGGTAGTTCTGCACCAGTAGCCCCTGTGGCTGCGGCGAACATCCCTGCCGACTTCCCAGTGGATAGCTTCTTGCGCGGTGCGAAGACGACCTTCATCCGCTTGCAAGCAGCGAACGACCGCAAGGACTTGAACGACATACGCGAATACACCACACCTGAGATGTACGCCGAGATCTCGATGCAGATGCAAGAGCGCGGAGATGCTGAGCAGAAGACGGATGTGGGCTTCGTGAATGCGAGCCTGTTGGAAGTGGTGACAGAGAACGACACCGCCACGGCTAGCGTACGCATGAGCGGCCAGATCCGTGAGAACAACGGCGCACCAGAGAACTTCGACGAGATCTGGCATGTGCAGAAAGACTTGAAGGACGACAAGGCAGTTTGGCTGTTGTCTGGAATCCAGCAGGTTTAAGCTGAAACTCAAGTAAACTACAGGGCACAGCGACTTCGCTGTGCCCTTTTTATTTGAGCCTGCTAGCAATGCGCTTCTTCCGCTTACTCAAGATCATCTTCATCGTCCTGCGCTTTGGCTTGGACGAATTCTTATTGGCTCATGAGCGCACGAGTTGGATGTTGCGACCGCTCAATTGGTTGCTGTTCTTCCGTGATGTGTCGCGTCCACGTGCGGAGCGTCTGCGTCTCGCACTGGAAGCGCTAGGCCCCATCTTCGTGAAGTTCGGCCAGTTACTTTCCACCCGCCGCGACTTGATCCCTACCGACATCGCCGATGAGTTGGCGAAGTTGCAAGACCAAGTGCCGCCCTTCCCTTCTGCACAAGCTGTCGCCTTGCTAGAGACCGCTTATGGCAAACCTTTGAGCGAGGTGTTCACCAGCTTCGACCAGACTCCCATCGCCAGCGCATCGGTCGCACAAGTACATTTCGCGGTTTTGCCGAATGGGCATGAAGCGGCCGTAAAGATCTTGCGCCCCGGCATCAAATACATCATTGAGCATGACATCGCCTTGTTGCAGATCTGCGCTGGGTTGATAGAGCGTTGGTGGTCTGATGGCAAGCGCCTGAAGCCAAAATTGGTGGTAGCAGAGTTCGAGAAATATCTGCACGACGAGTTGGACTTGATGCGCGAGGCAGCGAATGCCAGCCAGTTGCGCCGCAATTTCTCTGACGCAAAATTGTTGCTCGTTCCCGAGGTACATTGGGATTGGTGTTCCGAACAAGTGATGGTGATGGAACGTATGCACGGCATCCCCATCAGCCAAATCGGTGCGTTGCGCGAGGCTGGAATCAATCTATCCAAGCTGGCGAGTGACGGTGTAGAGATCTTCTATACACAAGTTTTTCGCGATGGTTTCTTCCATGCCGATATGCACCCAGGCAACATCTTGGTGGCTCGTGATGGGCGTTATGTGGCACTCGATTTCGGCATCATGGGGACGCTCACCGACAACGACAAGAATTACCTCGCGCACAACTTCATCGCTTTCTTCAACCGCGATTACAAGCGCGTAGCCGAGCTGCACATCGAGTCGGGTTGGGCGCCTGCTGATACGCGCGTGGATGAGTTCGAGGCGGCGATCCGCTCCGTATGTGAACCTATCTTCGACAAACCTTTGCGCGATGTGTCTTTCGGCAAGGTGTTGCTGCGCCTATTCCAGACCTCGCGCCGTTTCGGCATCCAGATCCAACCGCAACTGGTGCTGTTGCAGAAGACGCTACTCAACATCGAAGGGCTTGGATTGCAGCTCGATCCTGAACTCGATCTATGGAAGACGGCGAAACCATGGTTGGAACGCTGGATGAGCGAGCAGGTGGGTTGGCGCGGCTTCATTAAGACATTGCGCGCGGAAGCACCACGGTATGCATCACTACTTCCACAACTGCCTCGCTTGCTTCATCAACGCTTGAAGGACGATGTCGCCACGCAAGCCGCACCGCTGTTGCTTGCGATGTTGGCAGAACAAAAAAAGCGCAATGCCTGGTTATCGGTCATTGCGCTCTTGTTGGCTGCGACGCTAGGTCTTGCCGCTTACGTCCATCTGCTTTAAATAAATCCGCTGTCCATCAATTCTTTAGCCAGCGCCTTGTAGTCAGCTGCTCCAGGGCTATTCGGCGCGTAAGCAAACACATCCAAACCATGCATCGGACTCGTTGCCAATGCGACCGTCTCGCCGATGCGCGTCTTGCACAACAGGTTGCCGTATCGCTCTCTGAGTTGGTCGTAGATGTCGAATGATAATTTGCGTCGCGAGTCGAAACGGGTGACTACGATGCGGCGATCGAATTTGCGTTGTAACTTCTTCTCCAGCACGTTCAACGCGCTATCCAGACGATGTACTCCATGTTGGGAAAGGTAATCAGCAGAGACAGGGATGAGGACCTTGTCTGCGGCCAATAGCGCATTCAGCGTCAATACGCCCAACATCGGGCAGCAGTCAATCAGGATAGGTGCTCCCGTCAATGACAGCTCTTCACTCAAACCCTGTTTCAACATCTTGGCTGCTTGTGGGTCGCTACCATATAAGGCATCTATCTTTGAAAGTTCGAGCGTGGCGGGAATGAGTTGCCAACCTGCCGGCGTTTCAAACAACAGCTTGGCGAGCGGCGTATGTTCTTTGAAGAACGACACGATGCTCTTGGCTTGCGAGGTTCCATGTTTGAGCCCAGACGCAAGACTCAGATGTCCCTGCGGATCCATGTCGATGGCGATCGGACTACGTTGCGCCAAAGACAATGCCGCTGTCAGATTCAGACAGGTCGTGGTCTTTCCTACGCCACCTTTTTGATTGAATACGGCGATGACCGCCATGTTGGTACGTCTCCACATAAGTGGGGACGGGTGTGAGTTATCTGTAAATCGTTAATCTGACTTATCAGCGTCTTGTGGTTTCGACCACCCCTGCGGGGTTTAACTTGCTATGCAAGTTAGCCTACACCGTAAGCCGCTCGCTAGATTTGTCACTCTACGGTGACAGATTTAGCCAGATTGCGCGGTTTGTCCACATCCGTTCCCTTTTCCAGTGCTACGTAATATGCCAGCAGCTGTAAAGGGATGGTGTGCAGAATAGGACTCAAAAAGCCCGCGTGTTCGGGCATTTGCAGGATGTGAACACCTTCGGACTCTTTGATGTGGGTCTGGGCATCGGCAAACACGAACAGCTCACCGCCGCGAGCTTTGACTTCTTGCAGGTTCGATTTCAATTTTTCCAAAAGGATGTCGTTCGGTGCGACAGACACTACGGGCATATCGGCATCTACCAATGCCAGCGGACCGTGCTTCAGCTCACCCGCAGGATAGGCTTCGGCGTGGATGTAGGAAATTTCTTTGAGTTTCAGTGCGCCTTCGGCCGCGATAGGGAAATGCATGCCACGCCCTAAAAACAGAGCATGGTGTTTGTTGGCAAAGTGCTTGGACATCTCGGCGATCTTCGGCTCTAACGCCAACACCTTTAGCACTGCTGCAGGTAGGTGACGCAACTCATGCAGGAATTGTTGCTCACGCTCTGCATTCAGACGACCACGCAATTTCGCCATGACCAGGGTGAGTAAGAACAAAGCGGCAAGTTGGGTGGTAAAAGCTTTGGTCGATGCCACGCCGATCTCAGGACCAGCACGGGTCAGCAGTCGTAGCTTGGACTGACGGATGATGGCGCTCTCAGGTACGTTGCAGATAGCCAAGGTGAATGAATGGCCAGTCGTCTTGGCATGGATGAGTGCAGCCAAGGTATCGGCCGTCTCACCCGATTGCGAGATGGTGACGACCAATGTCTTCGGATTGGGAACGCTGACTCTGTATCGATATTCGCTGGCAATCTCGACGTTGCACGGGATACCCGCGATTTCTTCCAACCAGTAGCGTGCGACTTGTCCAGAGTGGTTACTGGTGCCACAGGCAAGGATGAGGATGTTCTCGACTTGCGGGAAGATTATGTTGGCTTCCGCACCAAAGATTCCAGGTACTAATGATTGGCTGTTGCACACCGATTCCAAGGTGTCCGCCAACGCTTGGGGTTGTTCGTGGATTTCTTTCTGCATGTAATGTTGGTACTCACCCAGCTCGACGCTGTCGTTGTCCAACTCACTCACGTGTACCTCACGTTGCACCAGATTTCCTTGCTGATCATAGATGCGGTAGTTCTCTATGTTCACTTCGACCACATCACCTTCTTCCAGATACACCACGTTCTTGGTGACTTGCAAAAGTGCAGACATATCTGACGCGACGAAGTGCTCACCAACGCCAACACCCAACAACAGCGGGCTGCCTTTACGTGCGGCGATGAGCTGATGTGGATTGTCGGCTGCCACGACTCCGATGGCATAGGCACCCACCAACTGTGACAGCGCCATCTGAGTCGCAATCAACAGACTGCCTTGAGCGTAGTGACTGTGTATCAGGTGAGCGATCACTTCGGTGTCGGTATCTGAGGTGAACTCATAACCTTGGTTGGTCAGTTCGACACGTAGTTCTTCGTAGTTCTCGATGATGCCGTTGTGTACGACTGCGATGAGTTCGCGGCTCATGTGTGGGTGAGCGTTGCGTTCACTTGGCACGCCGTGAGTCGCCCAACGCGTGTGTGCGATCCCTAACTCACCATAGGTGTTAGCGCTCTTTTGCCCCAACTCAGCGACGCGTCCTGCACTGCGCACACGCTCTAGTTTCGTATCATGGACCACGACCAGACCGGCCGAGTCATATCCGCGATACTCCAAGCGCAACAATCCATTCACCAGAATTGGCACGATGTTTCGTTTAGCGATAGCGCCGACGATTCCGCACATATTATTTCTTCACTTTCTGCGGGCGCTTCCACCCGTTGATGGTTATCTGTTTGCTACGCGACAAAGTCAGTTCGTTATCAGGTGCGTCTTTGGTGATGGTCGAACCTGCGCCTATTGTCGCG
>JFJP01005426.1_pt1 | contig 23049 bp, 24 predicted proteins | sample 431651 | NCBI WGS metagenome assembly JFJP01 (sample SAMN02602958, study PRJNA72255) | Microbial mat metagenome, whole genome shotgun sequencing project. | biome: fresh water; feature: sink hole; material: water; isolation source: purple microbial (photo- and chemosynthetic) mats found in...
CGCCCCGGCTTGGAGACTGTGGGGTGGCACGACGATGGAATATCGAAAACCTGGTGTTGGTGCAGGCGTTGAGCTTGGTCTTTGGGCTCGTACTGCCGGGATGGTGCACAAAAAATGAGCGCCATTTACTCTTAAATAAATAGCGACTAGCGCTTATATTTCTTGGGTTACAGGCGATTTATGGCCATGGCCTCAATCAGATTGGAGACACTGAGACCGGTTGATTTTGCTGCCAATGCGCCTCGTGCGCCAATTGTCTGCCCGATGCGACGCCAGCAGCCGTTAAGCAGCGGTTGCTGACGGGCACGAATGCCCGGTTCCGGGAAGTCCAAATCCATGATTTGAGTTGCCGACCAGCCGACCGTCGCAGACTTCGGCAAAGTGCCCAATACGGTCAGTGAGAAAAGTGAAGAGCGGACATTCGCCTCCCCCTGTACCCTACAAGCGTTTCATGAATTCTTCCCAATGTAGTCCTAGTTGCACTGCTTTCAGCGACTAAGATACAGAACCTAAGCTCTTCGATTTCATTTTGTGTCACCTTTGCTGCTGTCTGCTTACACTCTGACCACCTGCCTGGGCCGCGGGCTTGATGCCACGCGGGATGCGTTACACGACGAGCGCTCGGGTCTGGCACCTTGCCGTTTCGAGTCGGTTGAGCTCTCCACCTGGATGGGTGAGGTGGCAGGCGTGGACTCGCAGGTTTTGCCCGCTCCGCTGCGCCATTACGACTGCCGCAATAACCGGCTGACGCAGATGGGGCTGGAAACTGACGGGTTCGATCAACGCGTGCGCGACGCCGTGGCGCAGTATGGGCGCGATCGCGTCGGAATTTTTCTTGGCACCAGCACGGCAGGCATTTTTCAAACCGAACTCGCTTACCGTGACCGCGATCCGGTCAGTGGCGCGCTACCTGACAGCTTCAATTACCGCAGCACGCACAACGCTTTTTCGCTGACCGAGTTCACCCGCGATTACTTCGGTCTGACCGGCATGGCGATGACCCTGTCAACCGCGTGTTCGTCCAGCGCCAAGGTGTTTGCCGCCGCAGCGCGCCAGATGGCACTGGGCAGCATCGACGCAGCGATTGTCGGCGGGGTGGATTCCCTGTGCCTGACCACGCTGTACGGATTTGCCTCCTTGCAATTGACCTCGGCGCAACCGTGTCGGCCCTATGACGTTGCGCGCGATGGCATTTCGATTGGCGAGGCCGCCGCCTTTGCCCTGCTTGAACAGGTTGACCGGCCCGCACCTGGGTCGGTACTGCTACTGGGTGTGGGTGAGTCGAGCGATGCCTACCACATGTCGGCACCGCACCCACAGGGCCTGGGCGCACGCCTGGCCATGGCGGCTGCGCTGCGCAGCGCGAGTTTGAGCGATGCTGATATCGACTACATCAACCTGCATGGCACTGCTACGCCCGCCAACGATGCCGCTGAGGGGCAGGCCGTGGCTACGTTGTTTGGCGACAGCGTGCCGTGTAACTCAACCAAGGGGGCGACCGGCCACGCACTGGGTGCTTCAGGGGCGGTCGAAGCACTGATTTGCGCGCTGGCCCTTAAAGAGGGCCGTCTGCCGGGCAGCCCGGGCACCCAACTGCTGGACCCAACGATGGCGATCCGCTACCAGCAGCATGGCGCACCGGCTCGTTTGCGCCATGTTCTGAGCAATTCCTTTGGTTTTGGCGGCAGCAACTGCAGCCTGATATTCGGAGTGAGCCCATGAGCACGCCACCCGGCAGCCGCGCCCTGCATGCCTGGATCGACGGCATTGGCCTGATCGCACCCGGTCTGCCCGACTGGTCCAGCGCACGCGAGGTATTGCAAGGCAAGCAGGCGTTTGCCGCTGCCCCCACCCTACTGCCGGCACCAACGCTACTGCCAACGGCCGAGCGCCGCCGCGCCAGCCGGGTGATCAAGCTGTGCCTCGGTGTGGGCCTACAGGCGGTTGACCACGCCGGTGTCGATGCCGCCAACCTGGCCACGGTTTTTGCCTCGTCGGGTGCCGATGGTCACAACTGCCATGCGCTGTGCGAGCAACTCGCCGGCGACGATCGGCAGATTTCGCCCACACGGTTTCACAACTCGGTGCATAACGCCGCTGCCGGGTACTGGGGGATTGCCACGCACAGTATGGAGCCGTGCCAGGTGATTGCCGCTTTTGACGCAAGTTTTGGCGCAGGCCTGCTCGATGCGCTGGCGCAGGTGGTGTGTGATGGCCAAGCGGTGCTGCTGGTGGCCTATGACAGCGAATACCCGCAACCGCTGCACGCTAAGCGCGGCACACCCGACTGCGGCGGTGTGGCTCTGGTGCTGAGCCCGCAACGCAGCTCCGCATCACTCTCTTCGATCACGCTGCTGCCGTGCACGCAGGGCGCCGATGTCATGGCCGATGCGGCCCTGGAAGCCTTGCGTCTGCAAATTCCGGCCTTGCGTGCCTTGCCCCTGTTGCAGCGGTTGGCACTGGGCGAGAGCGCCACCGTGGTGTTGGACTACTTGGCACCGATGCAACTGAAACTGGACCTGCAACTGTGCTAGACCGGCAGTGGATTGCATCGCATATCCCGCACCAGGGTCGCATGTGCCTGCTTGATTCTGTGCTGGAGTGGACCGATCAGCACATTGTGTGTGAATCCAACAGCCATGGCGCGGCCGACCAACCGTTACGCGCAGCCGACCGGCTGGGTGCGGTTGCCGGGGTGGAATACGCCGCCCAGGCCATGGCGGTGCACGGCGCGCTGCTAACGGCTGCGACCGGCCCACCCAGCCAGGGCTTCCTGGCCAGTGTGCGTAACCTGAGTCTGCATGTGGACCGACTCGACGACCTTTGCGGGCCACTACAGATCCGCGCCGAACGCCTGTCGGGTGACCAGCGGCTGGTGCTTTACCAGTTTCACATTCACCACCAAGGCCAATGCCTGCTTGACGGCCGGGTTTCGGTAGTGCTTGATGCACAGGCTTTATGAAACAGCTCACAGACAAAAAGAGAGCTTTGGTCACTGGCGGCAGCGGCGGCATTGGGGCCGCCATTTGCCGACGACTGGCGGCCGACGGCCACCATGTCATCGTGCACGCCAACCGCGCGCTGGACAAGGCGTTGGGCCTGGTTGAGCAAATGGTGTGCGAGGACGGCAGCGCCGAGGCGGTGGCCTTTGACGTGACCGACCGCAGCGCTACAGCCAACGCGCTTGAAACCCTGCTGGATGCTGGTGCCATCCAGATCCTGGTCAACAACGCTGGCATTCACGATGATGTGGTGTTCCCCGGCATGAGTGGCGCGCAATGGGATCGGGTGCTAGATGTGTCGCTGAACGGTTTTTTCAACGTAACCCAACCACTCACGATGCCAATGATTCGCAAACGTTGGGGACGCATCATCAGTATCTCGTCGGTGGCCGCCATCACTGGTAACCGGGGTCAGGTCAACTACGCTGCCGCTAAAGGTGCCCTGCATGCCGCCAGCAAGTCGCTGGCACTGGAGCTGGCCAGCCGTGGAATCACCGTCAACGCGGTGGCTCCGGGACTGATTGCCACCGACATGATCGACGGTGCGTTTGATGCCGATGCCATCAAGAAGCTGGTGCCGATGCAGCGCGTCGGTCGCCCGCAGGAAGTGGCCGACTTGGTCGCTTTTCTGGCATCTGACCAGGCGGCCTACATTTCGGGCCAGGTGATCTCGATCAATGGCGGCATGATTTGACGGCAGTTCTACCGGGCAAGGCACGACAACACCGCTGATTTTGAGCTATTTCAGCTGCCAGCCCTTATTTGGTAAGCGCAGGTAGCTGTTTATTTTTGAAGCATTCATGCTAATGGCGATTGCGGCAACGGCTTTGCCTGCAGCCACTACCGCACCCGGCGCAACTTGGGCTCGACCAAGGGCACGGTCAGCATGGTACTGGCCACGGCCATCAACAGCAAGGCGGTGAAGGCTTCACTGGTAATCAGGTGTTTGTCGAGCAGGATGTTGGCAAAGATGATCATGATCAGCGCCTTGGTTTGCAGCAACCAGCCAATCACCGATGCTTCACCCGATGTCCAGTGCAATAGCCAGCCAGCCAGACGCACGCCGATCAGCTTGCCCGCCACCGACGCCAGCAGCAAGAGCGCGGCGGCAGCAAACACCGCCACACCGCCGACTGCCCAGTTGGTGCGCAGCCCGGTGGAGAGAAAAAATACCGGCATCATCACCAACAGCACATGGTGGCGCAACTGGTCGAGCTTGTCCTGATTGAACCAGTGCGCATCCATGATGGCTCCGGCCAGAAATGCACCCACCATGAAATGCAGGCCTGCCCAATCAGCACCAAAGCCGCACAGGGCCAGCCAGACCAGCGCCACATGCCAGCGGTCAGTTTCCGCCAGCTTCGCCATCAGCTTGCGATAGGCCAGACCCAGCACCACAAAACCCAGCAGAAATACCAGCTGCTTGCCCATGCGGTTCCAGTCCATAAGAATCAGTGCCAGCACGCCCCAGATGGCGATGTCGTCGAGGCTGGCGTAGCGCAAGATACGCTGGCCCAGCGACTGGCGCAGGATGCCAAGCTTTTCCATCAGCAGGATCAAAATCGGCAAGGCGGTCACGGCGCAGGCCATGCCGATGCCCAACACAAATTGCCAGGTCTGCGCCTGCGCGCCAATCCAGCCGTCAAACGTCAGCAGCACGGCCGCGGCGCCACAACCCAGCAGCAGCGGCGCACCCAGCGCCAGAGCGGCCGTCATGCCACTCTCGCGACGGTGTTGCCAGGCCTGTTTCAGATCCAGTTCAACGCCGGCAATCATCACAAACAGCATCACCGCCCACCAGGCAATGCCGTTTAGAGACTGCACCACCACTGGCGTAAAGACAAACTGGTAGTACTGCGGAAACCAGCGGCCCAGCACACCGGGCCCGAGCACGATGCCGGCGAGGATTTGCACCACCACCAAGGGCGCAAAGTAGTCGGTGTTGCCGAGGCGCCAGATCAACCACGGTATGCTGAAGATGATCAGCATCGCAATCAGAAAAACCTCGGTGGTGTTCACGGTCTGTGCCCGGTGTATTCGCGGAAAATGCCCAGGGTGACGGAGCAGGCTACATCGGCAAAACCGGCGCGGCGCAAAGCATCCAAGATGAGTTCGGGCTCAAGCGCGGCCTCGATGGTGTCGCCGTAATACTCCCACAGGCGTTGGATATCGGCATGGCGGCGCGTCAGACGCGCCAGCAGTGGCACCACCACCTTGATGTGAAGACCCAGAAAGGCGCGCGCTAGGGTGCTGCGCGGCCGGCTGATTTCCATAATACAGACGCGCCCACTCGGGCGTAGCACTCGAAAGTACTCGGCAAACGCCAGATTCAAATCACCCACATGACGCAGTGCGTAGCCCATCGATATGAAATCGACCTGCGCGTCGGGCAAAGGAATTGACTCGGCAAATGCTTCGATGGTCTCGACCTGGATTTTTTTGCGCAGCTCAGCCAGCATGCCAGGCGACGGGTCAAGCGCGAGCACCCGCCCTTGGGGTCCGACGATCGCATGGCCAGGCACCGTGACCAGACCGGTGCCGGCCGCCACATCAAGCAGGGTCATGCCGGCGGCCAAGCCGTTGCGCATCAACACCTCGCGCCGATACCAGACGCCGCTGCCCAGCGCAGTGAGGCTCTCGGCATTGTCGTAGCCAGGGGCGGCTTGGTTGAACATGGCCTGTGTCAGGCTGCGGCGACCCTCTTCGGTGGTGAAGTAGGGGTCCATTCGGTGGTCGGAATTGAGTGCAGGGGTGCGCGTGATGAGTTTATTCATGTTAATTCTTGGTGGCACGACGCCAGATCAGAAGTGGCAAGCGCAGCACAAACCCCAGAAACAAGCGGGTGTGCATCCAGGTCAGCAGCACGTTGTCGCGCAGGTAGTTGAAGTGTGACACGCCACCCTCCAGCGCCGACAGGTAGCGCACTGGGGCATCAATGTTCAATGGGTGAACCCCGGCCCAACACAGGCGCACCACGGCTTCAGGGTCAAAGTCAAAGCGACGCATGAATCGGTTGCCTTGCATCACCTGCACTAGGGGTGCGATTGGGTAAACACGAAATCCGTAGAGCGAGTCACCAATGCCCATCCACAGGGTTTCCAGATTGGCCCAACCGTTAGACACCTTGCGGCCATTGACACGCAACGCCGGCGCCTCCGGACCAAACACCGGTTTGCCCAGCACCATACCTGCGGGTTCATGCTGTGAGGCGGCCATGAAAGCGGGGATCGCCTCGGCTGGATGCTGGCCGTCGCTGTCCATGGTCAGAGCATGTGTGAAACCCTCCTGCGCCGCCAATGTAATGCCGTCCAGCACGGCAGCGCCCTTGCCCTGGTTGTGCGGTAACACAATCACCCGCAGACCAGTATCGGTTTGCGCCAGCGCTTGAAGGTGCCGATCAGTGCCGTCGGTGCTGCCATCAACCACCACCCAGACCGGATTCCAGAAGAGGCGCGCCTGACGCACAGTATCGAGCACATTCGGGCCGGGGTTATAACTGGGGATCAGCACCAGATGGCTGGTGGAGGCCGTGCAAAGCGGTTCGGACATTGCCAACAATACCTGCTGCATGTCAGGCGTTGTACACAACCGCGTCATCCACCTTGCGGATGTTGAAACGACGCTGCTGCCAGGCCCTGAAAGCGCGCCGCGGCTGCAGAATATTGGCACTGTAGTAAAGCATCTTGAACGCCAGAATCGAGCGCCAGATCGGTGTCTTGCCAAATATGTCGCCGGCCAACACCGAGAGCAGTGCTTCCTTGACCCGCATCACGTTCTTCGGGTGCATGAAAAAGTCGCGCATGATAGGGTTGGTGACGCGGTAGATAAACCACGAGAATTCGCGCGGGCCGTGACGCATCAGGCGATCAAACCGGGCCAGTGCGCCATCCGCCTTGGCCGGGCTCTTCAGGCAGGTGTCGATGGCCTCGGCACCAATCACCGCACTATTCATGGCAAGCCAGACGCCGGACGAAAAAACCGGGTCAATAAAGGCATAGGCATCACCCAGCATCAGATAGTTGGCACCGTGATTTCGCTCAGACACATAGGAAAAGTTGCCGGTGGCCTCGACCGGGCAGACGCGGGTTGCGTTTTGCAGCCGGGCGCTCAAGGCCGGGCTGCTGGCGATGTTGTCCATCATAAATTGCTCCAGGCTGCGCTGGCCGCGGGTCTTGATGTGGTAGGGCCAGGTCACCATGCCGACACTGGTGGTGCCATTGGTCAACGGAATGAACCAAAACCAGCCGTGGTCAAACCAAAAAATGGTGATATTGCCTTCGTCCTGACCTTCGTTGCGCTGCGCCTGGCTAAAGTGGGCATAGACCGCCGAGCTGTTGTGTTTGGGGTTGCTCTTCTTGATCTTGAAGCGGTTGGCAAAAAAAGTGTCGCGCCCGGATGCATCCACCACAAAACGGGCCTGCCATTGCTGCACCCGCTCGTCGTCGTGGCGTGCGGTGATGCACACACCCCCGTCGGCCAAAAAGTCAACCGCTGTCGCTTTGCATCCTTCGTGAACTTCAGCGCCTTTGCGCGCAGCGTGGCGAATCAGAATCTCATCAAACTCGGCGCGCTTGACCTGGTAGGCATGGGGCATGGACTTGTCCCAAGCATCGGCGAAATGAAAGGTCTGTTTGGCGTTGTGGGTTGGCGAGACGAACTCGGCCCCCGGCTTGAACATGCCAATGGCCTTGATCTCTTCGGCAATGCCCATAGCTTCGAACAAGGGCAAGTTGGCCGGCAACAGCGACTCGCCAATATGAAAACGCGGATGGTGGCTTTTCTCTAGCACCACCACCTTGTGGCCCTGCTCGGCCAGTAGACTGGAAACGGTCGAGCCGGCCGGACCACCGCCAATGACCAGCACATCACAGACCAAGGGTATTGCATTTTGAGGCGGCTTGTTGGTTGTATTCTGCACTGGACGATCCGTTGGTTGAACTTGTTGATGCGCAATTTGCGTGCGGGATCATAGTCGGTTCGCCCCTGCGACCAACCGGTTTGCCGGGTCTGTTGCAGCCGCTCAGTGCCTGCCAAGCGCATCCAGCACCTGCCCCTTGGCGGTATACACCATCACGATGTCAAGCAGCGCCGCCTCCAGCCCTCGGGTATTGACGGTGGCGATGACTTGCACGGCCATCGGTGCCATTTGGCGGCAAGCAATCGCGAATACCACCGCATGGCCCGGTAGCACGGGCTGCTTGAAAACGCACTTTCTGACCGATGCCAGCACGCCCAGCAAATCTCCGGTCAACGATTTGACATAAGGATCGCCGGCCAACAAACCTGCACCTGCCAGTTGCGCCGCGGTTTCGATCAGAAACGCACCCGGCACCACCGGCAGCCCGGGAAAGTGGCCTTGAATGATCGGGTTGTCCAACGGCCAATTGGCCGTGCCAACAAAGCTGTGCGGACCTTTGATTGTCAGATGCTGGCAAACAAAGATGGCACCACGGTGCGGCAACAAAGCTTCGATTTGCAAGCGATTAAGCTCGCTGGGATAGTCAAACGTTGGCAAGGTCATGGTACATAGCGGCGGGCGACCAGGGTGGCATTGCTGCCACCGAAAGCGAACGAATTCGACATGACCGCGTCAATCCGGCAGTGGTGGCGCGCCTGCAAGGCGATAAAGTCCAGATCGCATCGCGGGTCGGGGGTATCTAGGTGTGCCGTCGGAGGCAACGAACCGCTGCCGAGGGCCATGACGGACAGCACGAACTCAACTGCACCCCCAGCACCAATCAGGTGGCCGTGCACAGCCTTGGTTGAGCTCACCGCCAAACGGCCGGCAAACGCCCCGAATACGGCCCGAATCGACTGGCTCTCGATCACATCACCCGCGTCGGTGGCGGTTCCGTGCGCATTGAGGTACTGAATGTCTCCGGCACCAAGGCCGGCAGAATCGAGCGCCTGCTGCATCGATGTCACTTGCCCATTTACACTGGGCGTGGTCAGGTGCTCGGCATCGCTGCTGCAACCATAACCCACCATCTCGGCCAGAACCTTGACCTGGCACCTGTTTGCCCGTTTTTCGCTTTCCAGCAACAGGGCTGCGGCACCTTCGCCGAGGACAAATCCGGTTCGTCCCAGCGCAAACGGACGGCAACTGCGAGATGGGTCGGCAGCATCGGGCTTGGCCATAACACGCAGCGCGTTCCAGGCCATCAGCGAACCTGGGTTCAGCATGGCCTCGGTGCCGATCACCACTGCCGCATCAAGGTAGCCGTGCCGAATGGCACGAAACGCCTCACCGGCAGCCACCGCCGAAGAGGCACAAGCGATGCAATAGGTATTGCTTGGTCCACGCAAACCGTATTGCATGGACACCGCAGCGGCAGCGGCATTTGCCATCATTCTTGGCACTGACAAGGGATGCATGATCGCAGGGTTCTTGTGCGGCAGGCCGGGTGCGTTGACACCTTCAATAAAGCGCGAGTACAAACCGTCCACTGTGTGTGCACCACCAAAGCCGATGCCAGTGAAAACGCCAAATCGGCCCGCGTCTGCTGGATGGCTGCTTATCTCTGCGTCGGCAAAGGCTTGCTCAGCCGCCACCAACGCAAATTGCGTTGCCCGATCAAGCCCGCCAAACCTTTTGTCCAACAGAGTGGTCGGCTCCACCGCCGCAGGTGCAATCAGCAGGTTCGGTAAGCCGCCAGTCAGGTCGGCAGGCGCTGACCGGATGGCGCTGCGGCCTTGCACAGCAGCATCAAAGCTGCTGGCAACATCGGCACCAAGCGGAGAGATCATCCCCAGGCCGGTGATGAGAACCCGGTTCACTCAAACGGTCGTCTGCGCGCTGTCCACCAGGGGCAATTGACCATGGTGGTGGGCACGGACAGACGCTTCAATATCAGCCACCATGTCGGCAAAACTCATCGTCAGGTATCGCATCGGCTCGGAAATCTGAAAACCAAACTTGTCTTCCACTTCGAACAGCATCTCAAGTAAACCCAGCGAATCGAGCTGCAAATCCGCGACGGTCAGATCTGGTTGATTGAACTTCTCCGGATCAACCTCCGCCGTGCTGATCAAGTAATTTTTGATGATGGTGTCGAGCATTGGATTTCCCCACTTTTGGTTGCATTGTAATGACACAGCGGGAGCAATTAGCGGGCTCTCACCCCAACAACAGCGCCCATATCAGGCCAAAACTGTTGTATGCTGGCGTCCGCTCTCTCTTGGGAGAGTAAAAACCAATGCGCCTAAGGAAACCTTGATTTTGCCCATGCTTGGCCGTCAAAACTTGCTTCTCCACCATGGACAACCGGCCGCCGAACCCACAACTTCTATTCCAGATGGCCTGTTTTTGGGTTCGATATGCACCTGCATAAGTGAAACGGCGGCTGTCGGCAATTCGCTGCAATTGCGTTGTCAGGTTCCAATTCGATGCCTGGGCGGCGAACAGTATGCACAACAGGCGTGGTTTGTTGACGGCTCGGCCGACACAAACGTGTCAATGGTTCAGGATGATCGTGGTGTCATAGCGGCCGACAGCGACGATTTTGTTTTCGCCACCTTTACATCCGAGCATGGAGCGCTGGAACAACAAAGCCGCTTCGCTTACGAAGCGCTACTGGGCCGCTTACGGCAGCTCAACAAGCCTCATCTGTTGCGCCTATGGAACTATGTACCCCGCATCAACGCGATTGACGACGGCATTGAACGCTACCAGCTGTTTAACTTCGGGCGGCGACAGGCTTTTGAAAGCATGGGTTACACCATAGGCGATGGGGCTCCGGCCGCCTGCGCGCTTGGAACACAGAGCGATGCGCTGATCGTGGTAATGCTGGCCAGTCGGCACCCTGTCATTGCGATTGAAAACCCGCGCCAAATCAGCGCATACCACTATCCCAGGCAGTACGGCAGCCATCCGCCCATTTTTTCCCGGGCGGCGTGGCTGGCGCAAACGTCTCGCCCTGACCTGTTGTTTGTTAGCGGAACGGCTAGCATTGTTGGCCACAAGACCCTGCACGCGGGCAATGTGCGCGCCCAAGTCCAAGAATCTGTGACCAATATCGAGGCAGTGTTGCACAGTGCCAATCAACGTGCCGGTGCGCAGGTGTGGAAACTTGGCGGTTTGCAGGGACGTGTATACATTCGTCATATTGCTGATTTTCCTTTGATCCAGGCTTATTTGCTGTCTCGGGGCATGACACAGTTCAGTTTTGTCCAGGCCGACATTTGCCGTAGTGATTTGCTGCTGGAAATTGAGGCCGAAGGGCAATCGTTTTGTGCGCGCCGGTGAGGATTTAATGGCCCGCGTTCGACAAATCGGCCTGTTTTATGTGATGTTATTGTGGTTGGGCACGATGCTGTTGGTTGGAAATGCTGCGGTGCTACCTTTATTGCTTACACCACGGTGGTTTCGGGAGCCGCTTCTGCAGGGACTGATCAGTCGCCTGTTTTGGGTATTTTTGGCCGGTGCGCGGCGCAGTGGCCTGATGCATCTCGATTTGAATCAGCTCGACGCTCTGAACCACCACAAAGGGCTAGTGCTGGTAGCTAATCACCCCAGCATGATCGACGTTTTTCTGGTGATCTCTAGGGTCAGGCGCGCTGCCTGCCTCATGAAGGCCAGCATTGGCAACAACATACTGTTTGGCGCTGGAGCCTATCTGGCAGGCTATGTCTCGAATCGAAAGCCGGGCCAGATGCTGCGCTCAGCTGATAACACAGTGCGTCGCGGACCGCACTTGCTGGTTTTCCCTGAGGGCACCCGAACTACACGTCAACCAGTCAACGAAATTAAGCCCGGCGTGGCCCTAATAGCCAAAAGAACGGGCCAGCCGCTGCAAACCATACTGATCCGGACCAACTCACCCTACTTGAGCAAAGGCTGGACGCTTTTTCGCCCACCGCAGTTTCCGCTCATCTACCAAGTTACCCTGGGTGAACAAATCAACTCCACCGGGGTTTGCGCTGACACTGCACGTCGCTTGCAAGACTATTTTGAGGCGCAGGTGGTCTGCTCAATCGACCCCACATTGCGAGTCTGACATGTTTTGCGCGTTCCAACATTGGGTTCAAACACGATCAGTTTAAGCGGTATTCTTTATCTGCTGCAGGGAAACCAATGCAAAGCCCAGGCCCACAACCGCGCCACAAAGCACGTCAAGTGCGACATGCTGCAATGAGGCCATGGTCGACCAGGCAATCGCCAGGCAAATAACCCAGCTAAACTGCGTTAGGCTTTTGGGCGTGTGCAACTGATCAAGGATACGACCCAGCCAGCACGCAGAAAACACTGCCGATGCCACATGCAGCGAGGGGCAGGCATTTCCCGCGGCATCGACACCCTTGATCATCGCCAACCCCGGATAGTTGCGCCAATCAATATCAACCGTGGGGGTCTGGGTCGGAAAGAGCCAAAACAAAGCCAAACATAACACGCACATCGATGCCACCCACAGACCATACAGAATCAATGCCCTGAGGTTTCCCATCAGCGCCGGCGGCAGCGACACATACACCCACAGCAACGCATAGATCGGAAACGAATACGGCGTGAACGCAATCCAGTCATCCAGCCAAATCCTGGGCATGACTGTGGGCAGGCCATCGTGCTGATGGAGCACCTGAAAATATGCCCAGAAAAACAGCGCCATGAACAATGTTGTGCCCAAGGCCTTGAGTGGCCAATAGCGAACCAGACGGTCTGTAATGCGTTGCGGCCATTGGGTCTTCATGAAGGAAACACCGTGGCAACGGCGCTGGAAATGACGATCCGGCGATTGTGCCAGCGTATAATTTTTTGTAAAACGTGCTCTAAAACGCGGAGCTTCCTTGGGTGTAGGTCGTCCGCCTGGCACTTTCCCACAGAGCGATCCTGACATGGTGGGCAAAGCCTGTCGCACTGTATAACGATGAAAACAATCTCAAATGTCTGATGTTCCCTGTGTTTCCCTGGATGCCCTCATGGCTGACGTCGCCGCACTGATCATTGAAGCCCTGAACCTGGAGGTTCAGGCCAGCGACATTTCACCCGACGCGCCGCTTTATGGCGAGGGTCTGGGGCTCGATTCGATCGACATGCTGGAAATATCGCTGGTGATCTCCAAACACTATGGCTTTCAGCTGCGCTCGGACAACCAGGACAATGCGCAGATCTACGCGTCGCTGCGCGCGCTGACCCACTACATTTCCAGCCAGCGTACCAAATGAGCCTGAGCTGGTCGGAGGCCTGGCGCGGCACAGCGGCAGGCGCGCTGCTGCTGGCCTGGGCTGTGGCGGCCCATCTGGGCAGTGCCGGCGTAGGCAGCGCAGATTTGAACGCAGCCGTTGCCACCACACCGCTACTGCTGGCCTGGGCCGTGCTGTTGTGGCAGTTCAAGCAGCGCTGGGTGCGCCTGTCGGGCATGGCGTTGGCGCTGAGCGCCGTGCTAGCCCTGTGGCCACAGCTTCGGCAAAACATCGCGTTACTGTATTACCTGCAGCACCTGGGTACCCACCTGGCCCTGGCCGTGCTGTTTGGGCGCACCCTGCTGGGGCCGGGCGAGCCATTGATCACCCGCATGGCCCGCAGCATTTATGGCCATGCCCTGTCGGAACGCAAGGTTCGGTACACCCGACAAGTCACTTTGGCCTGGACGCTGTTCTTCCTCGGCAACGCAATGGTGTCCACCGGTTTGTTTCTCTGGGCAGCGCCGGCCGTCTGGTCGGTGCACGCCAATTTGTTAACCGGGCCACTGATTGCTGGGATGTTTCTGGCCGAGCATTTGGTCCGGCAGCGCGTCTTGCCAGCCCATGAACGCCCAGGACTGGCCGATGTGATTCGCGCCTATCGCCGGCGCGCTGCACTAGGTAACGCAGTGGACCAACCACCGGAGTCCGGCGCATGAGCGCACTGCCTCTTGTCAGTGGCCACCAACTCGACGACACCCTGGCCTGGTGTCCCTCAGGGCCAGTGACAGTGCGTGCATTTCTGGCCGATGCACAGGCCGTGGCCAAGCTGTTGCCAACCGGCAACTGGGTGCTCAACCTGTGTGAAGATCGCTACCACTTTGCCGTGCTGTTTGCCGCGTGCCTGCTGACCAACAAGACCAGCCTGCAGCCTGCTTCGCAATCAGGCGAGACGCTGTTGCAGTTGGCGCAAGACTATCCCGGTGTTTTTTGCGTCACTGATGGGGCTTTTGAATTGCCCGGCTTACCGCGGCTGGCCTTCCCCCGGCTGGCTGCGCTACTGCGCCCAGAGGTGAGCGACATGCCAATGGTTGGCGCCAGCCGGGTGGTGGCAATATTGTTCACATCAGGATCAACCGGCTTGCCCCAACCACATGGAAAAACCTGGGGCAAGCTGGTGCAAAACGGGAAGGCCGAAGCGGCCGCACTGGCACTTGGCAGCCACCCGCCCGTGTTGGTCGGTACCGTTCCAACGCAGCACAGCTACGGCTTTGAGTCCACGTTCTTGTTGGCGCTGCACGGCGGCTGCAGCTTCTGGAGCGGCAAGCCGTTTTATCCGCAGGATGTGGTTGATGCGTTGCAAGCCGTGCCGCAGCCGCGCATGCTGGTCACCACCCCGTTCCATTTGGCGGCCTTGCTGGGTTCGGGTCTAGACTGGCCAGTGCTTGACTTGTGCCTGTCAGCCACGGCACCGCTGAGCGCCGAGCTTGCTGCCCAGGTGGAGCGGCACAGCGGTGCACCGCTGCATGAGATCTATGGCTCCACTGAGTCATCGCAACTGGCCTGCCGACGCACCACCGACGGACCACTGTGGAGTTTGCTGCCTGGGGTGCAATTGACGCAGACGCACGATACCACCTACGCACTCGGGGGGCATGTCCAAGGGCAAGTACCCCTGTCAGACATCATCGAGTTGCAGCACGACGGCCAGTTTTTGCTGCATGGCCGACACGCCGATCTAGTCAACATTGCGGGCAAAAGAACCTCGCTGGCCTACCTCAATCACCAGTTGTGCGCCATTCCTGGCGTGCAGGACGGCGCGTTTTACCTGCCCGACTCCGATACAGCAGAGAGTATTACTCGTTTGTGTGCCTTTGTCGTGGCACCCGGGCTGCAACGCGCTGAGCTGTTGGCGGCGCTGCGTGGGCGCGTCGACTCGATTTTCTTGCCGCGACCACTGGTTTTTGTCGAGTCCCTGCCACGCGTCAGCACGGGCAAACTGCCACGCAGTGCCCTGCAAGCGCTTTACCAACAGCAGAACCATGGCTGACGCTGAGTTCACCTGGCGGGTACCCATGCAGCACCCGGCATTTGCCGGACATTTTCCGGGCCAACCGATCGTTCCCGGGGTGGTCCTGCTGGACCTGGCGCTGCTGTTCGCGCAGCAGCATCTGGGCCAGTGCGCGGCAGGTTGGCAAATCAAGCAGGCCAAGTTTCTGGGCCCGTGTGGTCCAGGCGATGAGCTGGCGTTTGCCTTCTCGGGCGGCAGCAGTGGCGCGCTGGCGTTCACGGTGCGCTGTGCTGGACGCACCATGGCTTCGGGCAGCCTGCTGCCGCCGCACCCATGAAACCAGTCGAGCGGCCCGACTGGATGCAGCAGCAGGAACGCAGCCATGCGCTGGTGCTGCGACTGATGGTCTGGATATCGCTGACGCTTGGTCGCCGCCTCGGACGCCTGGTGCTGCACGGCATAACCACCTATTTCGTCCTGTTTGCGCCGATGGCCCGTCGCGCCAGCCGGGCCTATCTGACACGCGCCCTGGGTCGGCACGCCGGTTGGCGCGATGGTTACCGACATGTGTTCAGCTTTGCCAGCACCATCCACGACCGGATCTACCTGCTCAACGACCGCTTTGATGAATTTGATATCGACGTGTTAGGCGCATCGGAATTGCAGGCAGCCCTGCAAAAACAGGCCGGTGCCTTGCTGGTGGGGGCCCACCTGGGAAGCTTTGAAGTCCTGCGCGCGATGGGCCGTGGTAAGCACGGTTTGCGCGTGGCGATGCTGATGTATGAACAAAACGCGCGCAAACTCAATGCCACACTGGCAGCCATCAACCCGCGCGCCCTGCAGGACATCATTGCACTCGGGCAGCTGGAGTCGATGCTTGAAGTGCGCGACAAGCTCGATGCCGGCTACCTGGTGGGCATGCTGGCTGACCGCTCGCTGGGCGGCGACACCACGCTGGCCGCCGATTTTCTGGGGCATAGCGCCAGCTTTGCACTCGGCCCCTGGCGCATGGCCGCCATGCTGAGACGACCGGTCTTCTTGATGGCCGGGCTGTACCTGGGGGGCAACCGGTACCAGCTGCATTTTGAACTTCTGGCCGATTTTTCTGCGGTGGAGCGCGGCAAGCGTGAAGCTGCTATTCAGTCTGCCGTACAGCGTTATGCTGACAGCCTGACCCGCTTGTGCCAATTGGCACCCTACAACTGGTTTAATTTCTTCAATTTTTGGCAAAAAAAATGATTCGACGCTATTGTTTGGGCATGCTGCTGCTCGGGCTTGCGACCAGTGCGCTAGCCGCTTTCGACATTGAGCAACTAATGTCCGAGCTGGCCCAGCACAAGGGCGGGCGCGCGCGCTTTGTCGAAAAGCGCCACATCGCCCTGCTCGACAAGCCTGTGCAGTCCAGCGGTGAAATGCTCTACTCCCCACCCGACCGGCTTGAGAAACGTACCTTGGCACCAAAGGCCGAGACGATGGTGCTTGACAAGGATCAGCTCAGCCTGGAGCGCGACAAGCGCAAGCTGTCGATCAACTTAAGCAGTCGGCCCGAGGCGCTGGCCTTTGTTGACAGCATCCGCAGCACGCTGTCGGGCAACCGGCGCACACTGGAGCAAAACTACACGCTCAATCTGCAGGGCGAGAGCAAGCAATGGGTGCTAACTCTGGTGCCCAGTGAGCCCGCCATCTCGGCACTGCTACAACGCATCACCATCAGAGGCAGCAAGAGCCAGGTGCGCCACATTGAGTACTTGCAAGTTGATGGTGACCGCTCCGAAATCGCCATCGAGCCAATCGACTCCCCATGAATCCATTGAAGCTGCGGGTATTTCTGATTTGGCTGCTGTGCATGCTGGCCGGCGGTGCGGTGGTCTGGAACAGCCAGTTTTCGGCCGACATGTCGTTCTTTTTACCCTCCAAGCCAACGGCTGAGCAGCGCGCGCTTGTCGGGCAATTGCAAGATGGCACGGTCTCGCGGCTGTTGATGTTGGCCATCGAGGGCGCCGATGCCACGCAGCGCTCCGCAGTGTCACGCGAACTGCGCCAGCGCCTGGCCAGCAAGCCCGCTTATGTGTCGGTGCAGAATGGTGAAGCGGGCGGGCTCGAAGGCGAGCGCGACGTATTGCTGCGCTATCGCTACCAGCTCAGTCCCGCGGTGTCGCCAGATCGCTTCACCGAAGCTGGATTGCGCGCGGCTGTCGCCAACACCATCGACCTGCTGTCATCACCGGTCGGGCTGATGTTCAAGCCCTACCTGGCACGCGACCCGACCGGCGAATTGCTGGAGGTGATCACTCAGTTCAACCCCGGTGCCCAACCCGAAACCCGAGCCGGCGTCTGGGCTTCACGCAACGGCGAGCGGGCCATGCTGTTGGCGCAAACCCGGGCCCAGGGCTCAGACACGGACGGCCAAGCGGCGGTGCTTGCCGACTTGCAGCAGGTGTTTGCGCAGGTACTTTCGACGCAGCACCGCAGCGGCATGACTCTGCAAATTTCGGGTCCGGGCAAGTTCGCGGTGCAGGCACGTGAAACCATCCAGGCCGAGGTGTCGCGCCTGTTTTTTGTCAGCATGGCAGGCATTGTGGGCGTGCTGTTGTGGGTGTACCGCTCGCCACGGCTGCTGGCCTTGGGCTTGCTGCCGATGCTCAGCGGTGCGCTGGCCGGGGTGGCGGTGGTGAGCCTGGTGCATGGCACGGTGTTTGGCATCACCGTCGGGTTTGGCTCGGCGCTGATCGGCGAGGCGGTTGACTACGCCATATATTTTTTTGTGCAATCTGGGCGCAAGGGGTTGGACAACTGGCGCCGGGTGTTTTGGCCGACAGTGCGTCTGGGTGTGCTGACCTCGGCGCTGGGCTTTGGTGCACTGCTTTTCTCGGGCTTTCCGGGCTTGTCGCAATTGGGTTTGTACGCCCTATCCGGGGTGGTGACCGCTGCGCTGGTGACCCGCTTTGTGCTGCCGACCCTGGCCGGCGCGCAATTCAGCGTGCCGGCGCCGCGCCCGTGGGTTCATCGCGTGCTGACTGGGCTGGCGCAGGCGCACCGCCTGCGTGCGGGGCTGCTGTTGCTGGCGCTGCTGGCTGGCGGCTATTTGTGGCAGCAGCGCGCCACTTTGTGGGATGCAAACCTGTCTGCGCTGTCCACCGTGAGCCAGACTGAAGCCGCCGCCGACTCTCGCATGCGCGCCGATCTGGCGGCACCCGATGCACGTTATCTGGTCACCATTGGGGCGTCAGACCAGGAAAGCGCCCTGCAGGCAGCCGAACGGGCCGCAACACAACTCGATCGGCTGGTGGAGCAAGGGGTGATCGGCGGCTACGACAGCCCGGCACGTTTTCTGCCCAGCGTCTTGCTGCAAACCCAGCGTTTGGCCAGCCTGCCCACGCCGGACATATTGCAGGCGCGGCTGCACACCGCGCTGATCGACTCACCACTGGGTGCCGACAAACTGGCACCCTTTGTCGCCGATGTGCAGGCCGCGCGCCATGCCGGTGTGATGCGGCGCGCCGATCTGAACGGCAGCGCGCTGGCGCTGGCAGTGGACTCGATGCTGATGCCGGTGCACTCGGGCGGCTGGACGGTGATGATGCCGCTGCGCCCAGCCCCAGCTGCGCCCGATGCCGACATTCCCCCCGAAAAGCTACGCACTGCGCTTGCGGGCAGCGGTGCGCTGTTTGTTGACCTGAAAGCCGAGTTTAACGCGCTGTACAGCGGCTACATGGACCAGGCGGTGAATCTGTCGCTGGCCGGTTTTCTGGCGATTGTGGTGTTGCTGGCACTGACGCTGCGCTCCAGCGCACGCCTGCTGCGCGTCCTGCTGGCGCTGGTGTTGACGGTGCTGGGGGTGATCGCGCTATTGCACCTAGCAGGCGTGCGACTGCACCTGCTGCACCTGGTGGGCATGCTGCTGATCGTAGCGGTGGGTTCCAACTACGCTCTGTTTTTTGATCGCGCTGCAGGCGGTGAGCCACTGGATGCGGCCACCCTGCTGTCGATGGTGGTGGCGACGCAGACCACCGCCATCGGCTTTGGCACCCTGGCCCTGTCAAGCGTACCGGTGCTGCAAGCCATTGGTGTGACGGTGGGGCCGGGTGCGTTGCTGGCCTTGTTGCTGTCGGCGGTGCTGGTGTATCCGGCGGGTGGACGATGCCCCGAAAACAATAGCTGATTGCGCAATGAAATCAAAGGCTAGAGGGGATTTTTGTTGGTTTTCTGAGGCAGAAGTCTTGGTTTCAAGTGCCTTCCACCGCTGTGGCGCAAACACGCTGCTGGTGATGCTGCCCGGCGCGCTCATGACACCGCACCACGCGCTGCAGGCCGGACTGGTTGAGGCGGTGGCGCAGCGCGGTCTGGCGCTGGACCTGATCGTGCCAGATTTGCATGCGCTGGAGGGCTGCAACCGCGCCGCACTGCATACCCTGCAAGCCGACATTCTGGCGCCAGCGCGCGGGCACTACCAGCACGTGTGGCTGGGCGGTATCTCGCGCGGTGGCCAATTGGCCTTGTCCTGCCTGGCTGAGCAAACGGCGCAAGTCAATGGCCTGTGTCTGCTCGCGCCTTATGCCGGCAGCCGGCTCACCACCAATGCCATTCGGCGCGGCGGTGGCATCAATGCCTGGCAAGCCAGCGCTGAGCAATTGCAGGACCCGGAGTTCCGGCTTTGGCAGTGGCTCAAGCGCCCCGACATTCAGGGGCCGGTCTTTATGGGTTATGGCTTGCAAGACCGGTTCGCCGACGGCATGGCCTTGCTGGCCGAGCGCTTGCCAACGGCCAGCCACTGCACGCTGCCAGGCGGTCATGACTGGCTGGCCTGGCTGCCATTGTGGGGGCGGTTTCTTGACCTGGGTTTCTTTCCCCGACTGCCATGACGCAGCGCTGCACGAGCACCCCCATCCTGAAGGCATCCGCCGCTGTGCATGCCGCCGCTGCGTTGGGCACGCTGGCCATGCCAGCGGCCTGGCCCTGGGCGCTTGCGGCGGTGCTGGGCAATCACGCGGTGCTGACGCTGGCGGGCCTGCTGCCGCGCTCCACCTTGCTCGGCCCCAATCTCACCCGCCTGCCGCCGACTGCACTGACCCAACACCAGGTGGCACTGACCCTCGACGACGGACCCGACCCGCAAGTCACACCCCGCGTGCTCGATCTGCTTGATGCCGCCGCTGCCCGCGCCAGTTTTTTCTGCATCGGCTGGCGTGCCCGGCAACACCCCGCGCTGTGCCGCGAGATCGTGGCGCGTGGCCACCGGGTGGAAAACCATGGCGACGCGCATTCCAACGCGTTTTCGCTGTTTGGTCCAGCACGTATGCACGCCGACATTTCGGCAGCACAAGCCACGCTGAGCGACATCACCGGCCAGGCCCCACTGTTTTTTCGACCTACCGCCGGGCTGCGCAATCCATTTTTGCAACCCGTGCTGGCGCAACTCGAACTGCGACTGGCCAGTTGGACCCGCCGTGCCTATGACACCCGTGACGCGCACGCGCAAAGAGTGCTACAGCGGCTAACCCGCAATCTTGCGGCCGGAGACATCCTGCTGATGCATGATGGCCACGCGGCACGCAAACCAGATGGGCAGCCAGTGATTCTGACCACCTTGCCCCAGTTGCTACAGGCTTTTTCGCTGCAGGGGCTTCAACCCGTAACCCTGAAAGATGCCTTGACATGACGGCCAACTTCATGCCCGCCTTGCTGGACCTGGCAAGCCAGCCCTTTCTGGCCAGCGGCCGCTTCGCCTACCGCTACGCCCGTGGCAAGCTTGGCGGCGACTGCATTTTTCGCGAGCTACTCAAACGCGGTATCTTGCAACCACACGGGCATTTCTTGGACCTGGGTTGTGGCCAAGGCAGCTTGTTTGCCTGGTTGCTCGCCGCGCGCCGCCTCTACGAGCAAGGGCAATGGCCAGCCGACTGGCCCGCTGCACCGCAGCCCTTGAGCCTGCGTGGCGTTGAGCTGATGCAAAACGACGTGAATCGCGCAGCACTCGCCTTTGGCACCAAGCATCCGCTGGTGCGGATTGAGCAGGGCGACATGAATCAGGTTGACTTTGGCCGACCCGATGTCATCACCATCCTCGATGCGCTGCATTACTTTGACCACGCGCAACAGCAGCGGGTGCTACAGCGTATCCATGCCGCCCTGCCACCATATGGCCTGTTTCTGACGCGCATTGGCGATGCCAGCGCGGGCCTGCCATTTCATGTGTCGAACTGGGTGGACCATGTGGTGACTTTTATGCGCGGGCACCGCCTGCCACACTTGTATTGCCGCACCCTGGCCGACTGGCAACAACTGCTGCACGATGTCGGGTTTGATGTACAGAGCGACACCATGAACGAGGGCAAGCCCTTTGCCAACGTCATGCTGGTGTGCAGGTTGCGGGTTTGATGCGTTACCCACACCAGCTCAGTCAACGTAGATCACCCAGTTTTTGAACAATTGCAACATTGACTATTAGACGCTACGGTAGGCATGGACTGCCGCTAATGCAGAAATATCAATGGCAGATCGTGAGACTCATTTAGAGCTAACAAACCACAGTGGCACTCAAGACTGATTGGTCGTTCCACGCCAATATGACCAATGTATCAAATCTGAAGCAATTTGGCAGTCATGGCATTCCCTGTTGGCAAACCGGATGTACTAACATCAGTAATTCTTAGTTAAATCTATCCATCGGAAGAACTGGAAACAGATTGCTTTGCTGTCATCTGCCAATGGATTGCCAGATGACCATAGCTACGTGATGTAGTAACCAATTCGGTTTTGGTAGAAGTCAGACGGCCAGAATCGTAAACCCTGACACACTGCTCCCAGTGAATCGGCACAATGTCGGGCCTCGCGAGGAGTTTACTCGTACTTTTGAGGCCATCGGCATCCCAGCCTGATTGCGACAACACTTTGGTTTGTCGAAGCCGCAAAGTCCTGTTCCACATTGAAAAGTGAAGGACTGGCCTGAACGTTTTGTTCGACCAACGTCAACGATGTGGTAACTGTCCCAGTGTCGGGAGCTGGCCAATTGGAGGTGCCCGATTTGACGAAATCGTCGCCAGAAAGCTGACCCATGCGCGCTGATGTCTATGTCGGCTCTGGAGAAGGCAGTTCGGCAAACTCTATGTCAGGAACGGGTCTGTACGAGCCATTTAATGCTGAACTCCCAATGAATCGCTACGCTGCAGCCATCGGTCGAATCTTCACAAATCCCCACCTGATGTAACCTGCCTCGATCAACCATCGGCATCAAAAAAACTACAAAACCAATAGCTTCCAGCGCAATAGCAACAAGGGCTACAACACGTTTTTGCACAAAAATACACCGAACACTTGCGATCAATGCGTTGATGGGTGTTGGACCCTGAGCGCTTTGCACTCAACAGCTGCTCGCAGCATCGGGGCAGGCAGGGCTGGGCACCGATTTCTGGTACCCCAGTATGAGGGGCCCAGCCCTGCCTGCCCCGATGCCATCCTGAAAACATGTTCATCACGAAAGCAGCACAACCGTCTCTCAAGCTATGCTAGCAACACCGAAAGCAGCACAACCGTCTCTCAAGCTATGCTAGCAACACCGACCGTCAATCCTGAACACCATGCCCCACGACAACGCCACCCCAAACATTCACACAATCCAGATCATCGGCGCCTGCCCGCACGACTGCCCCGACACCTGCTCGCTGCTGACCACAGTGCAAGACGGCGTGGCCATCAAGGTCCAGGGCAACCCGGCGCATCCGCACACCGACGGCGCGCTGTGCACCAAAGTCTCGCGCTACCCCGAGCGCACCTACCACCCCGAGCGTGTCCTGCAAGCTTTAAAACGCGTTGGTCCCAAAGGTAAAGGCCAGTTTGAACCCGTCAGCTGGGACGCCGCGCTGACCGACATTGCAGTTCGGCTGAAAGAAATTGCCCGGCGCGACCCGCAAGCCATCT
>JFJP01035015.1_pt1 | contig 23038 bp, 22 predicted proteins | sample 431651 | NCBI WGS metagenome assembly JFJP01 (sample SAMN02602958, study PRJNA72255) | Microbial mat metagenome, whole genome shotgun sequencing project. | biome: fresh water; feature: sink hole; material: water; isolation source: purple microbial (photo- and chemosynthetic) mats found in...
GAGATCCTGGAAACGGGTATCAAGGTAGTTGACCTCATGGCCCCCTACCTCAAGGGTGGCAAGATAGGCCTGTTCGGTGGAGCGGGCGTCGGAAAGACCGTCGTCATCATGGAGCTGATACGCAACATAGCATCCGAGCATTCAGGCTACTCTGTCTTCGCGGGCGTCGGAGAACGCAGCCGTGAAGGCGCTGACCTGTGGCGCGAGATGAAGGAATCGGGCGTCATTGCGAATACGGCCTTGGTCTTCGGGCAGATGAACGAGCCGCCGGGAGCCCGCATGCGCGTCGCGCTCTCCGCGCTCACCATGGCCGAGCGGTTCAGGGACGTCGACGGGCAAGACGTACTTCTCTTCATAGACAACATATTCCGTTTCGTGCAGGCGGGCAGCGAAGTTTCGGCACTGCTCGGGCGTATCCCCAGCGCCGTCGGCTACCAGCCTACGCTGGCCAACGAACTGGGCACCCTGCAGGAACGCATCGCCAGCACCAGGAAGGGTTCCATAACCTCGGTGCAGGCCGTCTATGTTCCGGCGGATGACATCACCGACCCGGCACCCGCCACGACCTTTGCGCACCTGGACGCCACCACGGTACTCAGCCGCCGCATCGTCGAACTGGGCATCTACCCCGCCGTCGATCCCCTCGCCTCGACCAGCAGGGTGCTGGATCCGCACATCGTAGGTGAACGCCACTACAAGATAACCCGCAAGGTGCAGGCTGCCCTGCAGCGCTACCGTGAACTCCAGGACATCATAGCGATACTCGGCATGGACGAGCTGTCAGACGAGGACAAGCGCTCGGTACACCGCGCGCGCAAGATACAGCGCTTCTTCAGCCAGCCCTTCCATGTTGCCGAGCAGTACACGGGCATGGCCGGCCGTTACGTACCCCTCGAAAAAACAATCTCAGGCTTTGAGGAAATTGTGGACGGCAAGTGCGATGACATTCCTGAGCAGGCCTTCTTCATGGTCGGCGACATCGACGAGGCGCGGGAACGTGCCAGGAACCTCTGAGACGGCCATGGCTACGTTCATGCTCGAGGTGGTTACGCCGTTCGGCCGTTTCAATGTAGGGCCACAGGTTTCCGCAATATTCACGGCAAGCGATGGAGCGATAGAGGTGCTTGCCGGGCATGAAGCCATGGTCGTGGCGGTGGAACCCTGCGTGCTCAGGGTCAGGGGCGAATCGGGCTCGTGGACCGCGGCGATCGGTGAAGGATTCGCGCGCATCAAGCAGACGACGACCACGCTCCTCGTCGATTCGGCTGAACTCGGGCCTGAAATCGACGTGGAGAGGGCCCGCGCGGCGCTGCAGCGTGCGCAGGAGCGGTTGCTGTCCAACGCCCCGACATGGATACGCGCCCAATCCAGGAAGGCCGTCGCGCGCGCGCTGGCCAGAATCAAGGCGGCTGGCGAAGGTGCAGGCCGAAAAATCGTCAGCGGGGATTGAGGATAGCCTCGATCCGGTTCAGTTCCTCAGCCGTGAAGGTTGTTTTGGTTGCCGCAGCCACGTTCTCCTGTATCTGCTTCGGCTTGGATGCGCCTATCAAGGTACTCGTGACGCGGGCGTCACGCAGGGCCCAGGAGATGGCCATCTGCGCCAGGGTCTGCCCGCGGTCGTTGGCGACGGCGGCAAGATAGGTGACCTTGTCCAGTATCCCGGGGGTCACCTGATCCATCTTGAGGAAGGGACTGGCGGAGGCGGCACGCGAATCGGAGGGTATGCCGCCCAGGTAGCGGTTGGTCAGCAGCCCCTGGGCAAGGGGCATGAAGGCTATGATGCCTATGCCTTCATCAGCGCAGGTAGCCAGCAGGTCCTGTTCTATCCAGCGGTCGAACATGTGGTAGCGAGGCTGGTGTATGAGGCAGGGAACACCCATGGACCGGAGTATCGTCGAGGCCTCCCGGGTCATGTCCGAAGGATAGTTGGATAGGCCGACATACAGGGCCTTGCCGGAGCGGACAGCATGTGCCAGCGCGCCCATGGTCTCCTCGAGTGGTGTAGCCCGGTCGGGCCGGTGGGAGTAGAAGATGTCCACATATGGCAGGCCCAGCCGCCGCAGGCTCTGGTCGAGGCTCGCAAGCAGGTACTTCCGGGAACCATGGTCGCCGTAGGGGCCAGGCCACATCGTGTAACCGGCCTTGGTGGATATGACCAGTTCGTCACGGTGCGAGCGGAAATCATCGCGCAGCAATTTCCCCAGGGTTTCCTCCGCCGAGCCGGGAGGCGGGCCGTAGTTGTTGGCCGCGTCGAAATGGGTTATCCCGAGGTCGAATGCGGTACGGGCCATGGCCCGGGCATTATCGTAACGGCCATCCTTGCCGAAGTTGTGCCAGAAACCAAGCGAGAGTGCGGGCAGATCGAGCCCCGAGGCTCCACACCGACGGTACGGCATTGCTTCATATCGGGTCTCGCTCGGCATGTAGCTCATACGGGCTCCTTATGGGATTGTCCTGCCGGATTGTAGCACGGTGCATCGATTGATGAAATCTGATTCATGTTTTATCATCCCCGTGCTGCACAAAACGAATCGCTGGAAAGGATACCGTATGAGCATCAAAGAACCTACAAAAATCCTCGTGCTTAACAGTGGGAGTTCCTCGCTGAAATACGAGGTCTTCTCGATGCCGGACAAGACCAGCCTTGGAAAAGGCGCGGTGGAACGGATAGGAGAAGCCAAAGGGATACTGACCCAGAGCTCACCCAAGGGATCAATCAAGGTCGAGGAGGTCTTCGCCGACCATACGGCAGCAATGCTCCGCGTCGGCCAGGCCCTCGTCGACCCTGAAAAGGGCATACTCGTTTCAATCGGTGAGATTGGAGCCATAGGCCACCGTGTTGTCCACGGCGGAGAGCGCTTTTCCAGTTCGGTGCGTATCGACGAGGAGGTCATGGCGGCCATCCACGAAAACATAGAGCTTGCGCCCCTGCACAATCCCGCCAACCTGACAGGCATCAAAGAGGCCAGACGGCTCATGCCGGATGTTCCCCAGGTAGCGGTTTTCGATACGGCGTTCCACCAGACCATGTCACCGACCGCGTACCTCTATGGTCTGCCGCGAGAACTGTACGACAAGTACCGCATACGCCGTTATGGCTTCCACGGCACCAGCCACCGCTATGTGGCGGAACGCGCCCTGGAACTGCTCGGGCGCAAAGCCGACAACACCAACCTGATAACCTGCCACCTGGGCAACGGAGCTTCAATTACCGCCATAGAAGGCGGCCGCTCCATCGACACGTCGATGGGCTTTACTCCGCTCGAGGGTCTTATGATGGGCACGAGGAGCGGCGACTTCGATCCGGCCATCCTCGGGTTCCTTCTTGAGCGGGGTTGCACGCCGCAGGAACTGAACACGATGCTCAACAAGAAAAGCGGCCTGCTTGGCCTGTCGGGCATATCCAACGACCTCCGTGACCTTGAGGCAGCCAGCGAGAAAGGCATCCGCAACGCCATTGAGGCCCTGGACGTCTATGCCCACCGGGTACGGAAATACATAGGAGCCTACATGGCGGAACTGGTCAAGGTTGACGCCATCGTGTTCACCGGCGGGGTCGGGCAACACGGCGTCAAGATGCGTGAGCGCATCTGCCACAGGCTGGAGAACATCGGGATCATGATGGACTACGAAGCCAACCGCATCGACGGATCGGCTGAAGGCGCAGTGTCCCATCCTTACTCGCCGACCACCATTCTGGTGATACCGACCAACGAGGAACTCCAGATAGCCATGGATACCTACGAACTGCTGTTCATCACCCATAGGGAAGGATGAGCCGCGGCCCCTGATCCAATCGCGGAAGTGCCCAGGAGCCCGTGTGAAAAATATTTCGCACGGGTTTTTGTATTTTATTGAAGGATCAAGGATTATCTGTTATCATGCACGCATGAAAATTGGGATCGGCTTCGTTACGGGCAGAAAAGGCTTCAAGCATCTCTTCAGGACCTACGTCAACTCCTGGAGCGAACATGGCTTCATACAGGATCCAACGACCTCGCTAAGATTGTTCGTGGCATACGATCTGGCATACTTTGGAACACACGCGAGCGACTACAAGCGCGTAGATCCTGAACTGGCAGGCAAGCTGGACGGGCTCTCGTATTTCGGATCCACGCGTATAGCAGAAGAACGCCAGATGCTCGTCAGGAATGGCGTGCTCAGTTCGGCGGAGTCGATGCTGTTGTTCGGTGACGGTTACGGCAAGAAACGGAATGCCGTTATGTGGTTCGCCGTGCGGGCGGGCATGGACAGGCTCCTCTTCGTGGACGACGACGAGTATCCCGTTGCCGTGCAGCAAGGTGCCCCTGTGCACTGGCGCGGCCAGTCGGTCCTGGGCGCTCACCTGTTCGCTTCGCCCGACGCTGACCTTACACACGGACGCCACTGCGGATACATCTCCCCCATCCCCAAAATCTCGTTCGGCGCTGACCTCACCGAGGAGACATTTGCCGAGCTCATAGGCGCGCTCTCCAACGATATCGTGACCTGGGAGACGATACGCAAGGTCGTCATCGGCGACGGCGGCGTCACCTACGCCGATCCGCGTATCGTCGACGGAATACCACCGGAAGTAGTGCCATCGGTCAAGGGCATGAAATTCATCAGCGGTGCCAATCTGTGCCTGAACCTTCGCCGCGGGGGAGCCGACTCTCCGTTCTTCAATCCACCCGGAGCTCGCGGTGAGGATACCTTCCTGTCCACGTGTCTCGAAGACAAGCGTGTGCTGCGGGTTCCGGCTTACACCTTCCACGACGCATTCCTCAAGTACAAGGCGCTCCTGCATGGCGTCTTGCCTCGAAGGCTTGACCCGGTGGAAGCCCGGGATCCCGCAGTGGTAAAACGCTTCGCCAAGGCTGCCATAGGCTGGGTACGCTACAAGCCACTTCTGACCTACGTAACTGACCGGTCAGCGTACGAGTCTACCATCGAGTCAATGGAAAGCACCTTTTCCCGTCTGGGTCCTGGACTCCGCTCGTACTTCAAGGCTGAAGAATTCACAGACCTGTTGCCGGAACTCAGGCGTTACACAAGGAAAGTAGCGGAACACCATGAAATGTTCGAGCAAACCAAGGAAGCCTGGCGCAAAGCACTGCCCTGGGCCAGGTCCAATCCGTTGTAGGCGGGGTAGTGCTTACTTGGTGATACCCGGAGCGTAGCGCTCCATTATCTTCTCGGCTATCAGGTAGGCCGCCGGGCAGAATTCTGTATTGAAGGCCAGCCGGCCCAGGGAGCGCTGGATGCCCCGGTCCTTCATGTACGGAAAGTCATCGCAGTCGCGGGGCCGGACCTCATAGATGTCGCAGGCATTGTCTTCGCGCAGGAACGGGCAGGGCATCACCGCTACCATCCAGCCAAGTTCCTCGTCCCTGACCAGCGAGTCCTTCATGAAGGTCTTCTCGTCGAGGCCAAACGCCTTGCACGCACGCCTGATCTCCGGCCCGTTCATCTTGGGGCCTATGGTACGGCAGCAGTTGCCGCATTTCAGGCAATCTATCTCGGCAAATACCTCATCACTGAACTCCGCGACCACGTGATCAAAGTTCTTGTTGTTGAACTTTCCGAGGTACTTCATCTGGCGCTTGATTAATTCGTTGCGCTCCTTGCTCTTCTCGAGCAGGAGTATATACTCTTGATCCATACGTTCAGTGTAACCCGGATGCCCGGTTTTCCTCAAGCATGCGGGGCTTTGGACGCGGCGGTGATCCGCGCGGACTTCCTGCCCGCGATGAAATTCATAAATCCGCGTTCTGAAGCGTTTATCACCTGCTCCTCGCGGATTCCCGCAGCCTTGATGACGGCGAGCGCCAGCGGCACCTTGCCGACATCGCGCCAGTAGTGGGCATCGCTGCCGCAGACCACCAGCGCGCCTTCAGCCGCAATCAATTCCGCAAGGCTGGCGCAGCTTGCATCGCTGCCCTTGCGGATCCGGAATGAGCTGTTGTTTATCTCAAGTGCCTTGCCGTGTTCCACCGCGGCCCTGACGACGGCGCGCTGGTCTACGGGGAACTGAGGATTGCCGGGATGTGAAATGGCATCGACGAAGGGGTTGGCCAATGCGGCTATCAGGGCCTGCGTGTTCTCATCGCGGTTCCGGGGTTTGTAACAGATGTCGTGGAAGCCAGCCATGACGAAATCGAGCCGGATGCAGAGGTAATCTGCGAGGTCCAGGCGGCCATCAAGATCCATGATGTTGGCCTCGACACCGGAATAAAAGCGCACACCGCAGATGCGCGGGGGCAGTATGCGCAGGTTGCCAAAATGGTATGGATGCGTGCTGCCGGGCATGCCGGGGCCGTGATCTGTCAGTACAAAGCCCCGGAGGCCGCGTCTGCGGGCCCCACGGGCTAGTTCATCTATGGTCGAATAGGCGTGGCCCGAGGCCACCGAGTGGGTGTGGGTGTCGATACGTATTTTCATGGTGTGTTCCCATGATCGACACCACGTGTCCAGTTACGTACAGGGCTTCCAGAACCCTTCGTGAACCTCGGCCGCGCCAGGCACGTCCTCGGGGCCTACTACGGTAACACTGCGCTGGCCACGGGCAAACACCTCGCGGCAGGGCAGGTCGAGGGTCGGATTCTCCGGGTCGTCTCCGGTGATGCCGCGCAGGGCTGACTCCGACAGCGCGTACACGACGCGGCCTATGCCCGACCAGTAGATGGCGCCGGCGCACATCGCGCAGGGTTCAGCGCTGGTGTACAGGGTGCAGGAACGCAGAAATTCCCTGTCGTAGGCTTTTGCCTGAATCCAGCAGTATTTTTCCATCGCGGTCGGCCAGCAGTGCGCCGAAGGGATGGTTGCCGTCGTTCCTTGAAGCACGGGCGCGCTCTATCGCCGCCCGCAGCAGTGTTCTGTCGGTGTCGTTCATGCCGCCGATACTACCGCAGAGGCGGCGGCCCGTCTACGAAAAACCGGCTGGCCTGTAGCCAGGCCAGCAGGTTTTCAGGAAAAAGCGCGGAGGTATTGCCCCGGCACCCTGCGCGCTTCAGGGGCAAGGTGCCGCGCCGGCCAGTACGGGTCACGCAGCAGGAGGCGGCCCAGGGACACGGCATCGGCACTGCCTGAAATCAGTATCTGCTCCACCTGCTCGGCGGAGGTTATGAGTCCCACCGCTCCTGTGGGCAATCCAGTAGCCGCCCGTATCCGGCTGGCAAATCCGACCTGGTAGCCTGGGCCAACGACCATCTTCGCTCCCGGCGCAAGCCCACCTGAAGATACGTCGACGAAATCGATGCCTTCCGGTTGCAGCCCCTTGAGCACCGTGGCGCACTCCTCGACATCCCAGCCACCGGGCAGGCCATCGGTGGCCGAGACGCGTATCAGCAAAGGCATGGAAGCAGGCAACTCGTGACGCAGCACACGCACGAGCTCGCGTACCAGCCGCGAGCGGCCTGACAGGTCACCGCCGTACTGGTCACCGCGCGTATTGCTGAGCGGCGACAGGAACTGGTGCACCAGATAGCCATGCGCGGCATGCAGCTCCACGGCGTCGAAGCCGGCTTCAACGGCCCGCCTCGTGGCGTCGCCAAAGGCCTTCTTCACGCGGTCTATGTCGCCTTGATCCATGGCCTGCGGCTCGGAATCGGCCGGGTCAAACGGTATCGCGGACGGGGCGATGGGGCCCCACCCGCCCGCCGTTTCTGGTACCTGCCCCTTTCCGAGCCAGGGTATGGAGGTAGAGGCCTTGCGCCCCGCGTGGGCCAGCTGCACGGCAACTTTGGCACCTGCCGCATGGATGGCCTCGACGAGTGGCTTGAAGGCGTCGCGCTGCGCGTCGTTCCAGAGGCCCAGGTCCGCCGGGCTGATGCGCCCCTCCGGGCTTACCGCGGTAGCCTCTATCACGATGAGCGACACGCCTCCCAGGGCACGGGTAACGTAGTGCTGCCGGTGCCAGTCGTCAGGCAAACCATCGATTGCCGAATACTGGCACATGGGCGGCATGAAGAGCCTGTTTGACAAGGCAAGGCTCCTGAGCTGCAGGGGCGTAGAAAACAAGGTGGACATGGTACCTCCAGAACAGGACTAATATCGGAATTCACGACCTGTTCAGTCAAATTTGAACGGACAGATCAATTCGAACCGCTCGATCCCTTCAAGCTACCGGTCCGGTCAGTGTAGTATATGGTTATGGTTCATAAAATAGAAACGGCCACACTGGTCGAAATGCACCTGAATTTTCCACAGGGCTACAGGCTCTCGCCGGTCACGGGCGGGAACCCGACAGCCATTGAAGACTTCATAGCCACGCGCAACCGCAACTTCCGGGAACTGGCGGGTTCGTCAGACCAGCGGGCGGAAGACCTTGCGGCCTTCATCGGCACGATATCGGTGGACACGGGGCCTCATCCGCTCTGCTCTGGCGATAGCCGCGGGCGCTGGCATGAAGGAAGCCTTCCTGTCTGTCAACGCCGGTAACAGCACGGCCCTCGGCCTCTATCTGAAAGAAGGCTTTGTAGTCGTCAAGGCGATGAGCTGCCTCGCTTGTCGTTACAGGGTTAAAACCCTATAATCGTGCCATGAACCATACCTGCCAGCTGGCCGTGCGTACCTACGAATGCGACATGAACGGCCACGTCAACAACGCCAACTATCTGCACTACCTCGAGTTTGCCCGTCACGAATACCTCAAAGCCGTGGGCTTCGACTTTGCGGGTTCTGTAAAGGCTGGCTACGGACTGTTCGTCACGCGTGTTGAAATAGACTACAAGCGTTCAGCAGTTCTGGACGACGTGCTGACCATTGATTCCCGGGCGGTCAAGCGCGGTGCCGTCTCCGGCGTGATGGAGCAGAACATACGGCGGGGCGATGAAACCGTCGCGCTGGCCCGCGTCTCGTGGGCCTTCGTCGACGCGACCGGCAGGCCTACCCGCATACCAAAAGAACTCGACGTGCCGGGCCTGACGCCCGATGCCACCACATAACGACTCCAAGGAGCAGTATCACATGACTTACCAGGATGTACGGGCAAAAGCCAGGGAAACCATAGGACCGCATTGCAGCGTATGCCCCGAGTGCAACGGCGTAGCCTGCAAGGGCAAGATTCCCGGTCCGGGTGGCAAGGGCACAGGGCTCGGATTCATACGGAACTACCAGGATTTGAAGAAGATCCGGCTGGTCATGGATACCGTGTATGCATCATCGGCCATATCGACGAAAACGACGCTCTTTGGCAGGGAGTTTGCCCTGCCCGTCTTTGCCGCACCCGTGGGAGCCGTGGGGCTGCACTACAGCGAAGCCCATACCGACCTCTCGTACTCGGCAGCAGTACTCGAAGGCTGCAAGGCTGCCGGCAGCGCAGCCTTTACCGGCGACGGCGTCAAGGACGAGGTCTACAACGGCACTATCGATGCCATCAAGGCCATAGGTGGGCACGGCGTTCCAACCATCAAGCCCTGGAGCCTGGCCGAGGTCATGCTCAAGGCGCGCAAGGCCGAAGCCGCGGGAGCATTTGCCTTTGCCATGGACATAGATGCCGCGGGCCTCGTCGTACTCGCCATGCAGGGCAAGCCGGTCTCGCCGATGCCTGTGGCCATGCTCAGGGAAATAATCCAGTCGGTCAGCATACCGTTCATCCTCAAGGGCGTCATGACCCCCGCGGGTGCGCTCAAGGCTCTGGAAGCCGGAGCAAAAGGCATCGTCGTATCCAACCATGGCGGCCGCGTGCTCGACGAGACGCCTTCTACCATAGAAGTGCTGCCCTCCATTGTAGAGGCCGTTGCAGGCCGCATGACCGTCCTGATAGACGGCGGCTTCCGTACAGGTCTGGACGTGTTCAAGGCGCTGGCACTCGGTGCCGACGGCGTGCTGATCGGCCGGCCCTTTACCTGGTCGGTATATGGTGGTGGCGCCGAGGGCGTACGGCTCTACCTGGACAAGGTGCGCGCCGAACTCTCCGAGGCCATGCTGATGACCGGAGCCACGAGCCTGGCCGACATAGACAAGAACAGGATCTGCTGAAAGGATGCGGGCAGCCTTCGCAAGCCCGGCAGGGAGGTCTACATGACGAGCAACTCGCGGGGCTGGCTTGCACGGTATGTGGTCATCTTCATGATTGTGCTCTTCATGGCAGGCATCGCTCCGGTACAGGCTGGCCCCGCCCTCGAATCCATCACGGTGATGGCCGATGACAACTACGCGCCGTACGTCTTCATAGGCTCCAATGGCTCTGTCCAGGGTATCCTTATCGACCAGTGGAAGGCCTGGGAAAAGGCCACCGGCATCCGGGTAGACTTCAAGGCCCTGTCCTGGTCCCTGGCGCAGGCTGCCTTCAACCGTGGTGAAGCTGACGTTCTGGATACGGTGTTCGTCACCGACGAACGGAAGAAACTTTACTCGTTTTCCCGCCCGTACGCCCGGATAGAAGTGCCCATCTTCATGCACAAGACAATCACGGGCATTGCAGGTGCTAGCGACCTCCGGGGATTCAAGGTGGCCGTCAAGCATGGCGATGCCGCGGTGGAAGCATTGGCCCGGGAGGGTGTCAGGGATATCGTCACCTACCAGAGCTACGAAGCGATAGTCGAGGCGGCCGCCCGCGAGGACATCAGGATATTCTGCATCGATGCTCCGCCCGCATATTACTACCTCAACAAGCGTGGCATCAGCGCCGACTACCGTGTCGCCTTCGTGCTGAACTACGGTGAATTCCACCGGGCAGTGCTCAAGGGCAACGAGGACATCCTCGCAGCCGTCGAGGACGGTTTCACTGGCATACCAACGTCCACCCTGGATGACATCGACCGCAAGTGGATGGGTTCCAGCCTGCCACGAAACATAGACCTCAGGATGGTTGGAGCCGTAGGGACTGCCATAGCCGTGCTCATCTTGCTCTTGATAGCTTCCTCATGGGAACTGCGCCGCCGCGTCGCGCGTGCGACTTCGACCCTCAACGAGAAGGTCAGACTGCTTGAATCGAGCGAAGCAAAGAACCGGGCGTTCATCGCGGTGTTGCCCGACCTGTTCTTTACAATAGGCGCTGATGAACGGTTCATCGAGTTCAACACTTCACGGCCAGAACTCCTGGCATTGCCCCCCGAGGCGTTCATAGGCAAGCATATAGACGAGATTGGTTTCCCTGCTGAATCCGTCGAACAACTCAGGCGGGGCATGAAGCGCGCGCTCGAGGAAGCCCTGATGACGAGCTACGAGTACACGCTTTGCCCTGATGGAATCACCAGTGCCTATGAGGGCCGGATCGTGCCGCTCGGTACTGACAGGATACTGCTGGTGGTTCGCGACATCACCGAGAACCGCAACCGCGAAGACCGGCTGCGCGTATCACTCCTCGAGAAGGAAATACTGCTCAAGGAGATACATCACCGAGTCAAGAACAACATGCAGGTTATATCAAGCCTCATCCAGCTGCAGTCATATTCAATCCGCGACGAGACCGACAAGGAACTCATGAGGGAGACCCAGGCAAGGATCAGGGCTATGGCAACGGTACACGAACTCCTGTACGAATCACAGGATTTCTCTTCCATCTATGCCGACAGTTACCTTGGCTCGATCGTCGGGGAGCTTTCTTCGGGCTATGACGCTGCAAATGTCAGGTGCGAGGTACAACCGGTGCAGGTAGACATCGACATGGCCGTCCCTCTGGGCCTCATCGCCAACGAGCTGATAATCAACGCCATCAAGTACGCGTATGATCCAGGCGCGGGGGGACTGATCCGGGTGACGTTGAGGCGGGAAGCAGCCACCATCATCTTTAGCGTTTCTGATGATGGCAGGGGGCTTCCCGCCAGTGTCGATCCTGAGACAGCTGACACGATGGGCCTGACGCTCGTGCGCAGCCTGGCGTCCCAGCTCCACGGATCTGTCTCCTTCAGCAGTGGACCCGGTTTTCGCGCTGAGTTGCGGTTCGCAGCCTATGCGCCGAAGGAACAGATTCCGGGGTAATCAGCGATTCAAAGCCGCGCCAAGGAAGGCATATATCTTTTCAAGGTTGGCATCGGCATTGAAATCGGAGCCTCCGTGACCTGCACCTTCCAGCTTTTCGACCATGACCTTGCCAGCACCGATCGAAGCGGCGAGCGAGCCTGCAAAATTGACCGACTGGGTCAGTGGCACATTGGTGTCCACGGTGCCGTGCTGGATGTAGAACGGCGGATCGGTTGGATCTATGTAGCTTGCAGGACTGGCAAGCCTGACAAGCGGCTCGGCTTCAGGCGTCCCGACAGTCTTTCCGATGTACTCAGACTCAGGCGATGTAGCTATGCTCGTAGCGCCCATCTTTGGCGTCACTCCAAGTGCCTTGAACTCCGCATCCATGGTGGAAAAGCTGATCGGCCCATACCAGTCGACTACGGCCTGGACGGAGCTGGAAGCGCCTGTTTGGCCCTCGGTGCCTTCCAGATACGCATCACCAGCCGAGGTGCCAAGCATGGCAGCAAGGTTGCCGCCGGCTGAACCGCCCCAGGCCACGATCCTCGCGGCGTCAAGGCTGTACTCGCCGGAGTGCAGCCGTATGAACCGCACGGCGGCCTTCAGGTCATGCACCGCGGCAGGAAACCGTGCTTCTCCGCTCAACCGGTAATCGACAGACACGACGGCATAACCCCGCGCACGGCCTGCAAGCATCGGTGCGAGTTCGCCGCTCTTGCGGTTGCCCAGCTTGAACGCACCTCCGTGAATGGAGATGATTACCGGGAAAGGTCCCACGCCGGCATCAGGCAGGAATATATCCAGCTTCTGTGTAGCCGAGGTGGTTGCATACGGAACATCCAGCCACTTGCGGGCAATAGCGGACGTATCAACCGAGGATGGCCCGCCACCGGGCATAAGGCCCCCGCCAGGCATCTGCCCCGCGGCACCCATAGGGGGCAGGCCTGCCGGAGCAACTACCGGAGCGGATGCCTGCGCCTCTACCGGCGGCATCCCGCTGTCTGGGGTCGAATGGCACGCTCCAGCAACCAGGGCAAAGGACAGACTGAGCACCACAAGGGCGCTGTATTGGAATTTCAGTTTCACAGATTCTCCTTCTAGTTCGTAATGGATACATAAGTATAGATTCTTGTTACTATGCGTAGCAATTCCAAGGGCCTGCCCTTCTATTCCATTCTGGAATGATTCAGTATAGTGATGATAGAGGATGCAGATATGGATATTCGGGATCTACGGTTTTTTCTGGAACTTGCTGAAACCGGCAACTACCTCAATGCGGCGCTGAACCTGGGAATCAGTCAGTCAACGCTCTCAAAGCGCATCATTGCCCTTGAAGCAGAACTGGGGAAAACCCTGGTAGACAGGAGCCGGCGCAAGATAAGCATAACTGAAGCAGGCATCGAGGTGCAGCTTCATGCAACACGTATCCTCTCGGTGCATCGAAAAATGCTCATGGCGCTGGAAGGTTCCGGCACCGTGCGGGCACCCCTCATAACCATCCTTTCAATCCCGGTGCTGGCTGCCTATGACATACCTTCATTGCTCGGCAGACTCGGCAAGGCCGAACCTGGCGTCGAACTAAGGCTGGTAGAAACAGAAGCCTGTGACATACTGCCCGCAATCCTGCGGGGCGAGGCAGAACTGGGTTTGATACGAGGCGTATTTGTAGACCAGAGCCGTTTTGAGTCCGTCTCCCTGTACGATGATGAAGCCATCGTCGTACTGCCACTCGGTCACCCGTTCAGCAGCGCGGAATCTCTGGACCTGCTGCAATTGCAGCATGAACGGTTCATACTCATGGACAAGCAGACACTGCAGCTTGATTTTTTTACATCGCTCTGCGTAAAAAGTGGTTTCCAGCCAGAAATCGTGCACGCGAGTACCCACGCGGACAACATACTCAACATGGTGTCCTCGGGGCTTGGCATTTCCTTGCTGCCCCGCCGTATTGCGGAATTCCCGAAGGAACCTGGCATCAGCATTGTTCCATTGCGAACCCGCACCTCCATGAACATCGTCATGGCCTGGCAGAGATCAGCTGGAAACGATCTTCCGCTCAGACTACTGCTTGATGGTACAAGCAGGTTCCAATTAATCTAATATGGCAAAAATGTCGTTTATCCGTTGCATGATCGTTCAAGCCCGACTATAGTACGATCATGAACGAGTACACCCCGGAAACCGGGGAATTCAATCAACTATTCACCACTATCATCAAAAAGTTTGATGACAACGCTTTTGTCATTGAATTGCTATCCATTTTTGTCATTGACGGCCCTGTAGCAGCTGACAGGCTTGTGGCTGCAATCATGCTGTCCGATGCCGTTGCCATCAGGAATTCGCTCCACTCCCTCAAGAACATACTCGGCACCCTGCAGTCAGGTGCCTTGTTCCTCCTCGCGGAACGAGCATCCGAGGCCTTCAGGAATGGCGACCAGGTTCAGATGCAGGCAGATGCGGCAGAATTGATCTCCGGTACGAGGCGTCTGGTACTGGCGGCAGACATCGTTCTTGGAGACCTGAAAAAGGCAGCTACGCAGTGAAATTTCCGGAGCTGTCACGGTTCAGGATCAACCTGCCCCGGATGCTTGCGGGCCTGGGTTTCATCGCGACCGGCGTGGTTATCAATCGATACTTCAACATTGAAATAGCATTTGGCATATCGCTGCTCTTCGGGAATGTCTTTGGCATACTTGCCGCACTGGTGTTGCCGGTACCGTTCGGAGCCCTTGGCCCGTTCCTCACGATGCTGCCCACGTTGTTGCTTTGGGGACACCCCGGTGCGCTGGCGAGCGTACTCGTTGAAGGCATCCTGATCGTCTACATCATCAGAAAGGGAAAAACCGCATCGATACTGGTGTTCGAACCACTGTACTGGCTTTTAGCCGGTTCACCGCTCGTCTTTCTGCAATACAGGTTTTTTCTTGGATTCTCGGCGAGCAGCGCACTGGCTGCAGCAGCCAAACAGGGAGCCAATGCCGCGGCCGTAGCCATGATTGCCGTACTGAGCTACCAGTTCGTTGCCCCGCTCATCATTACCTTCCTTCCGCTTGTCCTGGGTTCTGCCTTCATTTCAAGAAGTCAGGCTCAGGCAACAATCAAATCGGCGGAAGCCAGAACGGCACTCGTTGCTTCGCTGCTACACGACGAACTTGAACTCGGCGGAGAGCTTGTCCATGTGAGGTCCCTGCTCGATGCAACCGGGCACCAGGCAACACTGGCTTCAAAAGATGGCTCCGTAATCTGGCGGTACCCGGAAGCGGACAGCTCCGGAGCTCCCTCCTTGCCTGCGAACAGCGGCCAGGCACTGGATCATCATGCATCATCCGGGACGATCATCCTGGTAGACCCGGCCGAACCCAATCCCATGCGCCGTTGGCGGGATGCCGTCCTCAGGTCAACGGTTCCGGTCCCGGACGGCCGAACCGTTCTCGTAGAGAGTTCGTTCAAATCCGGTGTAGACGCTTTTTCAAACACCATGACCCTCGTCTTCGCAGTCGGGCTGGTCTGGCTCTCGCTGGCCAGTGCGGCTGCATACGCAGTTTCTTCAGTACTTGTACAACCGCTTGAGCGATTGCGGAACACTGCTGAACTGATGCAGCGCGGCGAGGCTTCCCCCGAGTGGCCCGAGAGTTCCATCGTAGAAATACATGAACTCCGGGACAGCCTGGTTGCGATGACGGGATCGCTGACCCATCGCGAAATGGAATTGACAGAAGCCAAGTTGGCAGCAGAGGAACTTTCCCGTAAAAGCGTACACTATCTTGCCTTCATGGGGCATGAACTCAAGGCACCCATGGCAGCGCTCGGTTCCACCATCGAAGAACTCACCGAGGAACCAGAACTATTCAATACCTACCTCGACACCGCCGGTACTTCCATCCGGAGGCTCATAGCACTCATAGACGACATTCTTGACCAGGCCCGCTCACGCTCCGGGCACATCAGGCTTCGCAGGGAACCCTTCAGACCGGCAACCGAGGCCATAAACCTCCTGGAACCCTTTGCCATACAGGCACGGCGGCTAGGCCTGGAGTTCTCGGTGGAAACGAACGAGCTTACCGAAGAATTCGTATCAGGCGATGCGATGCGCTTCAGACAAATCCTCGCCAACCTAACCAGCAATGCCATCAAGTATACAAAGACAGGTCTGGTCGCTGTTCGCCTTTCAGGAGAACGAACCCATGACCAGATGATAATTACAGGACTCGTCGAGGATTCAGGCATCGGTATAGACCCTCGGCGAATCAACGAGATATGGGAACCGTTTGCATCGAGCGAACCCGGCTACGAGGGAGGAATGTCCAGCCACGGGCTGGGCCTCTCTATAGTCAGGGGTATCATAGAGTCGATGGACGGAACCATAGGGGTTTCCAGCGCACCAGGACAGGGGACGACGTTTATGTTTACCGTAGGATTCAACATCGGAGATCAGGAACCTGCTCCGCCACCAATAGCGGCACTAAAATCGCCAGACCCCGATCTGCAGGGCGTGAGCGCGCTCATAGCCGATGATGAACGCATTTCATGCATGGTCCTGTCGAGGTTGCTCAAGCGCTGGGGAGCACAGGTAGAAGAAGTCTGGAACGGCACCCAGGCCAGGGAACGAAGTACCGGGGCTATCCATCAGCTGATCATACTCGATGAAAACATGCCCGGCCTCACAGGTACCCAGGTGGCTCGAGGCATACGCGAACGGGAAAAAAGTGGTGCACCCGCGTTCATAATACTTTCAAGCGGTGATTCGGAAGCCGGATCAGCAGTAGAAGAAGGTCTGGTAGACGCAATCCTGCCAAAACCACTTGAGCAGGAAACGCTACGAACCCTGCTCACGGCCCGGTTCCCCATACGGGTCGGTCAATAGTCCAGAACGAATCCGTCTTTGTCGAACCGCACTACAGTATCAGCGCTTATCTTCTCGTACGCGGGATCTCCAGTATCGGACTCCACTGATTTGACGAGATGCTGTTCCACGGCAAGGGTACCGGATTGAACCTTGCCATCTTTATGGAAGGAAATGGCGGTTCCACCCTTGAACTCTACAAGATAGGGCTTGAAGGCTATCCCGACTCTTGATTTCGTTGCCAGCCAGGCAGTAGCAAGTTTCTGATTTGCGGATAACATTCCGCGCTTGGGTTGTCCGTCGTCGTTGGAGATGATCCCGCTGCCTTTCTTGAAGCATGCCGGACCGCTTATCCTGCAAACCAGGATGGCGATCCGGCACAAACCCGATCAATTACTTGAAGTCTTTTTCCTGTACGGTCTTGCGGCCGTCGGCCTTGGCGCTCTTGATAGCTTCTTCACAGAGAGTGCGGACCTTGTCCGACAGTACGTCGATGACCGCGGCAGAGCATTTAAGCTCCGAGGCGTCCTTGATGAACGCTTTGACCTTGGATGCGATTACGAGGGTTTCTTTTTCAGCCATGGGATCTCCTTCCAATTGAATGCGTTATCGTATGCGATGGAACCATTCTTGTCGAGAGGAACAATGAAACTGCCCTATTTTCATTCAGCGGAGGCAAATTCACGTTTCCCTCGGCTCAAGTATCTGGTCGTCGATTGACTTGCCTGAAGGAACCATGGGCAGCACCGTCTCATCTATATCGATGCGACAATCAATCAGGGCCGGGCGGCGTTCTGACAGGGCCTCTTTCAAAGCCTCTTTGAAAGAGCTCTCGTCAGTGGCTCTCCAGGCTGGTACGCCATACGCATCCGCCAGCTTGACGAAATCAGGCGGTCTATCCAGGGTTGTAGCCGAATACCTGTCTTCATAAAACATGTGCTGCCACTGGCGTACCATGCCCAGCGTGCCATTGTTCAATAGTACAATGACGATAGGTAGCTTATAGTATGCTATTGTAGACAGTTCGTTGCTGTTCATGCGGAAGCTGCCGTCTCCTGCAATATGCACCACCTGCCTGTCGGGAAAAGCTATCTGCGCACCCATTGCTGCACCCGTGCCAAAACCCATGGTGCCAAGGCCCCCCGACGTCAGGAAGCTGCGTGCCTTCTTGAACGGGTAGAACTGGGCTGTCCACATCTGGTGCTGGCCTACTTCTGTGGTGATGATGGCATCGTCGCCTACCCGGGCGTGGATTTCTTCCAGAATGAAGCGCGGATGAAGTTCCCGGGCCTGGTGATGGGCTGAAGGCCGGATCTTCTTCCAGGCATCGATGTCGCCATTCCATTCAGAGCTGGCCCGGTTTTGTACGAGCGGCAGGAGCCGGTCGAGGATAGCCCTGACATTGCCCTTGAGTGAATGGTAGCTCTGGATGTTCTTGTTAATTTCCGCGGGGTCGATGTCAATGTGGAGTATCTGCGCGCCTTTGGCAAAACGGGACGCATTGCTGACGACCCGGTCTGAAAAGCGGGCTCCAAGGGCTATGATCAGGTCCGCCTTGTTGACGGCCATATTGGAGGCCTTGGTGCCGTGCATGCCTATGAGCCCCGTACACAAGGGATGGTCGGCAGGCATGGCGCCATGTCCCATCAGGCTGAGGGCAACCGGGGAGAGCAAGCGCTCGGCAAGAGCCTTGAGCTGGGGAGCCGCACCCGAACTGATGATGCCACCGCCGGCATACAGGAGAGGTCGTCTGGCCTGGTTTATAAGCTCGGCTACCTCGGCAATCTGGGTCTGGGTGATTTCAGGCAGCCAGCGGGATTCGACTGACTTCCAGTAGGCGGCACGTTCTTCTGCTCCCTGGGGGGTCCATTCAGTTACCGTTGCGGTTATGTCCTTGGGGATGTCCACGAGCACCGGGCCCTGCCGCCCCGTAGAAGCTATGGCAAAGGCCTTGCGGAGGCAATCAGCGAGCTGGGCAACGTCCTTGACTATGAAACTGTGCTTGGTTATGGGCATGGTGACGCCAAGGATGTCGACTTCCTGGAAGCTGTCCTTGCCCAGAAGGCTCAGGGGAACGTTGCCGGTTATGGCGACCATGGGTATGGAGTCCATGAATGCGGTGGCAATGCCGGTTACGATATTGGTTGCTCCGGGACCGCTGGTGGCTATGACGACGCCAGCCCTTCCGGTCGAGCGCGCGTAGCCATCGGCGGCGTGGGTGGCTCCCTGTTCGTGGGCGGTCAGTATGTGTCGTATCCTGTGCGTGTTCTTGTGCAGCTCGTCGTAGATGTTGATGACCGTGCCGCCAGGATAGCCAAACACGGTATCAACGCCCTGTTCTACAAGGCACTCCATGATGATCTGCGCGCCGGTAAGCGTCATGATCCACCTCCCTCTCCATCTTCGCACCATTGCACCAGTACGGCCCCTGTTGCCGCTGACCCGACCATGGCGGCATAACGCGCCAGATAGCCGCTCCGTGCTTTGGGTGCAGGTGCAACGAAGCCAAGTTTTCTGGAGACCAGTTCCGTTTCTGCCACTACCAGAGTCAGTGAGCCGGCGGGTATGTCTATCTGTATGGTATCGCCTTCATGCACCAGCGCTATGGGCCCGCCGGCGGCAGCCTCGGGTGAAACGTGGCCTATGCAGGCGCCCCTGGTGGCGCCTGAGAACCGGCCATCGGTGATGAGCGCAACGGTCTTGTCCATGCCCCGGCCGGCCAGCGCTGCCGTGGGTGAGAGCATTTCCTTCATGCCAGGCCCTCCGCGCGGTCCCTCGTACCGTATGACTATCACGTCACCATGGTTGATCTTTCCACCCATTACGGCCTCGAATACGGCTTCTTCAGAGTCAAAGACCCTGGCCGGACCCGAATGTTGTAGCATCTCGGGTGCCACGGCCGAGCGCTTGACAACGCTTCCACCGGGAGCCAGGTTGCCCCTGAGCACCGCGATGCCGCCGGTGACGGAATGCGGCGCCGTTACCGGCGCAATCACCGCCGTATCCTTGTTGACCGCCTTTTTAAGGTTTTCTCCTATGGTATGACCGGTAACTGACGGGAGGCTGGTATCGATGAGGCCGGCCGAGGCCAGTTCCGCCATCACGGCCTGCACGCCGCCGGCCGCATCGAGGTCTTCCATGTGCCAGGGGCCGGCGGGAGACAGCTTGCAGAGGTTTGGTGTGCGTGAGCTTATTTCGGCTACCGTATCCAGACCCAGGGAAACGCCGGCCTCCGCGGCTATGGCCGGCAGGTGGAGTACGGTGTTGGTGCTGCAGCCAAGCGCCATGTCCACGGCCAGCGCGTTGCGGAAAGCCTTGGCCGTCATGATGTTCCGCGCTGTGGTGCCGCTCTTCAGCAGCGCCATGATGGCCGGCCCCGCCGACTTGGCCAGCCTGATGCGCGCGGCGAATACGGCAGGGATGCTGCCATTGCCGGGGAGTGCAATGCCCAGGGCCTCGGTCATGCAGTTCATGCTGTTGGCGGTGAACATGCCCGAGCAGGAACCACAGCCGGGGCAGGCCTTCTCCTCGTACTCCAGCAGTTCATCCTCGCTCATGGTACCGGCGGATACGGAACCGACAGCCTCGAAGACGTTGGACAGGCTCACCTTCTTGCCGCGGACGGTACCGGCCAGCATGGGTCCGCCGGAGACAACGATGGTGGGCAGGTCCAGCCTGGCCGCGGCCATCAGCATGCCCGGCACTATCTTGTCGCAGTTGGGCACCATCACCAGGGCGTCGAACCCATGGGCCATGACCATGCACTCTATCGAATCGGCTATGATTTCCCTGGTGGCCAGCGAATACTTCATGCCCGCATGGCCCATCGCTATGCCGTCACGGCCTCGGTTATGGTGCCCAGGTGCATATGGCCGGGCACTATCTCGCTCTTGGCGCTGACAACGCCTATCAGCGGACGCCTGAGTTCCTCGTCGGTATATCCCATGGACTTGAACAGCGCCCGGTGGGGTGCACGGGCAACGCCGCTCTTTACATTGTCGCTCGTCATTTTCCGCTCTCCTTGATTGCTTTGACCACCAGAGCGCCCATCGTGCGGGTGCCTGCCAGCGTTTCGCCTGCGGCACCGGTTGCGATGTCCGAGGTCCGGTAACCCTGTTCCAGTACGGATACAACCGCCCGTTCGATGGCGGAGGCTTCAGCTTCAAGTTTCAGCGAATACCGCAGCAGCATCGCGGCGGACAGTATGGCGGCAAGCGGATTGGCCTTGTCCTGGCCGGCTATGTCCGGGGCCGAGCCGTGTATCGGCTCGTAGAGTCCGGGACCAGAGTCGCCGAGGCTTGCGCTGGCGAGCATGCCGATGGAGCCGGTGATCATGCTTGCCTCGTCGGAGAGTATGTCGCCAAACATGTTGCTGGTGGCTATCACGTCAAACTGGCCGGGGTTGCGGACCAGCTGCATGGCACAGTTGTCCACGTACATGAAGCTCAGTTCCACTTTGGGCCAGTTTGCTGCCATGGCCTTGGCCGTCTCGCGCCACAGGCGGCTGGACTCCAGGATGTTGGCCTTGTCCACGACGCAGAGCCTGCGTTTGCGCTTCATGGCCGCATCGAAGCCTACCGTGAGCAAACGCCGTATCTCTGAGCGGGAATACGTTTCTGTGTCCCAGGCGGATTCGCCGTCGGCGCTCCGGCCGCGGTCACCAAAATAGATACCGCCGGTCAATTCGCGCACGATCAACAGGTCCAGACCGCTGGCCACGATCTCGGGCCGCAGCGGGCAGGCGGCCGACAGCGCGGGGAACATGCGCGCGGGGCGGAGATTGGCATAGACGCCGAGGCCGGCGCGCAGGCCCAGAAGGCCAGCTTCCGGGCGCCTGGCTCCCGCGAGGTGGTCCCAGGCCGGCCCGCCCACGGCGCCGAGGAGCACCGCATCGGCAGCCTTGCAGGCGGCGAGTGAACTGGCCGGCAAGGCCTCGCCAGTGGCATCTATGGCCACGCCACCCATAGGCACTGAAACGAAACTGAAGCTGTGTCCGAATACGGTTCCGGTTGCCTCGAGCGTGGCCTGGGCTTCGCGGATGACGTCCGGCCCGATGCCGTCTCCGGGAATAAGCGCTATGGAGTACTTCATTTCTTGATTCCTTCCTGTGTATTGCGGAGCAGCGCCAGTTTTGTGTATTCGATCAGGCCGCCCGCATCGATGATGCCCTGCATGAAGGGCGGAAACGGTTGGGCCGTGTACGTAGTGCCCTTGGTGCTGTTGACTATGGTACCGGAGCTGAAATCCACGGATATCACATCGCCGGCCTCGATTCCGGCCGCGGCCTCCGGGCATTCCAGGATGGGCAGACCGATGTTTATGGCGTTGCGGTAAAAGATGCGCGCAAAGCTGGCTGCTATGACGCAACGGATGCCCGAGGCCTTGATGGCTATCGGCGCGTGTTCACGACTGGAGCCGCAGCCAAAGTTCTCCAGCGCGACCATGAAGTCGCCAGGCTTTACCGTCTTCGCGAAGCTGGCGTCCAGGTCCTCCATGCAGTGCGAGGCGAGTTCGAAGACCCGGCCTCCGGTGGTGTTGGTGTCGCTCATGCTGGCCTCCCCTACGCTCTCGCCGGCTTGGCCGGCTGGTTGAACTGCGCGCGCGCGGGCGCTTCCAGGATTGAAGAAGGATCGACGAGTTGGCCGGTTACTGCTGCTGCGGCTGCTACCGCGGGGCTGGCCAGGTATACCTTCGATTCGATGTGTCCCATGCGGCCGGTAAAGTTGCGGTTTGTCGTGGCCACAGCAACCTCACCCTTGGCCAGGATGCCCATGTGGCCACCGAGGCAAGGCCCGCAGGTGGGCGTGGAAACCACGGCACCTGCCTCAACGAATATCTCTATGAGGCCCTCGCGCAGGGCCTGCAAGTAAATTTTCTGGGTTGCGGGAAAGACTATGCAGCGGAGGCCCTTCGCTACCGTGCGGCCTTGCATGATCGCAGCGGCCACCCGCAGGTCCTCGATGCGCCCGTTGGTACACGAGCCTATGACAGCCTGGTCCACCCTGACGCCAGCCGCCGCCGAGATGGGCTTGGTGTTTGATGGCAGGTTTGGTAGTGCTACGGTTGGTTCAAGCTTCGAAAGGTCGATGGTCACCACTTTGTGGTATGTAGCATCGGCATCGGCTCTATATCTGGTATAGGACCGATTGGAGACGGACGCGGCCCAGGCTTCTGTACTGCTATCCACCGGAAAGATGCCGTTCTTGGCTCCAGCTTCTATGGCCATGTTCGCAATGGTAAAGCGCTCGTCCATTGACAATGCCGCAACGCCAGGACCTGAAAACTCGAGCGACTGGTACAGGGCGC
>JFJP01039827.1_pt1 | contig 23034 bp, 22 predicted proteins | sample 431651 | NCBI WGS metagenome assembly JFJP01 (sample SAMN02602958, study PRJNA72255) | Microbial mat metagenome, whole genome shotgun sequencing project. | biome: fresh water; feature: sink hole; material: water; isolation source: purple microbial (photo- and chemosynthetic) mats found in...
AGGGGCTCAAAAGGAAGATTGAGATTTTTAAAATTGCCGCCCTTCCAGCCATTTTTTGCGGCAAGGGCAGTCATTTTCTGCCACATTTCCTCACTGACCCCCTGCCCTTTCACTTTGATGAAATTCCCGTCACCATCGAGAATGGCATTGCCGTAGTCGTTGACCTCAACTCCCCAGGAGACCATCTGCAGGGCAGTGGCAACATTGGCTTTTGTCGTATTGGTTTTGGCGGCTATTGCCCGTAATTTATCGGAATTATTACCCGAAGTACCGTGTTGAGCGCCGGAAACCCGGTAAGGTTCCAGCGCCTTATGTATGGCGGCGGTAAGATCTACCTGAATACCCTGCCCACTTGCCTCCAGGCCATGGGTCGACCCGTTGTTCAGAGCGATCCAATCGGGAAAAATACCGTGGGCATTCAGCCCCATGATGAGAAAAGAGGCATCGGCAACCGTCGAAAGACCTTGGTTCCCCTTAATTTCACCCACCTCTGTTTCCAACCCGGCCCATCCGGGGATAAAGGCCCCGAGTTCGATATTGGCGAGCAGATTCAGATCGTCAGGCATGTGCGAGGCATCGACGGCAATGGAGGTTATACCGGCATCGAACATGGCTGGGACATCCATCTTGGCAAACTGCAAATCGGATTCATTTTTTATGCCGTAATGGTCGGCATGAATTGCCACCGGGATGGAGATAGCCAATTCGTTACAAATGGTATCGACATACATGGCAAGGTTATACGCATTAACCGGACAATAATTCCCTTCCGAACGGGCGATTTCAATGAGCAGCGTAGCATCGGCGCGTTGGGCCGCCTTGAGAGCGCCACGGATAATAAAACTGTTGCGGCCGTTGGCGGCAATGGTCATCGCTTGACCCTTGGCCGACAGAGCGCGATCGACAACCTTGCCGCTGACAATCAAAGCCTTGGAATGGGGAAAACGTTTTACAATATTGGGGGGACGGCCGATCTGAATCAATTTTTCGTATTCTGCATTCATTCCCATGAAATACCTCCAGATGTATTTTCCGTATCCTTCTCACTTGAAACCCAAGGCGACAAACGAGAAAATTGAGAGAACACTTTTGCAACACTTTCTTTTTTATAAACCATGCATCAAAAGAAATCCAGCGAGGAAGCTCTTTTATTCCGATATCTTTTCATTGTCGGGGAGGGTTTCGCCAAAGCCGGCAAAGCCCTTCCGGCCGAAAAACCAGACGGCGACAACACTGATTTCATACAATACCACCAGAGGGATTCCCATCATCATCTGGTTAACGATATCCGGAGTAGGAGTGACAATAGCGGCGACAATAAAATTAATGAGAAAGGCATACTTTCTGTTGCGATTGAGAAAGGCGACATCTATCAAACCCGTCTTGGCAAGAAAAACCATAAAAACAGGCATCTCAAAAATGACACCGAAGGCCAGCAACAATCTGGTAGCCAGATTGAAATATTCGCTCACCGCCGGCAGAGAGGTGAGAAATTCGTTATTGTAACCGACCAGAAATTTGAAAGCCGGAGGAAAGACGACAAAATAGCCGAAGGCGGCGCCACCGATAAAACAACAGGAGGAAAGCAGGGAAAAGGGAATGAGAACCCTCTTTTCATGTCCATAAAGACCTGGAGCGACAAAACGCCAAAGCTGAGCGAAGATGACAGGAGAAGCGAGTAATACGCCGCTCACCAGGGCGAGCTTTAGATAAAAAAAAACCCTTCCTGATATGAAGTGAAAATAAGAGAAGTACCCTGGGGCAGGACGGCGACAAGGGGTTTGAAGAACCAGGTTCCTATCGGTCGGATAACCGAATAGGAAAGACAAAAACCAATGAATGCGGCAACCAGTGAGACAATCAGACAGGACCGCAATTCCCGCAAGTGTTCGGTGAGCGCCTGTTTTTCCAATTTTCCACTACCGTCTTGCGGGTTCATATGGCATATATGCTGAAGAGTCTCTCGTTTTTATTAATTACTCAAAACACACTTGAATACCATCTGTAACGGCGTTTGACAAGAGAGACGACGATAAAAACACCTTTGTCCCGACTTGAGCGTATAATAACCGTTTACCATGGCTTTAGAAGAAAAAACAAATCTTCCCCTCCGACCATCATGGTTTGTCTATATGGTTCGATGTTGTGACGGATCTTACTACACCGGTATTACCACCGACCTGGTGCGACGTATGGCGGAGCACAATTCCCCGGGTGACGGGGCTAAATATACCCGCCCGCGTCGACCCGTCGCCCTGGTGTATTGTGAAGCAGCACAGTCGAGATCAATGGCGGCGCAGCGAGAATACCGGATAAGAAAAATGAAGCCTCTCGGCAAGACAAGGCTCATCGCCAAATACACCGCCGAGGCAGATTCTCTGCACCAGCCTGATGAAAGGACTGAACACGTCACCCTATAGAAAGGTTGCGCGGATCTTCTCCGACACGGCCTTGGTGAGATGCAGCACTTTTTCGGCATGCCCTCTTGACACGGCACCGGTTCCGCAGCTGGGGGTTATAAGTGTCTGAGCATACACCTTGCTCCTGTCGATACCGATTGCCATCAGCTGCTCGGTCTGGCGAAACCATAGCGCCACCAGGGAGTCTGCCGATTCGATATCGATAAACTCCGGAGCCGTCGGAATAATGCCGCTCGCAAGAATTCCACCACCGGCAAAAAACTTCAAAAGATGCTCCGGGTAAAGAATGAGCTTATCAAAAAAGGAATATGCGTCATAGCTGACGATATCGACACCGGACTCAAAAACCACCGACCACTCGGTATTGGCGCAGACGTGCACCCCGGACAACCCGCGTTCAGCGCGGACAGCGGCAAAAACTTCTTCCAGGCAGGCGACGATATCTTCCCGGGTAATGGTAATAAAGGCGGAAGAACCGAAACCGGCGAGCCCCGGTTCATCGAAAAACATAATGGTTCTGTCACACACTTCCGCCATTGCCCTCGTCTGCCACCTGGCTTTCATGGCCAAATGCTTCACCGCCGCATCCCGCAGCTGGTCGTTATAAAAAATGGCCCTGCCACCCTCATCCACAAGTCCGGTGCAGAAGGTTACCGGTCCGGTGGTTTGCCCTTTCAGGGCGGTCAGCGTCATTCTTTCCGCCTTTGCCTGCTGCAAAAATGTGTAAAAACCGGGGGCGGCGTCCCTGGCCAACTGAAAGCGGGATGTCGCCAAAGGCACACTCCCCTCACTCACTCCTAGATATTCTTCATAAAATGCCAGCAATCCCTCTTCGTAGTCGGGGCTTGCCGTATCGATAAAGATTTTCCCGTCAACTTCGGCAACTCCAGGCAGGCCGGGTAAAAACTGCTGCATCATGCCTTCGTTCGTATACACCGGCAGCTGCGGCCACAGGGGAATGGCCGGGGTGTTCTGAAAAATCAAAGCAGTTGCCTCCTGGTGACTATTCAGAGGCAGGCTCCCTATAAGAAGGGGCAAACAAGAAGGTTGGAAAGAAGACATAGTCGGTATACCTGGGTTATGGTTGAAAACCGTCAGAAAATAATGCTGATAAAAAAAATGTCATCCTCTTTTTTTATTTCCTGGTTTTTTACCCCTTGATCACCTTTCTCGTTATGGCAACCTTCGACAGCAGCGGAAAAATCATCTGCCCATGAGAGAGCGCACTGCTTTCTCCAGGCCGTCCAGGGATAGTTCATACATGGGGAAAACAGTGCGAATAACATTAAGGGACCGGGTATACGGCCAGTGATTTTCGGCAATGGGGTTAAGCCAGACTGCACGGGGAAAAATATCAGCGAGGAATCGTAACTGTTCAATTGACGGTTTGCCGCTCCGTTCAAAGGCATAGATGGAGCCGTCCGTTGCCATCAATTCATAGGGCGCCATGCTGGCATCGCCGACGATAATCAACCGGGTATCGGGATCACGACGAACAAGGTCTCTGACCGTGACCGGTTTCTGGTAACGGGCCGCATCCTCCCATAATAAATCATAAATAGTGTTGTGAAAAAAATAGGTCTTCAGATCTTTAAACTGTGATTTGGCATAGCTGAAAAGCGTTTGCACCAGCTCGACATGGGGCTCCATGGACCATCCGCCATTATCGATAGCCAAAATAACCTTCAACCGATCGACAATACTCCGATCAAAAACCAGTTCGATTTCACCGCCATTTTTCATGGTCCGGTAAAGGGTGGCATCGATATTCAAATGGTCCTTTACGCCCTGCGGCACGAGGTTTCGCAGACGTTTCAAGGCTTCACCGACGGAACTACGGGTCAATACACCCCGTACCGAGTACTCCCGGTATCTCCGCTCCCCTGCCACTTTGACGGCGGAATGTCTTGCCGATTCGCCCCCAACCCGCAGACCGCCGGGATGGAAGCCGGAATGACCGACGGGTGATGTTCCGCCCGTACCGATCCATTTCGAACCACCGTCATGGCGCCCCTGCTGCTCCTTCAGTCGGGCTTTGAAATACTCCAACAACTCGGCAGCAGTCATTGTCGCCATTTTGCCTTCATCAAGACCAAGGGCATCAGCAAGTTTTTTGGGGTTTGCCAGCCACTCCTGGAGCATGCCCCCCGCCATCAGGTCAAAGACGGCCTCATCCTCGGCTGCCGGCAATTCCGCACCGGCAAAAACATGAGCGAAAACCTGGTCGTAAAGATCAAAGTATTTTTCACTCTTTACCAGAATCGTTCTCGCCGCTGAATACAAATCATCGAGGGAATTCACCAGACCAGACCCCATGGCCCGGTGCAGGGTGAGAAAGGATGTTGGACTTATGGGAATCCCAACATCCTTCAGCTGATAAAAAAAGGTGATGAACATCCTTTGTTCCCTGTCTCAAAAAAAACGTTTCTTCACACCACTGATCGTCGATCGTTGATAATCACTGCTTTTTTTAAAGAGGACCCCGAGATACGGAATCTCCTTTTTCAATCTTTCCCCGTCTTGAAAATCAGGGTCGCTTGCCAGGGCACGCAGCCAATTGATTAGCTCCCGCGTCGCCGGTTTTTTTTCCAAGCCGTCAATGTTGCGGAGTTCATAAAAAGTTGCAATGGCATTATCGGCGAGTTTTTTGTCGATTCCGGAAAAATGCACGGCGATGATATTGCGCATCATCTTCGGATCGGGAAAGGCTATATGGTGAAAATTACAGCGCCCCAGGAAAGGATCGGACAGGTCCTTTTTCGCATTGGAGGTGATAATAATCACCGGCCGGTGCTGAGCCCGGACCGTCGCGTCGGTTTCCATAATATCGAATTGCATCTGATCAAGGACATCGAGCATGTCGTCCTGGAATTCCGTTTCGGCCTTATCTATCTCATCGATAAGCAGCACGCACCTGGCATCAGCGGTAAAAGCCTGACCTATTTTCCCCATTCTGATATACTCCGAGATATTGCTGACGTTGCGCGTCGAATCTCCGAACCTGCTGTCGTTGAGTCGCGTCAGGGTATCGTATTGGTAGAGGGCTTCAACCAGCTTCATATTCGACTTGACGTTGAGAATTATCAGCTCCATCCGCAGTGATTCGGCTATGGCATGGGCGAGCATGGTTTTTCCGGTACCCGGCTCTCCCTTGAGCAGCAACGGCATCTCCAGGACCATGGAGATATTGACGATTTTTTCAAGTTCGGGATCAAGAACATATTTTCCTGAACCCTGAAAAGGAGTTGATTGCATTTTTCACCTCGGAACGAATACACCTGCTTCAACAATTATTATTGAATATATTTCTCATATGCCCTTTGCGGCCGACAAAAAACCGAGTCGGCTGCATTTCTTCTGGAGAAGTTTACCGTTAAAAGACCTTGAAAAGCTATAAAACTTTCAAGAAAAATGCGCTCTCAGAAAACCCCTTGACACAATGATAGCGGTGGAGATTTTTCATATCCGGGCAAATGACTGCTCGACGGAGCCGATAAAAGACGGTATATTCTCCATAATTTTCCGATGATTTCTCTGGAATAATCATCAGATATTTGCAATGATAGGTGAAGGCGGCAACACTTCAAGAAAACGACAAACATCCACCGAAAAGGAGGTTAAAGCTATCATTTAGGATTGCTGCCAGGATTATCGCCTGGGGTTTCACAGGGGTGACGATAACCATGAATTGACAAATCAACAATCACTCCACAAAATGAAACCAAAACTGAGGGTATAGAGAATTGATCATGAATCTTAATATACTGTTAGGTTTATCTGCGGTTGTCTGTCTGGTTGGAATTATCATAAGGTTATCAGTTTGGTTCTCTCAAGGAATACACCCTTCCGGTGTCCCTGCCTTACCGGTCGCCGAACGAGTGACTGCTGCTTTAAAGGGAATTTTCGCATCTCTTTTCAGCGTCAAATTTCTGCTCATCATTAAATCCTTTTTTGTCGATCATCTTTTCCAAAAACGCATTTTTGATAAAAACGGCCTGCGCTGGACTGCTCATACTCTGATCTTTTTCGGCTTTATCCTGTTGCTCCTCATGCATGCCATGGATTCACTGGTGACGGCATCGCTCTTCAAAGACTACCAATCGACCCTCAACCCGTACCTCTTTCTCCGCAATGCCTTTGGTGTCATGGTTCTCGCCGGTGTATTACTCGCCGCCTATCGCCGCTTTTCCCTTAAACCTCAGCGATTGAAAAGCTATGGAAGCGATTGGGCTGCTTTGATCTTCCTCGCCGTTATTATCTGTTCGGGCATGCTTCTTGAGGGGGCAAAAATTTCCTCCCGCTCCGATTTCCAAAGAATGCTCGACGATGTGTCTCTCTCCGACGAAGAAGAGGTGAAAGCTCTCGAAGCCTTCTGGGTTGTCGAAAACGGCCTGCATTCACCCACCGTCGAACTGCCGCCTCCCGCGGACCTCATCGCCCAGGGCAGGGAAATTCACACCGATTATTGTGCCGATTGTCATGTCTCGAACAAGGCCGCTTTTGTCAGCTTTTCGCTGGCGAAAATCACTCCGATCTTTTTTACGGTTCTTGGCGATGCGACGACGGTCAAACTTTTCTGGTACCTGCACATTATTGCCTGCCTTGCCTTTTTGGCATGGATCCCCTTCAGCAAGATGTTCCATGTTATCTCCGCCCCCCTGAGTCTTCTCATTAAAGGTGTCACCGGCGATCAGATATCGACACCGGCGAACATCCTTACCCGCCAGATGATCGGGTTGTCTGCCTGTACTCACTGCGGAACCTGCAGCCTCGAATGTTCTTCCAATATGTTTTTCGAATCCTTTCAAAATGATTTCATCCTCCCCTCCGAAAAGGTGCAGTACTTAAAAAAAATAGCGGCAGGCAAAGAAAACGATCCGACTCTGCTCAAACGCCTGCAGCAAGGACTGTATGTTTGTACCAGCTGTGATCGCTGCACCACCGTCTGCCCGTCGGGGATTAATCTAAAGGAAGTGTTCGTCAATGCCCGTTACGCCCTGCTCGAGCAAGGCCGGCCGGAGGCGACGATGTTAAGCCACTTTTCCTTTCCACTTGCCCTTGCGCAAAACTTTGTTAACGATCATTTGCTGGCACTGAAAAAAGTTACCGATATCTTTAAAAAGAGTTTTCAGCATCTTCAGGATGTCACCTCACCGATGAGCCTCGATAAACCCAAGGATATCGGCAACACCACCTTTCGCGGCTGTTTTTCCTGTCAACGTTGCACCAACATCTGTCCCGTAGTTCGCAGTTATGACAATCCCATGGAGGTTCTGGGGATGCTGCCACACCAAATCATGTTCAGTCTTGGTATCGGCAACACCGATCTCGCTCTGGGATCGCAGATGATCTGGAGTTGCTCAACCTGCTATTTGTGCCAGGAACATTGCCCAAACCACGTTGAACTTTGTGATATTTTTTATACTCTTAAGAATAAGGCTCTCAAGAGTATCGAGGCAGGAGGGAGCATATGAAATACGCATTTTTCCAAGGTTGCAACATTCCCATCCGCATTCAACAATACGCCGCATCAACGACTGCGGTCTTTGCCAAGTTCGGAATTGAACTGGAAGGTATCAACGAATTTAACTGCTGCGGTTATCCTGTAAGGAACGTTGATGAAAAGGCTTACATCCTGCCTTCGGTCAGAAATCTCGCCATCGCTGAAAAACGAGGTTTGGATATCCTGGTTATATGCAATTGCTGTTTTGCCAGCCTGCAAAAAGCCAGAAACCTCATGGCCGGCAACCGACATCTTATGGCTGAACTTAATGGTGTCCTTGCCAAAGAAGACCTCAACTACAGAGGGACAGCTCAAGTCAAACATTACCTCAGTGTGCTTTACGAAGAGGTCGGAGTGGAACGGTTAAAAAATGAAAGAAGCAAGGCCTTTTCCGGCCTCAATATCGCGGTAATCCAAGGTTGCCATGTCCTAAGGCCAAGAGAAATTACCCTTTTCGACGAGGCTTTCGTTCCAAAAATCACCGAAGAGCTGCTGCAAACCACCGGAGCAAAAAGTCTTGATTGGCGTGGCAAACTCGAATGCTGCGGCGCAGCACTTGCGGGCATCAATAATGAACTTTCCCATACCTTGCTTAAAGAGAAGATTATCGGGGCGCAGACCGCCGGAGCCGACTTTATAACACCAATTTGCTCCTATTGTCATCTGCAGTTCGATACCGCCCAGAAAACCATTTTGCCGGAGAAAACCGGAGACAAACTCCTTCCGGTCCTCCTCTTTCCACAACTGCTCGGGCTCTGTCTCGGTATCGATGAACGGGTTTTAGGCATTGCCGAAAACAGTACCATCACCCCGGAAGATATCGAGAGATTACACAGCATACTCGGTCCGCCGGTTGAAGAAAAAAAGAAAAAGAAGGTAAAAGCAGCCGCTTGATTCCGGGCAATACATCCGACAAATCCCCTCAAAATTAAATCACTCCCCTGCCATTTTTTTCAGGGGGGTGGTTTTTTCTTTTTTTTCACTGGAAAGTGTTTACTGTTCACCGATCATTGATGTCTGCCCGATCGACACATTAGGCGACGGCGGGCAATTGAATCATTCATCTTTAACTTCAAGCAGTGTTACGGAGAGAAATATGAGCAAAGTTATAGCGTTTGCCGGGAAGGGGGGTGTTGGAAAAACCACTGTTGCAGCCTTGGTCGTCCGTTACCTGACGATGCAGGGGAAATCCCCGGTGCTTGCGGTGGATGCAGACCCCAACAGCAACCTCGGGGAAACCATGGGACTCGATGTCACCACGACAATCGGTGAGATTCGTGAAACCTATATGAAGGACCCACAAGGCATCCCCTCGGGAATGGACAAAATAAACTACCTGGAGACACTCATCGAACAGGCCTTGATAGAAAAATCAAAGTTCGATTTACTGGTTATGGGCAGACAGGAGGGTCAGGGATGTTACTGTATGGTCAACAATATTCTCAACCGGTTCACCGATAAACTGGCCAAACATTATAAATATACGGTTGTCGATAATGAGGCCGGAATGGAACACTTAAGCCGACGTACCAGCGGCGTGGTGGATGTACTCTTTCTGGTCACCGATTATTCCTTAAGAGGCTTACGAGCCGTGCGCAGGATCAACCAGATGTTGGCCGGCCTGAAACTGGATGTAAAGAACCTTGCCATCATTGTCACACGGGGACCGGAAAAACTGAGTGAGGCCTTTATGGCCGAAGTTGCCGAAATCGGTTTGCCGATTGCAGGCGTTATCCCCCATGACCCGGCTCTCCTTGAATTTGACATGGAACGTCGTTCCCTGCTTGATCTTCCTGATACCGCCCTCTCGGTAATGGCAATCGAGAAATTGATGGCCGAGTATTGCCCTGTATAATCAGGAGAACTACTTGAGAGGGAACAAACACCTTCACGAAAAACATCGATAAAAATATTAAACCCACCAGGTAGCCATCTTATACTCTCGGGGGATGTGTTTTTTCCTCCGAGAGTTTCCGTTGCTTGCATCAACCGGTCTCCTCTCTTCTCCATCACCAACAGACGAAACCATTAAAACGTTGTCCTTTCCCAAAAACAACACACTTTTGACTTAGGTCAAAGATGAAAAATCACCTGCAGTGTATATCTTTCATGAAAGCATCAGCTGCTTGTGGAAAAAACCAGAATAAAAGATTATTGCTCACACCTATTATTGAGGAGAGTGCCAATGAAATGCCCCGGTCAGGATATGAAATATTGGAAAGCCGATGCCATCTTTAACGCACACTGTCCTCAATGCTCCGCTCCTGTTGAGTTCTACAAGGATGACACCAGCAGAAAATGTAGCCATTGTGGTCATCGTTTCGTCAACCCGAAGATGGATTTTGGCTGTGCCTCCTATTGTCAGTATGCTGAACAATGTCTGGGAACACTGCCTGAGGAGTTTAGCGGCGCTCAAGATACCTTTCTTAAAGAGAAAGTCGCCATAGAGATGAAGAAGTTTTACCAGACTGATTTCAAAAGTATCCGCAGGGCCATGGCAACTGCTCGCTTTGCCGAGGATATAAGTAAAACGGAGGGCGGGAATCCGGCCATTGTCCTTTGTGCCGCCTATCTCTATGACACAGGCAGTGTTCCCAAAAAAATTGGGAGCCGGCGAACAAATGATAGAGGAGATTTGCGCATTGATGGACCCCGAAGAATCCATTCGAGGAGCAGAATCACTCGCAAAGAAAATCTTACAAGACGCCTTGGCACTGAGACAATTGCAAGAGTCATTGCGAGAGGATTCCGACGACAGTGCGACAAAACTCCAAACTGGTTTAAAAGTACTTTCAACAAATACGGCAAAAGACATTGCAACCTCTTTTGCCGCCTGATTACCCCTAGCAAATAGAGCCATACACTCCCTGCGGCGTCCCTCATAGAATCCCAGCACAAAGCATTTTCGCTAACCTTCATCCTGCCGCATGCTGATCGCTCGCACCGACAGGATGGAATCATCCTGTTTTTCCACTCCACCCCCATCGCCTTCTTGTCTCCTGCTACGCTATACGCTATTATCCTCTTGAAATTCCAACATCCCACTAAAATGCAGCTGACACATAAGATAGAGAAAACCAACAGAAGGTAACCATGGCCTCGGTATTGATTGTCGATGATGAACGGAGTATGCGGGATTTTCTCAAGATCCTTCTGGAAAAGGAAGGTCACAGGGTAGCTGTTGCCGAAAACGGACCTAAAGCCCTTGAGTTTCTCGACAAACAGAAGGTAGACGTCGTTGTCACCGATATACGTATGCCCGGCATGACCGGCATAGAATTGCTTGAGGCGATTAAAGGCGAAACACCCGATCTCCCGGTTATAATGATAACCGCCTTCGCTTCCCCCGATGATGCCGTTTCAGCGATGAAGAACGGCGCCTTCGACTATATCACCAAACCGTTTAACGTCGACGAAATTAAATCAGTCATAGAATCGGCAACGAGCAAAACTCAACAAACCATAAAGCCCCAGGATCTCAGCACCTCATTTCCCGAGATAATAGGAACGAGTCGTGAGATGCTGAAGATTTTCGATATGATCCAACGAGTGGCACCGACACCGGCCAATGTTCTCATTTATGGTGAATCGGGTACCGGCAAAGAATTGGTTGCCCAGGCTATCCATAAACACAGCAAGGTAGCCGACCAGAACTTTGTGCCGATCACCTGCAGCGCCATCCCTGAAGATCTTATGGAGAGTGAGCTGTTTGGACATATCAAAGGTTCCTTTACCGGGGCAATTTGCGACAAATCAGGGCTTTTCAATGAAGCTGATAACGGCACTGCCTTTCTTGACGAAATAGGCGAATTAACCCCGATTATTCAGACAAAGCTGTTGCGGGTTCTGCAGGAACGAGAAATTAAACCGGTGGGTGGGACACGTTCAAAACGAATAAATGTCCGTATCATTGCCGCAACCAACAAAGTTCTTGAAGAAGAGATACGTGAAGGGCGATTTCGCGAAGACCTCTTTTATCGTCTGGCGGTTGTGCCCATGCGGGTGCCCCCTCTTCGTGAAAGAACAGAAGACATACCGATGCTGGTCAACCACTTTCTGAAAAAATATTCTCAACTCCTCGGCAAGGAGGTTCAGGAAATCTCCTCCTATGGTCTCCAGGTCCTCATGAATTACCACTTTCCCGGCAATGTCAGGGAACTGGAAAATATAATTGAGCGTGGTGTCGCCCTGGCAGGCTCAAACATTATTCTCCCCGAAAGTTTGACCTTCGTTGGCAAAACCAAGCAAAATGCAAACCAATCGGAAAGCAGCGTTCACGACAACCTCTTTCTCGCCGCCGCCAGCGAAGAAGAGCTATTTGACCTGGGTATTGAGAAAATAATCGATAACCTGGAAAAGCGGCTCATTTCCCACGCCCTGAAAAAAACTAATAATTCGAAAATGCGGGCAGCCGAACTCCTCCAGCTCAGCTTTCGTTCGTTACGCTATAAAGTCAAAAAATACGGTTTAAACTAAATACCATGGATCTATCCACCCTTATCGGGCGAGCCCAAAATACCATCAGCGTCAACCAGATTCTCCGCAACCAACTGTTATGGATGCTGTTGCTGCGTATTATTCTCTATACGATGTTGCTGGTCATCAGCTATATTTTTCGTAACGCCCACCTGGATGTCATTATTCTCCCGTCCAATTTGCTCCTTCTCTTTCTGCTGATCGTTTTCCTCAGCACCATATTTTCCGCATTTTTTCTCTTGATCTACCAGGGAAACCTCCGTAAATTCGGCTTTGCACAGAGTCTCCTCGATACCGTTTTTGTTGCTTTTTTGGTCTTATTCTCCGGCTCTTCACAATCCATTTTCACCTCGGTATTTTTCTTCCCGATAATTGCCGGTGGTCTTATTCTGCCGCGAAAAGGCGGCCTTATAGCTGCCGGATCGGCGACCATCCTCTACGCAACCATTCTCTTTCTTGAAACATACGGCCTGTATCCGGCATATTTAAGAGAATATTTCCTGTTCACATCGCCGAAACCGATGGTTATTCTCAACCATTTTTCCGTCCAAGGCCTCACCTTTTTCCTCGCAGCAATCCTCAGTGCCCTCTTCGGCCTTCGCCTGAGAAAGACCGAAAGTGCCCTTTCGGATTCTCTTAAAAGCTTTGATCGCCTCGCCATTCTCTACAAACAAATTTTCGACAATATCTCCACCGGCATTATTACCATCAATGCAGAGAATCTCATTACCTCGGCAAACAATGCCATTGAGAAAATAACCGGATTAACACCGATGAATCTCATCGGTCAAAACGTGCATACGGTTTTTCCAGCACTCGATTTATCGAGGGACAGTAAACGATTAACCACCGACTTCATAAAAAAGGATGGCTGCAAGGTGCGCATCGGCTACTCCCACATTAATATTCTGCACCCGGAAATCGACCATCCTCCCCAAGAACCCCCACATAAAATTATCACCTTAAAGGATATAAGTGACATTGAGAAACTGGAACGCCAAGTGCGACAGACGGAGAAACTTGCCGCCATCGGCATGATGAGTGCGAGCATCGCCCATGATTTTCGCAACCCGCTTACCGCTATTTCCGGATCGGCCCAGGTCCTGGCGAATGAATTCTCATCCGGTGGCTCGGAGAACTACAGCAATTTCCAGCTGACCTCCATTATCTTGAGAGAATCGAATCGACTCATTGAAACCATCGGCGACTTCCTGCGTTTTTCCCGCCCGGAAATCGCAACCTGTAACTGGTTTTCTTTACGCGATTGTATTGAAGAAGTTTTGCAGGTGTGTAAAGCCGATCCGGCTTGGCCGGAATCGGCACAGATACGCTGCCACTTTGATCGAACACTTGATATCTGGGCCGACGAGAAAGAGATGTTTACGGTTTTCACCCATCTCATTCTTAATGGTTTGGCTTTTTGCCCCATCGGCCGGGAACGCATAAGCATAGAAGCAAGAGAAATCACAACTGATTTGAATCAAGAGGAAATCGAAATTTTGATCAGCGACAACGGACCGGGTATTGCAGAAGATCTGCGCGAACAGATTTTTGAACCATTTTTTACAACTCGACCGGAAGGGACCGGTCTGGGTTTGGCAATAGTGAAACAAACAATAGCAGAACATCAGGGGACGATAGATGCCGGCGGCAACGAAAATGGAGGAGCGGTTTTTAGAATTATTCTTCCCCTGCCCTGACCTCTGCCACTCTCCACCCCGCAATTATTTTTTGTTTTCCTCCACCGGACCGGCAGAAGTAAAAGGATCCTCACCCAGATGCAGATGCTCGGTTTTCAAATAGACGGTGCCCGTGCCGGAACGATCAACCGCCAGTATCTCGCCGCCGATCCACAGCTTTTTCCCCTGCTCCAGATCCCCAAGCTGTGGATGGATGGAGATATCAACTTCACTTTCGATGACAACACCAAAGCCATCTTCGGCAACATCAAGAACAAGAGTCGCCTTATTTTCACCGCTTGTTTGTAAGGTGAAAAAATACACAGGCCACAGCACACGTAACCCGGTATATTTTGCCGCCACCACACCTTCCGTAAAATTTTCCAAAGACGTCAATTGCTGCAACAGTTCATTCGGCGACGGTTTCAGTAAAAAGGAGGCGGATTGCGAATGTTCTTCGGTCGGTTCAACACTCTCTTTTTTATCTTGGATCTTCAATTTCACCGCCTTGGGCTGAGACTCCGGCGGGTACTCTTTGCCTGACTTTTTGTCCTTCTGCAGGGCGATACCGCCGCCGACCAAGATAAGGAAAAGCACAATTGCTCCACCAAGAATGAACCTTTCCTTATGCCTTTTTATAAGATCGAACGCTTTATTCTTGGGTAAAATCATTTTCATTATTTTATCCGAACCTTAAGGTATTTTTTCACCTTCCGACAAAAAAGACCAATAGGCTTGAATTTTGAGGTCTTTTCTTTACTCATCTTCCTTCCACACCTTCGCACCTAAACCGGTAAGTTTTTCCACCAGGTTTTCATAACCACGTTCCAGATGATAAATGCGAGAAATATCCGTCCGCCCCGAGGCGGCAAGGCCGGCAATAACAAGGGAAGAACTGGCCCGAAGGTCGGTCGCCATGACCGGGGCGCCGCATAAACCTTTCATTCCGCGGCCTGAAACAACGGCAGAATGTCCATCCACCCGTATCTTTGCCCCCATTCTCTGCAACTCCGCCACATGCATAAAGCGATTTTCAAAGATGGTTTCAGTTATAACACAAATATCCGAACCAAGTGTCATCAAAGCCATATACTGCGCCTGCAAATCGGTTGGATATCCAGGGTATGGCATTGTCTTAATATCGACACTGCCAAGTGCCGGTGTGCCGTGCTTCTCTCCTTTCCAGCGTATGTTTATTGCGTTGGCACTTTCATCGATGAGCAGGCCGGCGCTCCGTAATTTTTCAAGAAGCGCCGGGAGATGCGCCGGATTACAGCCGGTCACCGTCCCGGAACCGCCGGTTGCTGCAATGGCGATGAGATACGTGCCCGTCTCTATTCGGTCCGGGATTATGGTACAGTCGGCAGGATGGAGCTCTTTGACACCATGAATAGTGAGTTTATCGGTGTCCCGTCCCTCAATTCGTCCTCCCATGCCATTTAACATATCGACGAGATTGCCAATCTCAGGTTCACGTGCAGCATTTTTCAAAACGGTTGTTCCTTCCGCCAGAACTGCCGCCATCAGGAGATTCTCCGTGCCGGTTACTGAAGGAATATCGAAATATATAACTCCCCCCTGCATGGGGCGGTCGATATGGGCATCGACATAGCCGCCTTCAAGGTTACAGACAACCCCCAACCGCTCCAGGCCCATTATATGAAAATTAATCGGTCTGGCACCGATGGCACAACCGCCGGGAAGTGACACTTTGGCTTTGCCGAGTCTGGCGAGAAGCGGGCCGAGGACCAGCACCGAGGCTCGCATGGTTTTTACCAGATTATAGGGTGCTTCGGCATGGAGGAGATGTGTCGAATCAAGAATCAAGACATGATCATGTCGTTCACTTTTAACCCCGAGATTTTCTAAGAGGCGCACAAAGGTCCGAGTATCGCGGAGATCGGGGACATTACGGAGAGTATGTCGTCCGGGTGTTAGGAGCGTTGCAGCCATCAAAGGTAACGCTGCATTCTTTGCCCCACTGATTTTCACTTCGCCATGCAATGGCCTGCCGCCCTCGATTACCAGTTTTTCCATTTTCTCTATTCCTTTATCTTCATTCAGCCAAAACGGCATGAAGGACTCGATCGCGCCCGGCATAATCGACAAGAATTTCTGCTCTTACAAAGTCAGTTGTCGATTTACTCATTCCATTAAAGAGTGCAAGCGTCGCCTCCCCTTGATCAGCACCGATTTCCATAAACAATTGTCCCCCGGGGCAAAGATAGTTCCCTATCTGGCGACGAATCTCGACAATGACTTCCATTCCCCGGGATCCCCCGTCAAGGGCCAGTCGAGGCTCAAAAACTGCTACCTCCGGCTCGAGGGAATGGTCCAGATCATGCCGGCTGACATAGGGGGGGTTCGACACCACAAGGGAAAATTGACGGTTCGGAAGAAACGGTGAAAAGATGTCGGCCATGACCAAGGATACCTGCCCATCCTTTCCGTGGCGCTGAAGATTTTTTCGGGCAACGGTAAGAGCGGCAAAGGATATGTCAGAGGCAATGATCATTTTACCTGTTTCCTTCGCGAGAACGGTGGCAATCACCCCACTGCCGCAGCACAGATCGAGCAAGGCCCCTCTCCGAAGATTTTCTTCAGACACAAGAGACAACACCCGGTCAAGGAGAAACTCCGTTTCCGGCCTCGGGATAAGAACGTCGGGGGAAACAAAGAACGGCATGGACCAAAATTCCTGTTCCCCGATAATATAGGCAAGGGGTTCCCGTTTTTTTCGTCGATGAATGAACCCCAGATACGTTATTTCATCTTCTTGGGTTACTTCTTCCCCCCCCAGAAGGAAGATTTCCGTCCGGGTTTTTCCAAGACATGATTGCAGAAGAAGACGGGCTTCAAGTACACATTCTTCAATTCCTGCAGCTTGCAGTTCACCGGCAGCACGCTGAAGAAGTTCATAAAGCCGCATATCCGTGACCAAATACTTCCATTACATTCTGGGAGGAACGATCAGGACCGACGATACAGTCACCGACCGATATCACTGTATGTTCTTTAATTTTTCCGCCTGGTCGTGGGCGATCAAGGGGAAGATGACATCTTCAATCTTGCCGCTCATGATCGAATCAAGTTTATAGAGTGTCAGATTAATTCGATGATCCGTCATTCTTCCCTGGGGAAAATTGTACGTTCGAATCCTTTCGCTCCGGTCGCCGCTACCGACCTGGCTTTTACGATCTTGGGAAATCTTATCGTGGCGCTCCCGTTCCATCTGGTCAAGTAATCGTGCCCGCAACACTACCAATGCCTTAGCTTTGTTTTTATGTTGCGATTTTTCATCTTGGCAGATAACAACCAAACCAGTCGGTAAATGCGTCACCCGCACGGCGGAGTCGGTGGTGTTTACCGATTGGCCACCAGGCCCCGAGGAGCGAAAGACATCGAATTTCAACTCATTCATGTCGATATTCAATTCGACTTCATCCGCCTCCGGCAGAATTGCCACAGTAACCGCCGAGGTATGAATTCTTCCCTGGGTTTCTGTCTCCGGTACACGTTGCACTCGATGTACTCCGCTTTCATATTTAAGCTTGGAGTACACCTGTTCACCGCTGATAAGAGCGATAATTTCCTTAAAACCGCCTATACCGATGGGATTGGAACTCATGATTTCCACCTTCCATCCCATATTCTCGGCAAAGCGACTGTACATCCGGAACAAATCCCCGGTAAACAGTGCTGCCTCATCCCCCCCGGTACCGGCTCTAATTTCGAGAAAGGTGTTTTTATCATCATTGGGATCTTTAGGCAGCAGGATAATCTTCATCTCCTCATCCAACTGCCTCTCTTGCTCAGCCAAATCTTCCAGCTCGGCCCGCGCCAGGTCTTTCATTTCCTGGTCTTCCGTTTCGTCAAAAAGAATCGCCCGATTATCAAGAATCTCCTGCTGAACTTTCATATATTCCTGGTATTTGTTGTTCAGTTTCACCAGATGAGAATGCTCGCGAACGACCTTTTGATACTCCTTTTGGTTGCCGACCAATTGTGGATCGGACAGCCGGCCTTCAAGATGAGAAATCTTTTCGTCGAGATCACCAAATCTTTCAAACATAAACGTTCGACCGAGGAAAGAGACAAAGAAAAAAGTCCACAACCATGACAAGCATCGTTGTGGACCAGAAATATAAAACAGTACCTGTCGGGAAAAAACCGACAGCAGAAGTGAATCAGGATTTACCCTTTCCTATCTTGGCGTAATGTTCTGCATACCGTTGTTTAAACTTCTCGATACGTCCGGCGGAATCCACCAGTTTCTGTTTGCCGGTGAAAAAAGGATGGCAGGCGGAGCAGATCTCCACCTTCATTTCTTTCATTACCGAACCCAGTTCAACAGTATTGCCGCAGGCACAAACCGCATTAATCGTATTATATTCGGGATGAATTCCGCTTTTCATTTTCTTTATTCCTCCAACCCCATGGGGGTATATATATTTTAAGATGATATCGACAGAAATTCTAAAAACGTAGGCTGAGCATATTACCCAAAGAACGTCTTTATTCCAACAAAAAACAGCAATCCCCGATAACGCCAGGGGTTTTTAGCCATTCATAGAGTCAAGAAAATCTGCATTCGATTTCTGCAGCTTCAATTTATCTATAAGAAAATCCATGCAATCGGCTGGATTCATTGAATTGAGAAGTTTACGCAGGATCCAGATTCGGTTCAGTGCCTCCGGCTTAATAAGAAGATCCTCTTTTCGTGTCCCTGAACGTTTCAGATCGATCGCCGGGAAAATTCGTTTGTCGGCCATCTTCCGGTCGAGGATCAGCTCCATATTGCCGGTTCCCTTGAATTCCTCAAAGATAACCTCATCCATCCGGCTCCCGGTTTCAATAAGGGCCGTTGCTAAGATGGTCAAACTTCCACCCTCTTCAATATTCCGAGCCGCGCCGAAAAATCGTTTGGGCCGGTGCAAGGCATTGGCTTCAACACCGCCGGAAAGAATCTTGCCACTGGCCGGAGTAACGGTATTATACGCCCGAGCAAGGCGGGTAATGGAATCAAGCAAAATGACAACATCTTTCTTATGCTCAACCAAGCGTTTCGCCTTCTCAATGACCATTTCCGCCACTTGAATATGGCGCTGCGGTGGCTCGTCAAAAGTAGAACTGACGACCTCTGCCGCTTTGACACTTCTGGTCATTTCCGTTACCTCTTCCGGTCGCTCGTCAATAAGCAGCACAATCAGATACACCTCCTTGTGATTACGCACAATGGAGTTAGCGATTTTCTGCATAAGAACGGTTTTTCCGGTACGGGGCGGCGCAACGATCAGGCCTCTTTGACCTTTGCCGATGGGAGCGAACATATCCATAATACGCATGGATATATTATCCGGTTGCCATTCAAGACTGAAGGCTTCATTGGGGTGAAGAGGTGTAAGATTGCCGAATAAAGTTTTCTGCTTTGATGCCTCAGGAGGATCGAAATTGACACTGTCGACCTTCAACAAGGCAAAATATCGTTCACCTTCCTTCGGAGCTCGGACCAAGCCTTCGATAGTATCACCGGTTCGAAGATTCAACCTGCGTATTTGCGAAGGAGAAACATAAATGTCATCTGGACCGGGCAAGTAATTGTAATCAGGAGCCCTGAGAAAACCGAAGCCATCGGGCAATATTTCCAGGACACCGCTGCCACGCATCTTACCATCCTTGTCGGATTGGGCCTTGAGAATTGCAAAGATGAGTTCCTGTTTACGGAGCGCACTGTACCCTTCGACTTTCAACGAACGGCCAAGCGCTACCAATTCACCGATTTTCATCAGTTTAAGTTCCGCCAGATTCATTAATCTACTTCTCCTTTCTGGAATTATTGGCAGGATAATGGGGAAACACTGCTCACACTCCGGCACGACGTGCCTTTCGCTACAGTAGAGGTGTCTGCTTAGTAATTTCTATCAAGACCATGCATTACAAGAAATGCTCAGGCAAAATCCACGGGAATGAAAATCACTTACGATTTCATTATATCCGTTGAATGCTTTCTCGGTCGGAAATTGTCAAAAGAATGGGGTATATGAACCAGATCTGTGACGAATCAAGCTCTTGAAGTCTGTCGATGATCTCGGGAAAGTCTCTCCGAAGATAACTCTCTCACAGCGGCGTGTAATAAACAGGATTCAAAGGGGTGATTCAACAAAGACAGGAATTAGGTTTCAAAATTATTGCTTCCTTATACGTATTCACACCTTGACTGTCAAGCTTTTTGCCTGACTTTCATACTTTTCCATTCATTTTCTCTCCGCTCTAGAGTCTTCCCGAGCCAAGCCAACTGTTGTACCGTGCCAACAAAGGTACCGCTATTATCAATGACGAAATCGGCCACCTTCACCTTATCCGAAAAAGACATTTGTGCCGCGAAGACCTGTTCAATCTCAGCGAAGGTCAAGCCGTCGCGTGTCGCCACCCTGCTGTAACACACTGTTTCCGGGACATAAACAACAACCGACACGGTGAAATCCTCCTGCCAGCCGGCCTCAAAGAGAAGGGGCACCTCGACGACAAGACTTTTGTCGGCAGCACAACACCACAGGTAATAATCGGCAACCTCTTTTCGCACCAAAGGGTGGAGAATCATCTCCAATTGTTTTCGAACGTTGCTGTCGGCGAAAACCGTCCGGCGAAGAAGCAGTCTATTCAAGGATCCGTCTGCAAGAAGATAGCCGCTGCCAAAGACCTTGACAAGCGCAGCCAACCCTTGTTTTCCCGGCTGCAATTGCTTTCGACAGAGCTGATCCACATCAACATGTTCAGCGCCCATGGCAACAGCAAGGATCTTGGAGGCCGTGCTTTTCCCTGAACCTATGCCACCGGTGACAGCAATATTCACCGTTTCACCCCTTGAGCTTGTCGAGTCTGTAACTCATCAATGGTATTAATGAAATCTGGCCAGAGAGGTGCGGTATAGTCCATCATGTGTCCGCTGACCGGATGATAAAAGGCCAGCCTCGAGGCATGCAGCAGTTGCCTCGGAAAGGGCGAGTTGTCGCGCTGCGTACCATAAACTTTGTCGCCTGCCACCGGATGACCCAAATACGCCATGTGAACACGTATTTGATGGGTTCTTCCTGTCTCAATGAGGATTTTGAGCAAACTGAAAGTCGCAGAAAATTCCTGTAATACTTGCCAATTGCTGACGGCGTATCGTCCGGAGTGCTCAATTACCGCCATCTTTTGACGATGAACGGGGTGACGTCCGATTGCCGCCACCAGGCGTCCCGCCTTCTCTTTCGGCACGCCATGAACGAGAGCCAGATATTCCTTGGTGAGGCGGCGGTTCTTGAAATCTTCAACCAGTTTCCGATGAACGAAATCCTGTTTGGCGACGAGCATAATGCCAGAGGTGTCCTTATCAAGCCTGTGAACGATACCAGGACGCAATCGGTCGCCGACCTCGGCAATCGACCGACAATAATGCACCAGGCCATTCACCAAGGTTCCCTGGCTGTTGCCGCTTCCCGGATGAACCACAAGCCCCGGCGGCTTAGACAAAACCAGCAGAAATTCATCTTCATGGAGAATAGTGAAATCGATCAGCTGCGGTTCTACATCCGGGGCCAACGGTTCCTCAATTTCTCCGCTGACGATTTCCCCTTCTTTTAATCGATAACTGCTTTTCCTGGCTATCGCGTCAACGCGAATATTGCCGTTCCGGATAGAATGAGCAAGGACTGTCCGAGAAAACAAAGGGAGAGTCAGGGCAAGAAACTGATCGAGTCGAACCCCGGCGAAACCGGCATCGATTGTCAACTGCAAGCCGTTGCGACGAGGGGGAAAATCTGTTTCGACCGAAACTTCGGGACTCATTGAATCAGTTCGAGGAGTCTGTCGGACGAGAGTAATTTTTTCTCAGATCAAGGCATGTCAGAAAACTCAGGGCAGCCATATGGTTAATCAGGAAAAAATTGCTTCTATGCTTTTGCTGACCGCTGCTTCTTCAGTATTTTGCGCCAAGGATAACTCTTTGACGAGAAGGTTTTTAGCAGTATCAAGCATCTTTCTTTCGCCGTAGCTTAAATCTTTATCGACACTGAGAAGAAAAAGATCGCGTAATACGACGGCAACCTCATGCACGGAACCGGTCTTGATTTTTTCCATATAATCGCGATAGCGCCTGTTCCACGTTTGCGTGCCAAGTGCAACCGAGCGATCTGCAAGTATATCAAAAACGTTGTTTACCTCATTCTTCCCGACAATAGCCCGTAAACCCACATTTTTACTACTGGCGGTGGGAATCATGATCCGCATGCTATTATCTAATATTTCAAGGATATAAAACGATTGATCTATTCCACCGATTTTCTTTGTCTCGACGGCTTTAATAACGCCAACGCCATGAGCTGGATATACAGCCATATCACCTTCGGAAAACACAGTTTTCTCCTTTTATCAAAGCGCCTTGTATAAGGCCGTACACAATAGTTGCTAAATGACAAGAAACGATAAAATCATTTGCACACAAGGAAACGCACCGGAACAACATAAGCGTTTTCACACTTCCGGTTGTGATTGATATTTTTGCTGCAGCGGGTGATACTGAAGTTCAGTATTTCTTAACACTGTATCTGCTACTATAACTCATTTGCAGATTAATTGCCGCACTTTTTCCGGACCATTTGTCGATGGAGAGACCAGAAGTTGTTTTTAACCGTCAAGTATTGTTCTTCGATGCGGAGGGAGGCCCTATTTTAAACCATTGAGAAGTCCCATCGCCCTCTCCGGTTCACCCTGCAGGAGAAAGGTAATTCCCTTTTCCAGCAGGGGATATCGTTCAGCCATACTTGCCATCTCACTTGGCTGGAAATCGCTGAGCACATACCGCTCTATCGGAACCCCAGGATGAACATCCCCTTGACCAGGACGACCGATTCCGAGCTTCAAGCGATAAAAATCGTTGGTTCCTAGACTTTCGCTTATTGATTTAATACCATTA
>JFJP01032818.1_pt1 | contig 23029 bp, 12 predicted proteins | sample 431651 | NCBI WGS metagenome assembly JFJP01 (sample SAMN02602958, study PRJNA72255) | Microbial mat metagenome, whole genome shotgun sequencing project. | biome: fresh water; feature: sink hole; material: water; isolation source: purple microbial (photo- and chemosynthetic) mats found in...
CCTCCTCCAACCGTAAATTCAACATACATGCAAACGCTTCACGAAGTTCCTCTGCAAATTCAGCATCAAAAACCCCTTGCTTGAAAAGCGCATCAATGCGGTCGACCGTGTTAGTTTGCGGCAAACGATATTCTAATGCAAGCGTTCTCACGCCGTGCACAATCGGAAATAGCCCGCCTTTTTTGATGTCTAAACCACCTTTATGATTTTTATCCAAAATGAAATTCGCAAACCAACTTAACGGCGTTTCAAATGATAAAACGGGGCGCGCTAAACGAGTAAAATAACCACCATTTTCAAATAATAAATTAAACAAATGTTCTTTGGTTTCTTCTAACAATTTGCTATCACCTGATGCGGCAGTTGCATCATAGAAAATTGTTAAAGGCATTAACGCATATTCTTGTGGTGAATTAATCCAGTTATAAATCATGTTTTTGAAATCCGTTAATGGTTTTGCCCATTCTGGATTTGTAACCATTACATTACCATCACACAAAGGATAACCAAATTCAACCAAGCAATCTACAAAGGTTTGTAAAACATTAGGCAATTCTGGATGTTCAAAACCATCTCGAATAATTAACGCATTATCCTGATCTGTTTTAAGGATTTGCTCACCGCGTCCTTCACTTCCCATCACCAATAAACAAGTGTTTTCAATGATTTCTTTAGGTGCAATTAATTGAAAGAGTTTGTTATACACTTTCAAATTCAATTCATTCACTAATTGGGTAATTGCATGGGTTTTAACACCTTTTGCATTAAGTGTTTGAATTACTTTTAAAATACTTTCACTGGCTTTTTTGAGTTGTTCAGTATTTGCAGAACGATCAATTTGCACACTTACCAAATGCGAATGATGAGAGAAATAGCTCAATAAATCCATTTGATCTAAAACGCCAATGATATTATCTTCCTCTTTAATTGCAACCCGCTTAATTGAGCGTTTTGTCATTAATAACAAGGCGTTAAATAAATAATCATCATACTGCATAACAATCGTCGGAAAGGTCGCAATATCACCCACTGGATCATCGACGGATTTTCTTTTCAAAATAACGTGATTTCTTATATCCGTATCGGTAACAATTCCAACCTCTTCATCACGACGCACCAAAATAGAGGTAATCTTATATTTTTGTAATGAAGCAACCGCGTTATAAATGGAATCTCGATAATCAACAAAGAAAGGAGGACGAATGTAAGCATCATAAATCCGCGCCACCATAAAAGAAGCTAATTCTTTTGCATCACGTTGTTCTAACATTCTGTTCAAACGTTGAGAAAGGGTTTGATAATAGTAATTCTCAAAGCGTGGATTGTTTTTTCCAACCGTAATAAATATATCTTTAGGCAACACATAACATAGTGTTTCCTCACGAACCACAAACTCAGCCTGACACGAACTATTTAAAATCCCAATTGCACCAAAAGAATCTTGACTTTCATGCAAAGTAATTTCACCATCGGCGCTACGTTCTTCAATAATGCCTTTTATAACAAGATACAAATAATTAGGAATATCACCCCGTTCAATTAAACATTGACCCGATTTGTAATATTCAATATCTAAGGCTTGTGCAACATTATCTAATTCATTATTGCTCAAACGATCAAAAGGCGGAATATTAGCAATAAACGCTTTTTGCTCTAAAATACTCAAGTGAAGTTCTCCCTTTCTAAAAAAAATTGCATTGTTTATTATAAGCTAAATTTAGGCTTTTTTGATGCAATGCAACAACAATTTCTTTTTATTTAACCAAGATTTATATGGTTTTATAGTCTATTGACTTGCATTTAAAATAATCTTTTTTTAGTTTTAACATAAAAAATAATCAATAAATTTAATTAGTTATAAAATATCTTATCCTTTATTAATCCCAATTTTTTAATTATTCCTTAAATAAAAAAGGAAAGTTAAGGATGTTGTTGATTTAAACTGCTCAAATCTTTCTTATAAAACAATGGTATTGAACATTTCTTTTAGGATTAAGGTTAGAACTTGATTTCTAATAAACGTTATTTGACAAATAAAAACTTACATGGCATGATGCGTTTCCTCAACCCCGTTTGCTTAAAATTTCATAACTTTTTATGTTTTAATAACAGGAGTAATTAATATGAGTATCTTCAAAAGATTATTTGTTTTTATTATTTTAGGATTTGTAATTAGTTTTAATCTTCTTGCAGAAGAAAAAAAGGAATTATTGTTTTATATTGGCATTACAATGGTAAAACCAATGAATGAGTTAGCACAAAATTTTAAAAAGAAATGCCAATGTGATATTAAAATTCTACAAGGTGGCAGCCAAGACTTATATGAAAGCGTGAAAAGTAGTAAAAAAGGAGATTTGTATTTAGCAGGTTCATTGTCTTATCGTCAGAAATATTTATCTGAAGGATTTTTATTAGATGGCGCATTTGTTGGTCATAATAAAGTGGCATTAGTTGTTGCGAAAGGAAATCCTAAACAAATTCCTGCGGATTTGAGCGTTTTAAGTGACAAAAATTATCGCGTAGTTTTAGGAAATGTAGAAAGTGGAAGTATTGGTGATGAAACCAAGAAAGTACTTATGAAATTTGGTAATTACGAGGAAGCAATTCTTAATACAGTTTATTTAGTGCCTGATTCAAGAAATTTAACAAAAGCAATTAAAGATGGTGAAGCAGATGTGGGTTTAAATTGGTTTGCAACAACTTTTTGGGTAGATAATAATAAATTTGTAGAACCTTTAGTCATTAATGAGAAATATGCTGAGAAAGAAATATTAGTTCTCAATTTACTAAAAACCTCTAAATATCCAGAGCTTACAAAAGAATTTATTAAATATGCAACTTCGCAAGAAGGAAGAGCAATTTTTCACAAATATGGTTTCTTGGATGATAATGATCTGAAGAATTTTGATAATATTAAATTTTAATTTTTTTGTGAAAATAGACTATGTTTTTAAAAGATACCGTTTTTAGAAATTTATTGGCGCTGCTATTTGTTTTTATAGTAGGTTATGGCGCTTTAATAATGATTTATTTTGTTTTTAACGGTATCGTTGAACAATTAGACAATCGTATCAAAAATGAACAAGCGCGTTATAAAATTGGAGAACATATTTTAAAAAAAATTAGTGATATTGAAAGCAAATTTTATAAAATTACTACCCTTTTTAGGGAAGATGCTGCATTGCAAATTAAACAAGACATTTTAAAAGAAATTTCGTTGATTAATGAAGCAATTGATGTTTTGGAAAATGGAGGAATATTAAAGAACCGTATTGAGTTAAATTTAGTAGAATTGAGTGAAGTAATTGAAGAAATTAGCTATAACCAAAGTGATAGCAAGCACGCATTTGAAGGAATTGATCTAAAACCAAAATTAGTTGAATTACAAAAAAAACTAGATGAAATGATCAACATGATTAAACTTAAACAAAATATCCTTGAAGAACACGATTATGAACAAAATAAAAAACGTCGATTAAAAATAGAAATCTTTTTCAAACAAATGCCAAGCCATTTCATTCGAATGCGTGAAAATACCAGTCGTTTGTTATATGAAAGTAAGCGAAGTATGTTTGAAATCGACAATAATATTCAAAGCAAAAAATCGTTTTATTTGAAATTAGAAATATTTGTCACGCTTTCTATACTAAGTATTGTTATGATACTGGGTTATATTCTTTCACGTCAAATTCAACGCACTAATAAACAATTAAGAATTGCTAAAGATAGCGCAAAACAACTTGCTTTAGAAGCAGAGCAAGCAAACATTGCAAAATCGCGGTTTCTTGCTAATATGAGTCATGATATTAGAACGCCCTTAAATGCAATTATTGGTTTCTCCGATTTGCTTTGCTATGCCCAACTTCCTATCAAAGAACAAGAACACGCTAATATCGTTTCTCGCAGTGCTAAATCCTTGTTAGATATAATTAATGATATTTTGGATATTTCTAAAGTAGAAAGTGGAAAATTTGAAATCATTTCCGAACCTTTTAATATTCGAGAATCACTTGAGCAAATGGTAGAGTTGTTCTCTGTTAAAGCAAAAGAAAAACAAGTTAGATTTATCTATAATACCGATCCTCGTTTGCCAATTTTTTTAATGGGTGATTTTGTTCGCCTTCAGCAAGTCTTTTCTAATCTTTTAAGTAATGCAATCAAATTTACGCCTAAAAACGGCTGTGTTTGTTTTAATGTAGAAATATTGAATATTTCTCAGCATAACATTATCTTAAAATTTGCAGTGACAGATAGTGGTATTGGTATTTCAAAAGAACAACAAAAGAATATTTTTGATCCTTTTACACAAGCTGATGGAAGTATTTTAAAGAAATATGGTGGAACTGGTTTAGGTTTGTCAATTAGTTTGAAAATCATCAAAATGATGGGTTCTAAAATTGAACTAGATAGTGATGAAGGAAGCGGTAGTTGTTTTCATTTTAATTTAGAAATGCCTATTTTAAAAAACCAAGAAAATGCTAATCCACAAATTCCAAAAACTAACTTTCAATTTGTTGTTTTAGATTTAGATAATGATCTTGAAAAAATAAGAATTAATTTAATCAATTATCTTTCAGAATTTGGTAATGTGATTAATTTAAATATTTTGCAATCTATTGATAAAATTGATGTTTTGTTTTTCTTTGGAAAGGAAAATAATTTTGAGCAATTAAATGAAATAAAACAACGTTTCAATTGTCCAGTTGTTTTTATTGGGAACATAGATTTAGTTGCTAATAATCCAAAGTTAAAACCTTTAATTAACTACTATTTGGACACGCCTATTTATAGTACTAAAGTATTTAATGTGGTTGCGACGGCTTGTCAAATTCAACAACAAGTGAGTGAAGAAGAGTATTTGAAACAAACATTTAAAGGAAAAATCTTAGTTGCAGAAGATAACATTAATAATCAAAAATTGATTGAAATTTTATTAAATAAACTAGGCTTAGAATGTGAGATAGCAAATAATGGTCAAGAAGCCTTAGAATTATATCAAATGAATGAGTATGATTTGATTTTTATGGATGTTAATATGCCCGTAATGGATGGTATTACAGCAGTTAAAAAAATTAAAGCATTGAATAAATCAAATATTCCAATAATTGCTTTAACTGCAAATGCAATAAAAGGGGATAAAGAAATTTATTTGGCAGCGGGTATGGATGATTATTTATCGAAACCAATTGTTTTTAAAGAACTGGTGAAAACAATTCATCGTTATATAGAAACATCAGTTATTTTACCAGAACCACCAAATAAAATAGAAATCATTTCTGTTAAATATAACAAATCAATGACAATGCAACAATTAGAATTAGATGAAGAAACGGTTGATATGTTATTGAATGATTTTTTTGCAACGTTAGATGATGCTCTAAATACATTAAGGAAAGCAATTGAAACAAATGACAATATTACGATTTCTAAAGCCGCCCATTATTTAAAAGGCTCATGTGCTAATTTAGTTATGCAAGAAGCTGAGGAATTATTAAAGGAAATGGAAATAAATGCGAAAGAAAATAAAAACGCCCATTATGAAATTGAGCGTTTAGAACAAGTCTTTGAAAAAATTAAAGCAACCCTATAAATAATTGATTATTAAATTATAACAACGATTTCAAATGGGTGATTAAATCAGAATGAGAAAAACTTTGTTGGGGTTGCTCTTCGCGTAAGTTTTTAAAACCGATTTGTTGATTTGCTAATTCAGTTTCTCCCAAAATCAACGCCCATTTTGCACCTGATTTATCGGCTTTTTTGAATTGATTTTTGAAGTTTCCACCACCACAATGCGTAATTAATCTTAATTGAGGAAATTCATTGCGCAATTGCTCCGCTAAACTTAGACCCTTAATTAAAGCCTCATTTCCAACCATCATCAAATAAATATGTGGTTGATTTTCTTCAGTATTTTGAAGAAGTTGTTCTGCTTCTAATAACGCAATTAAACGCTCTAAACCTAACGCAAATCCAATCGCTGGCGTATTTGAACCGCCTAATTGTTCCACTAAACCATCATAACGTCCGCCCGCGCAAACTGTTCCTTGTGAACCTAATTTAGTTGTTACCCATTCAAATACCGTTTTGTTATAATAATCCAATCCTCTCACCAAACGCGGATTAATGGTGTATTTTAGACCAGCATCATTTAAAAACATTTGAAGTTGCTCAAAATGTTGTTTGGATTCATCATCTAAATAATCCAATAATTGCGGTGCTTGATCAATTAGGGTTTTCAAATCAGGATTTTTGCTATCCAAAATTCGCAATGGATTGCTATGCAAACGACGACGACTATCTTCATCAAGTTGCTCTAAATTATTTGAGAAATATTCCACTAATTTTTCTCGATAAGTTGCTCTCGCTACACTTGATCCTAATGAATTGATTTGCAATTCTAAATCCTTTAATCCTAAAACCTGCCAGAAACGCGCTGTCATTAAAAGAATTTCTGCATCAATATCAGCGGTCGACAAACCATACACTTCAACCCCGATTTGATGAAATTGGCGATAGCGTTCTTTTTGAGGTTTCTCATAACGAAACATTGCGCCGTTGTACCAGATTTTTTGAATGGTGTTGCGCAATAATCCGTGTTCAATCATAGCCCTAACGCAGCCCGCCGTGCCTTCTGGGCGCAAAGAGAGGCTTTCACCGTTGCGGTCGTCAAAAGTGTACATTTCCTTTTCGACAATATCAGTGACTTCGCCGATCACGCGCTGAAATAAAGCGGTTTTTTCTAAAAGTGGCAATCTGAGTTCTTGATAGCCATAACCTATTAAAATATCTGATAATTTTCGTTCAACGACTCGCCAAAAAATAGTTTTTTCTGGCAAAATATCATTCATTCCACGAATTGCTTGGATTTTAGTCGACATACAGTCCTTTTTTACAAATTTAATGAGTTCCAAATTGGCGATAATTATAACATTTTTCTTCACCTAAATTTACACTAATGCTCAACGCTAAGGCTTATCTTATTATCTCCTTTTGATTTACAATTCTTGCCATATTTTGCCTTACATAAAAATAAATTCTTCTAATGCTTTTATAATAAATTTTACTAAAAAAATAAATTCTTTTTCATGTTTTTCTTCTTAAATTCTAATTTATAGTTTTAGCATCTTTATTTAAAGTCATTATTTTGTCATAGTTTTGATCTACACTTTTGGAAAATATTTCTAAGAAGGTTAAAAATTATGTCATTGCCTCATTTGAAAAGCATAGAAACAGTTGCTTCGTTAATTATGCCAGTGCAACCTTTAACGCCAGATTGTCCTTTAGAACAAGCTGCTGAGCGTTTTCTATTGCCAGAAAGCCAGCAATTACTTTCTTTGCCAATTGTTAAAGATAATCGTCCGATTGGCGTAATTAGTCGTTATCAAATTTTAAAGATTTTTCTTATGCCTTTTGGTCGAGAAGTGTATGGAAAGAAACCCGTGACACATTTTATGAATAATCGCCCTTTGAAATTAGATCATGATTTATGTTTGGAAGAAGCCAGTCAATATTTAACAGATAATATGCAAACACCCGTGACAGAAGATTTCATTATTGTGCATGAAGGGGCATATTGTGGGATTGGAATGGTGATGGATTTATTGAAAGCAATTACTGATTTGAAATTTCGTAATTATGATCGTGAATTAGCCCATAAAATCGTGCAGTTAGAACAACGTAGCATTGAATTAAACCAAGCAATGCACGAAGCAAAAGCGGCTAATTTAGCAAAGAGTCAATTCTTAGCAAATATGAGCCACGAATTGAGAACACCTCTAAATGCAATTATTGGTTATAGTCAAATTTTGCGTGAAGATATGCAAGATGCAGATAGTGAGGAATTTATTTCTGATGTGAATAATATTGAAAAGGCTGGTGAGCATTTATTAGATATTATTAGCGCGATTTTAGACATTTCAAAAATTGAAGCTGGTAAAATGGAATTACATATTGAAAACTTCAATTTACCACAAATGCTTCATAATATTATTCAAATGGTTTTACCCGTTATGGAAAATAATCAAAATTATTTGAAAACTGATTATGCAAATGTGCCTTTAGAAATGAAAGCAGATGTCATGAAAGTGCGGCAATGCTTATTGAATTTATTGAGCAACGCAGCGAAATTTTCTAATCGAACTGAGGTTTATTTTGCAGTGTATCCGATGTTTATTCAGGGTGAAGAATGGGTGGTTTTTCGCGTTCAAGATCAAGGAATTGGCATGGAGCAAAGCAAAATAAAAACGCTATTTGAACCCTTTGTGCAAGCTGATAATTCGACCACTCGAGTATATGGAGGAACGGGTTTAGGTTTGGCGATTACTCGTGAATTTGTAGAAATGATGGGCGGTTACATTGATGTTTCAAGTCATGTAGGAATTGGGAGCACTTTTTCTTTGTATTTGCCTTGTCACGTCAAACAAAATGCAAATAAAAGCCGTTCTAAAATAAATGCTTCCGCTCATCATCACCATGTTTCTAAAACTATTTCTCACCATTTAGAATCCCATTCTTATGAATACACCATTAACTAATACAACATTTTCTCTGTAAAATTCTATTTGTATCAACTCAAGAATGGGTTGTCGGATGAAATCTGTGCAATTTGATTCTGGCATCTACAGTTTTTCAAATTCTAATTTTCTTTTTACAAATCTGTTTTCCACTCACATTTAGCATCAGTTTAAAATAAAACTCGTTACCAAATTTTGGTTTGATAACGAGAGAAACTTTAGGCTGGCAATAAAGAATTAATGTTTTCTAGTAATTCTTGTTCGTTGAAGGGTTTGCCGAGATGACGGTCGATGCCGATTTTGGAAGCGCGTTCACGATGTTTTGTGCCCGTGCGCGACGTGATCATGATGATCGGGATGTGGCGTAAATGTTCGGTGTTGCGGATTTGGGTGGCGAGTTCAAAACCATCCATGCGCGGCATTTCAACGTCGAGCAACATTAAATCGGGCACGACTTCCTGCAATTGCGCCACCGCGTCCACGCCGTCTTTCGCGGTCACGACTTCCCAGCCTTGACGTTTCAACAAGTTCGCAGTGACTTTTCGAACCGTAATCGAATCATCCACAACCATAATGGTTTTCGCCAATGCTTTTTCTTGTACTTGTAACGTATTGTCTTGATAGGTAATTTTGGTGGGCGTTTCTAAATTACTGCGCAATAACGTCAGCATATCCAAAATAATTACCACACGCCCGTCGCCTAAAATGGTCGCGCCCGAAATCCACCGAATCGCGCTTAATTGTGGTCCGACCGATTTCATGACGACTTCACGACTTCCTTCAATCATATCAACGACTAACGCGACTCGATGTTTGCCCGAACTCACCAATAACACTGGCAAAAGTGAGGTATCGACCGATGCTCGTGGAAATCTAAGTAAATCAGCAAGATGCGCGATTCGATAATCGTGGTGCATATAGGAATGGAAACGTTCTTCGTTGTTTTCTAAGAAAACTTCTTGACGTGGCAAGCGCATCACCGCGTCGACGTTGTGCAATGGGATCGCCATCGTTTCTTCGCCGACGTGCACTAAAAGGGCTTGGCTAATCGTCAACGACAACGGCAGGCGAATTTCAAAAGTCGTGCCTAGTCCGCGTGTCGATAAAATATTCAGCGTTCCGCCGAGCGCGCGAATTTCACTATTGGCGATGTCCATTCCGACACCGCGACCTGAAACTTGGGTAATTGCTTTGGCGGTCGAGAACGCGGGTTCTAAAATAAATCGGCTAAGTTCTTGATCTGAAACCCTTTGTCCCGCTTTTAAAAGCCCTCGAGCCTGCGCTTTTTCACGGATCGCTTCGTAATTCAAACCGCCGCCGTCGTCGCTTAATCTCAACACTAATTCTGCGCCTTCTTGCGCCAAATCGATGCGGATGGTCGCCATGTCAGGTTTGCCTGCTTTGACGCGGATTTCGGATTCTTCAATCCCGTGACCAATCGCGTTTCTCAACATATGTTCAAGCGGCGCGACAATTCTATTTAAAACCGTTCTTTCAAATTCAATCGTATCATCGTTGATTACAAAATTGACTTTTTTATGTAATTCACGCGACGTTAAACGTGCAATGCGATGCAAACGAGGTGAGATTTGAGAAAAGGGTATCATTCGAGTGCGCATAATACCGTCTTGTAATTCTGCACCGATGCGGTTTTGTTGAATGAGCAACGAATCACTTTGACGGGTTAAGTTTCTCAAACTATCTTGAATGTTTTGTAAATCATTAACGGTTTCCATTAAACTTCGAGAAAGTTGTTGCAAGGTTGAGAAACGATCCATTTCTAACAAATCAAAATCATCACTACTATTGGGTTGACGCTTATCCATTCCAAAAGTGGGAACAATGGCATGGCTATAATTTGAAATAATTTGAACTTCGGTTTCGATTTCTAAACGCCGTAATTGATCGCGCAACCGCATCACAGTTTGTTCCATTTCAATGATGTTAGTTTTCACTGCCCCTTGTTGTTGTTCCATATGCGCCCGAGAAATCGCCATTTCACCCGCTAAATTGGTTAATTTATCGATTAATGATGCGCTTACTCGAACTCGTTCATCGGGATCAGAGCCAGAGGTTTCATTGCTTTGATTTTCTTCAGATTTATCTATTTTTGCAACTTTCTCAACTTTTTCTGACTTAGTTTCAACGAGTTCTGATTTTGCAGTTGGATGTTCAACGGCATTGCTTATATCTAATGCGCCTGCTATTTTATTAATTAAATGTTGAGCTGGATGTGGTGTTCCTCCCGTTCGAACGGTTTCTAGCATGGTTGCAAGTTCATCAACACTTTCCTGAACAATGCCTTGAAGAATAGGATTAGATTGTGCATTGCCATCAACGATTTTGGTTAATACGGATTCTAGTTGATGGCTTAAATCACCCATTGCCGAAATACCTACCATTCGCGCCCCACCTTTTAGGGTATGTAATTCGCGTTGAAGTTCTTTTAAAAGTGGCATTGAATTTGGGGAAGATTGCCAACGTCCAAGTAAGGATTGGCAGGTTTCTAAGATTTCTTCTGCTTCATCGAGGAAAATTTCCATGAACTCATCGGCAGTTTCAGTGGGCATTTCTGATTTAACCGATTTAGGTTGTGGCGTGGTAGGAAGTGAGGGAGAAGAAATATGAGCAACAGGTGCGTGTTTTGAGGTTTCAATAATAGAAGGCGTGGGCATTACTTTCTTGTCATCGTGCGCTGAGAATGAGTTGAGCAATTTTTGCCAATTATTTAATAACAACTGGTGTTTGTCGGGATCACTAATTTTGCCATGTTGTAGGGTTTGTTCGAGTAATTTGCCGCTTTCGATCAACAGGGTAAGAACTTCTTTTTTAAAAGGCAAATGATTTTCTAAGCAAAGATTGGTGTATTGTTCCATTGGTGCGGCTAAAACAGCGACTTCTGGCAATCCTACGCTTCGAGAACTTCCATTTAAAGTATGCAGAGCACGCATTAAAGTTTCGGTTGGAAGAACGGTTGTCGATTGACGCGCTTGAATTAAGAACGCTTTTAAGGTTTTAAGATGCTGCGTTGCTTCCGTTAAGAAAATCTTTTTCAAAACATCAGGTTGCACACCCGCTGGCAATGGCGGTGGTCGGGTGGTGGTTTCGGGTGATTTTTCAGCGGCTTGGGTTTTTACGGTTGCGGGCGGAATTTCTTCGACCACAACGGGCGGCGGCGGGGTAATTTTTTCTTCTTCGACAACGGGCGCAGCAATTTCTTCTTTATGATCAATGGTTTCTTGAGCGTGTTCGCCTTCAAACTCGCCGATTTCCGCACCTCTAGTGGTGGTAATGTGATCGGCTTGCGAGATCAACAAATGCACTTCGAAAGGCGGTTTGGTGATGCCTGCGCGAAAATCTTCGACCATTTGAGGAAGATGGTCTTCAATTTTATCTAACAATTTCAAGACATTATGATTTCGCTGCATTGTTCCGTCGAGCAAACGATTAAGCATACTTTCAAAGCGCCAACCCAGTTCGCCAATCACCAACGCCCCGACCAATCGCCCACTCCCTTTAAGGGTATGGAACGCACGGCGCAAATTAGTCAACGCATCGCGGTCGGAGGGATTTTGTTTCCACGCAATGAGATTATTTTTAATGTCTTCAAGCACTTCGGCGACTTCTTCGACGAAAATATCTAAAATTTCCTCGTCCACTTCATCGCGGGGCGGCTGCGAGGGCAATGCTATTAATGGCAACGGCATGGCGATTTCTCACCTATAATCAAACTGAAACTATACAAAGTTTAACCGATTCCTTAACAATCGTCAGCATCTTATTGTCAAGACTGTGAACTTTCCCATTTTGCAAAATTTGATCCCCAAAGGAATTCGCCTAATTATATAAATAAATTAAACCACAAGTGAATGTTTTTATTTTTGAAAATGGCTTTTGATGCGTTATTTAACGGCTTTAAGCATTTTGAAAATCACCAAGATTTCTTCAATAAATACGCTTGTTTATCAATCTTGCCACTAACAATGATATTCTACTCTCTCAAAAACCCCAATTCAAATACCAATGGTTGTAATTTCTCTGATAAAACTTTATAAGCTATTTCAAATGCACTAAAACTTACGGGAATGAAATCGCTGCTCTCGTTTCTTCTTTTCAAAGCATTACGGATTTGATACCAACCCACATCGGGGCGATTTAATTTCAATTCCTCTCGCACATTTCTCACATCAGTATAAGAAAAATAGGCTTTCCACAATTCGCGTCCTTCATTTAAAACTGCTTTGGCTTCTTTTGAGAGTTTCTTTTTCTTGAGATATTGCACCATGAAATCCGATTCAAATCGTTCTGATGAATTCACTTCGCTTTCTGTGAAAGGGATAAAATGATTCACAATTGACCATTTTTTTCCATTCCATTCTAACTCATTTGCACTCGCCGTTAAATTGCTTCCATTAAATAACATCCACATCAAACAATCGTTTTTAAATTCATCATTAAGTTCTTGATTTGGTTGTAAAAATTGATCTCTGTCATTAATCCACGTTGGTTTTATTATTCGACGAACTGTGAAAATAATTGCAGCTTGCCAAAGGTTTTCAGAAATAATATAAAAACCGTGTCCATCACTAAAACTAGATGAAAATAACGCCGTATGTTGATTCGCGTGTTGAATATCATTGACTGAACAACGCATATAACCTATCGCATCGTCTGACCATGTTGTTACACTTGGCTTTGATGTTGCTGGAGAAACTGCATTTTTAATCGGAATAATTGGTGCTTTATTCGCCTTCGGACGATTAAGCCAAACATTTAAAAAAGTATCATTAGGTAAATTATAAAACCTCTTTTCTCCAATAGGTTGAATGCGTTTATCTAAAATATCAACCGTAATTTCTGTAATAGGTGTTTTCTTTTTAGCATTTTGATTTGTTTTCCAAATTAAAAAACCAATCGGAAAATCTCCTTTTAAACCATCAAATACTTTGCTGTGAATAATAAAACCGCCTAAATATTCTGCATTCCAATTTTCACGAAATTTCTCAAAATTAGGCGCATTCACATACTTTAATTTGCTAAATATCGCAATTGTTGCAGTAGGCATTTCTTGAGCAAGTCTGGCAATAAATTGGGTAAAGAGTTCATTACTTGCTTTACCATATTCGGTCATTGCAGTAGCTGCAAATTTACTTTTTGCTACACCTGCTTTTTCAGAACTACTAATATCAGTTCCTGCTTCCGCATAAGGAGGATTAATTAAAACTAAAATCTTTTTTCCTTCTTTAATGGCGAGTTGCAATTCTTTAGGAATTTTTTTTGTTAAAGTGTAATCAATTTTTCCATTATCAGAAATGTCGTCATTCAAATAATCATATTGAAACCGATGCGCCCCCATACAAGTTTTAGTTGCTTTCATGACATCCACATCAGCTTGATCTAACGTGCTCATAAAAATATTACGCGGATTGTTATGTTTTACTTCTAAATTTCCTACCCCGCAACACATATCCCACACTAAATAATTTTTTTGCCAATTCTTACCCAAAATTTCAATGAGTTTATCGTAGGCTTTCTCAACCACATCTAACGGCGTGTAATATGCACCTTTAAAACTCCGTTCATCTAAAGGAATTAAACTATCTCGACGTTCTAATAATTTATTACGATGTTCTTCTGCGGGAGGTTTGTGATAAATTGCCCAGAATTGCCGATAACCTTCTTTATTATTTAATTTATAAATTTTCTCATACAATGAAAACGCGGGCGCATTATTCACATGAATTAATTCTGCGGGTAAATCGTGGGTTGATTTTTGACCATCGTGCATAATATCTGCAAAAAATAACAACGCATAATCTTTTTCCTCTATTTTATTAATTTCTTGACCGATCATTTTTACCCATTTATCAAAGACTTGCTTTAAATTATCGGGCGTAATTTGCGTGCGAACAATTTCTCCCGTTTTAATTGCATTTTTAACGGTATTTATAAATTCTTCTTCATGCGTTTCTATCTTAAATGAAACAAAATATGTTCCAATATACGCCGACACTTCATCTAACGCGGCTTTAGGATATTGACTGGCAGATTTTCCCCATTTAACGGTTTTTCTATTTAATAATGGTAAAACATCCTCTGTTTTCATTAACGCCGCTTTCTCGGTATCGATCACCGCTAAAAACGGAGGAAGTTTCTCACCTTTATTAAGGTCTTGCTGCACATAATGTAATAATTGCGTGAACATCGCATACAGAGAAACTTTGCCATCTTTTGCTTCAAACCAAATCTCTTCTGTTCGAATATCAATCAAACCTTTTGTAACGCTTTTTAAACCCAATGCTTTGATATAAATATCCTTAACATCTTCTTCACTTTTCGCGTGTTGAAGTTTCTCATAAAGGGTTTGCGCATTCATTTTTTTCTCCCCTGCGATTCGCACTATCAAGTATTTTATAAAATAAGTTTAAAAATTAAAGTATCTTGAATAATCGTTTAAGTAAAATAACCTGAGTTCGGGATAATATTTTAAGAGGAATAAAGGTTAGAAGAAAGAGAAGAAGGAGAGTATTTTCGTATATTTGAAAACATAACCACGATCATAAAGTTGCGTTATTTGAAAAGTAGAATGAATTACATTTTGATAATAGGAAGGAGTGGTATAAATTATATGATATTCGTTAGTTGCTTGATTGATCATTAAAAATATACCACTTGCTATTTAATTAGCGTTTTTTAGGAGGACGTGGAGAACTTGCTCTTGGTTTTGCTGAAGAGGAACGTTCACTGCGTTCTCCCCTTCTTTCCCCTCTTTCTGAACCACGTTCTGAACGTTCACTAGAAAGGCGACGCGGACGTGGAGTTTCACTAGTTGTTGAACGAGGTCGACTGACTCTTTCCTCACCCATTTCTGCGCCACTTGCAACGCTCATTTGTAATTGCTGACCACATACCCAAATTTTGTGCAAATGTTTTAAAACTTCTTTTGACATTCCATCAGGTAAATCAATCGTGCTAAAATCGTCAAATAACTTGATTTGACCAATATTTTTGCTATCAATTCCCGCTTCGTTTGCAATCGCGCCAACAATATGTTTAGGTTGCACACCGTGCGATCTGCCCACTTCTATTCTATAACGCACCATACCCACTTCATGGCTGTGAAATACGGGTGGAGAATCATCACGAGGTGGACGTTCTCTGCGGTTTCTATCGGGACGATCTGAGCGTTCTGCACGTTCTCTTTCACGTTCCATTAATTGATCATCTGCGGCTTTTTCTTTGGGGGTTTTCTTTTTGACAATTAAAGGACGTTCTTTTTGAACTAGAAACGCTAAAGCCGCCGCAATTTCACTCATTCCAGTGTTATGTTCTTGTTGATAACCATTAATTAAATCTTCAAAGAACGCTAAGTCTTGAGCTTCTAAAGTTTTTGAAATGGTTTCTTTAAATTGAGTAATGCGTTTATCAACAATATCATCGTGACTAGGTAATTGCATCGGTGTAATGGGTTGGCGAGTGGCTTTTTCAATGGCGCGTAACATCCGTTGCTCACGCGGAGAAACAAATAAAATCGCCTCACCTTTTCTACCCGCTCGACCTGTTCTTCCAATACGATGAACATAAGCCTCTGTGTCGGTTGGAATATCGTAATTAATAACGTGAGAAATTCTTTCAACGTTCAAACCACGCGCCGCAACGTCAGTTGCAATCACAATATCTAAAGAACCGTTTCTCAAATTTTCAATAGTTCTTTCTCTAATGGGTTGATTCATATCGCCATTCAAAGGAGAACACGCATAACCCCGCGCTTCTAATTTTTCAGCTAATTCAACGGTTTCCGTTTTGGTGCGCACGAAAATAATAATTGCATCAAATTCTTCAATTTCTAAAATGCGGGTTAACGCATCGATTTTGTGCGTTCCCGTGACTTGCCAATAACGTTGATTGACGCTGTCGACGGTGACGGTTTTAGTTTGAATACGGATTTCAACGGGGTCGCGCAAATGTTTGCGGGCGATGTGACGAATTTCATCGGGCATCGTCGCGGAAAACAACGCAACTTGGCGACTTTTGGGCGTGTGATCGAGAATTTCATTCACGTCATCGATAAAACCCATCCGCAACATTTCGTCAGCTTCATCTAAAACTAAGCAACTCAGTTGATCGAGTTCTAACGTGCCGCGCCGTAAATGATCCAAAATCCGTCCTGGCGTGCCAACCACCGCATGAACGCCGCGTTTTAATTGACGTAATTGGGTGCTCATGCCTTGACCGCCGTACACTGGCAAAATATGGAAGCCTTTGATATATCTAGCATATTTTTGCATCGCTTCGGCGACTTGAATAGCAAGTTCGCGGGTCGGCGTTAAAACTAATAATTGTGTAAAATTTTTATTGACATCGATGCGCGTTAATAAGGGCAATGCAAAGGCGGCGGTTTTGCCCGTACCTGTTTGTGCTTGACCGAGCAGATCGCGTCCGTCGAGTAAAGGGGGAATGCTTTGCGCTTGAATCGGCGAGGGGGTTTCGTAACCTACTTCGTTGACGGCTTGGAGAACTTCGGGTGCAAGTGCCAGTTGCGAAAATTGGCTAATTATTCAAAGGACTTTTGGGGGACATGATTGTTAAGTCCGTAATTTTACCTGAATTAACCAATCGATGTTGGCTTTATTTTGTGCGCTGCACCGTTTATCTGGCAATTTTGACCGTTCAGCGGTTTTTGCAATACGCCATCGGTGATTTTAGATATTCTGTCCTCGGCATCTCCAAATTGTGTGCTTAACTTTGAATCCTGTTCCTGAGACCTCAATGGAACAGGATTTTTTTTATTTGTTAATTACACACCTATTAAAAAACCTGACAAATTTTCAAGAATCTGTCAGGTTTTATTTTTATGATCATCTAAAAGAAATTATTTAATTTCAATTTCAGTGGCGAAGGTTTCAACTTGTTTTGAAAAATGCAAGTCAATCGGGGCGTTGACAGGTGGTGGTGTTGAACAAGCAGAAGTGGTTGTGGTTGGTGGTGTTGTAACAGCGGCGGCTGAATCCGCACCACTAACACTATCAGTGGCTTTAACTGTGAAAGTATAAGGGGTATTGCAAGTTAAACCTGTTGCGCTATAGGAAGTTGCATCCGCAGCAGTGGTGTGCAGAAGTGTGCCGTTTTTGAAGACTTTGAAGCCCGTTTCATTTGCACTGTTGTCTGCCCAGCTTAAATTAATCTCGGTTGCAGAAGCCACCGTCGCGGTTAATAGAGTCGGCGCAACAACAAGAGTGTACAGTTGACCGTTTGAAAATCCATTACCAGTTCCAGGAGTCCAATCACATTTGTAGTAACCAGTTCCTGACGTATTTTTGTAATATTGAGGACTGGTGCTGTTTGTACTTCCATCAGATACTGCGGCGCAAGTTGTGTCAGAAGCATCTGAACACTGTAGAACATCCCACTGACTAATCAGTGAATTGTCAGATGGACTGCGGGTGGCATAACTTTGATTACCCGAAGCATCTCCACACGTACAATCACCATTAGAAGCCTGTACGCTAGCACAATTAGCTGCAAAACTTGCTTCACATAAAATAAGACTTATAAAACAAGCGCTTGACAATCGCGCAAAGGTTTTTACGCTACTTATTGATTGATTGATTGATTGATTGATTGATTGATTGATTGATTGATTGATTGATTGATTGATTTCATAGCTTTGCCTCCAATTGGCATGAAAAAAGGCGCATTTTAGAATAAATCGCAACCAAAAACCAATTTTTTAAATTTAATAAAATCAATAAGTTAATTATTGTTGAGATTTGGATTAAAAAATAATTAAATAAAATTTTTTACTTATTAATTATACTATACCAATCCGTAAGGCTTTACGGATCAAAAAATTCGTTTAATGTTACAACCAACTGATATATAAGGAGAACCCATGTCATCTTATTATATTTCCCTACTTTTATGTATATTTACGTTATCGGCTCATGCAACGGTTTATTATGTGGATACTGCTATTTCTTCAGGTGGAGCAGGCACGTCGTGGGCAACGTCTTTCAAATATTTGCAAGATGCGTTAACGGCTGCAAACAGCGGCGATGAAATTCGCGTTGCTCAAGGCACTTATTATCCTGACGAAGGCGCGGGCAAAACCAACAATAGTCAAGGCGAAACTTTCACTTTAAAAACAGGCGTTGCCATTTACGGAGGCTACCCCACAGGAGGAAGTGCAACCCGAAACTGGATTTCAAATGTCACCACTTTAAGCGGCGAAATCCAACAAGATGGAAACTTAACCAATAACTCTAATAATGTTGTCAAAGCAAGTTCAGTCGCAGTATCTGCAATTTTAGATGGTTTTACAATCCGTGATGGATATATAACAGGTGATTGTAATAGTGCCATCGGAGCTGGGATATTGTTGAGTAATTCTAGCCCTATTTTAAATAATTTAATTATTACAAGTAATACAGCAATATGCGGTGGTGGACTATATGCGTTTCAGGGCACACCCACTTTAACAAACATAATGTTTTTAAACAACTCTTCCATAGAAGGTGGTGCTGGAATGTATGCTTATACAAGTAGTTATACATTACGAAATGCTATTTTTAGAGGAAATTCTGCTGGTACATCGGGAGGAGGAATCTTTAATTATTCAACTTCAGCGATTACACCCTCTATAATTAACGTAACAATGAGTGGAAATAGTGGTGCAACTTCTGGGGGAGTAATTTACACTACGAGTGGTGTAACCACTTTGATTAAAAATAGCATTATTTGGGGAAATACAGGTGGAGAAATTAGTAGTCCTTCCGTTGTAACTTACTCAATTGTACAAGGTGGTTATACGGGGATAGGAAATTTAAGTGTTGATCCAAAATTTATGAGTGCAACAGATTTGCGTTTGCAACCCACTTCACCCGCCATTGATGCAGGAAATAATAGTTTAGTTTCTTCTGGAATAACGACCGATTTGATAGGAAACCCACGATTTTATGATGTTACAACAGTTGCAGATACAGGAGTAGGAACTGCACCGATTGTTGATATAGGCGCGTATGAAATGCAAGCCGCGCCAATTCCTGCAAGTGTGGATAACAAGTTAGCTTTATTTTTTGTTTCATTGGGAATACTTGTAATGATAGGCTTTAGTGCTCGCACAAAATTAACAGGTTAAATTTTGTTTTAAGGAGTTTTGGAGGTTGCTTCAAAACTTCCCGTTAATTTTTTGGGCGGTTCGGCGTTTTCAAAACGAGTGCTTGGCAAAATACCTTGGGGATCAATTCTTAAAATACGCGGCGGCAACGCAAAACCTTTTGATTCAACTGTCATCAAATAACCATATTCCCGTTTTTTCTCAACTTTTTCTTTGGGCATTTCTTCAATTTTTTTATTGACATTTAAAACGGGTTTTTGCTCGGATTCTATTTGAATGGCAATCGTATAAAAATTACTTCCCGTCTTCACATAATGAAACCAAGGTGTCGCTTTTTGTAAATCGTTGGGTAGAATATATTCTTGCAAATCTGCATTTGATGTAATTTCTTGGATTTTTCTCAACCCGATAATCTTTTCAACGTTCTCTTCATTTAAACCCGGGATCATCAATAAAGTTTCGGCAGTTGCATAATTGGGATTAACGCCGTTTAATGTACCATATATTGTAAAAACATTAAATAAATCAACATCTTTAAATAGTTCATCAAATCCTTTAATTAATCGTAATTCATCGACAGTTTCAGGCAGTGCATTACGCGGTTCATAGGGTAGTTCTAATGTTGAATAATAATCTTTTTCTGCGCCATTCAAACGATTCAAATCATCATTATCTAGCCAATCTTCCCAGCATTGGATTAATGAATCAAGTTTCTCTGGATTATCTTCGCCTAATTTATGTTTAAACAAATCGCGCCATTGGGGAGGTGTTAAACGTCGAATATTAAGCATTCCCGCGTGATCATAAATACGCACTTTTACACCTTCAGGCAGTTGATGGGACATTTCTAAAACTTGCCCATTAAAATCCAACAAAGGAGATTCTGCTTCTTTTACTAAAATAGATTGAGGATTATTTTGAGGTTGCTCTTGATTTTTCTCATCTTCGGGAGGCATTCGTTGCAACATAATTTCAAACAGCGCATATTGAGCAACTTTAAGCAATTTTGCTCGATTATCAACGCCTGCTCGATGATAAAAAACCGCCGTCGCCGACAAACGCACTTCTGATGCAATCGTAGAAACCAATAACGTTGCAAGCGCAACCGTCCACAACACCAAAATCAATACCGCTCCACGTTGTTTTTGTTTTAATAATTTCATAATTAACGATCTGCAAGGTTAATTTCAGTAGCGATGCAAAATAATGTGAAATCTTACTCTAATTTCTTGAAATATAAAGATTATCACTCAGTAAATGCACCACTACCAAAGTAGCATCTCAATTAAGGAATGTTAAAGAACACTTCAACAAAAACAGTGTTTCTAACATTACCTAATTTGTTATTTCACGCTTGCACATTCATTAAAAATGCGTGCGGTGCAAGTTTGGCAAATGTTTTTGTTTAGGCGATTAAAAACGCCTTGAATACCTTCTGCTTTGCTTTCAAAGAAATGATCTTCTCTCAAATCTTTCAAATATCCACCGCGTTTCAATATGTCACAGTTTCGAGATTTCAATTTAACAAAATACAATCCTCCACCGATTTCATGTCGACGTTGCGCTTCTTGCGTGATCATTTCTGCGCCTGCAACATCTATAAAATTGATACTACTGCTAATAATCAATACGTTAGGTTCTGGCGTGTCTTGTAGTTTCTTTGCAATATAATTCACCGCACCAAAGAACAACGAACCATCAATTCTAATGATTTTGCACTGTGGACATTGAGGAAGTTCTTTCTTTTGAATATTAATCAAACGGTGGTTAATATCATCACTATCAGGCGCAAGCGTAATAATGCGCGGTTTTGAAGTGCGATTCAAATAAATAATTAACGACAACATTACGCCCACATAAATCGCAAATTCTAATTCTAAAAATAATGTCGATAAGAAAGTCACTAATAAAATAGCGATTTCTGAATGACTGGTTTTAATGATTGTTTTGATATGATGAAAGTCGATCAATCCATAAGAAACTACTAATAAAATTCCCGCCATACTTGGGATAGGAACATAAGCCGTTAAAGGGGCAATTAATAATACAATTAATGCTAAAGAAATTCCAGCAAAAACAGCCGCTAAAGGGGTTTTCGCGCCCGCTTCATAATTCACGCCTGTTCGAGTGAAAGAACCCGATGCCGCATAACCAGAGAAAAATGATCCCACTATATTAGATAAACCTTGCCCAATAAACTCTTGGTTTCCGTCGATAATTTGACGAGAACGGGTTGCAACAGATCGAGCAATTGAAACCGCTTCGACTAATCCTAACATTGCAATCGCTAAGGCACTTGGCACAAGTAACTTGATGTTTTCTAAAGATAATTCTGGAAAAGAAAAGGGTGGTAATTGCGAAGGTAATGCGCCAACTAATTTAATATGATGCGCTTCTGAACCTAAACCAATCGCCATTAATCCACCAATAATCATCGCAAATAACATACCTGGTAATTTTGGAAAGAACCGTTTAAATAAAATTGAAGCAACTAAGGTAACAATTGCAACACTGAATGCGTAAAAATTAGTTTGAGGAAGTGCATTAAATAATTGATGCCAAGTTTCAATGAAAGATTCCGCATGAATTTCAACGCCTAAGATGTTTTTAATTTGACTTGTTCCAATAAGAACTGCTGCACCCGCTGTGAAACCAATCACCACCGAATGTGAAACAAAATTAACTAATGTTCCCATCCGCGCCAATCCTAAAACAAATTGAAATACGCCTGCTAAGAAAGTGAGGGTTAATGCTAATTGAACAAATTCCTTACTTCCAACTTCTGCGATTGGGCTTAATGCGGTGAAAATCACAATTGACATTGCAACGGTTGGACCTGAAATCAAATGCCACGACGATCCAAATAATCCCGCCACAATAGCTGGAACAATCGCCGCGTACAAACCATATTCGGGCGGCAAACCTGCAATCATTGCGTAAGCAACCCCTTGAGGTAAAACGATAATTGCTCCCGTAATGCCAGCGATAATATCTGCTTGAATTGTCGAACGATTTAAGGTAGGAAACCACGTTAAGAAAGGAAAAATATGCGCCCAGAAAGGGGTTTGTTGAGGAACGTTCAAAGCCTTTAACTCCTATTATTAAACAAAGAAAAAAATGTAAGTTGAAATAAAATATCTTTAATTCGCTAAAGAAATATAAGAAAGAAAAAATGTGTGCTCAGAAAGGGATTTGTTGAGGAATGTTCAAAGCCTTTAACTCCTATTATTAAACAAAGAAAAAAATGCAAATGAAATAAAATATCAATCTAATTCGGTAAAGGAATATTGGTAATGGGAGCGGTTTCTAGTTGATTTAAATCGGGGAGGTATTGGCGATAATTTTGGAAATCGCCATTGATTGCAGCATCTTTAATTACAACGGGACGAAGAAAGAT
>JFJP01040285.1_pt1 | contig 23029 bp, 20 predicted proteins | sample 431651 | NCBI WGS metagenome assembly JFJP01 (sample SAMN02602958, study PRJNA72255) | Microbial mat metagenome, whole genome shotgun sequencing project. | biome: fresh water; feature: sink hole; material: water; isolation source: purple microbial (photo- and chemosynthetic) mats found in...
CATGCCCGAGCGAGGTATATAGCGGCCAGCACCACGTTCTACATTGAGTTTCCCCTCGTCGAACTGAACTTTACCGTTAACAACTACCCAACTAGGTGCACCCTTAGTTTTATAACCTTCAAAAATATTTCTATCACATTTATGTAAATGAGTTTTGGCCGAGATAACGTCTTCTTTCTCTGGGTTCCAGATAACGAGATCCGCATCTGACCCCACCATGACAGCACCTTTGCGGGGGTACATGCCAAAGATTTTCGCCGGTCGAGTACAGTTCACTTCCACAAACTGATGCAGATCAATTCTGTCTTCAAGCACACCATATGTGTACATAAGGGAGAGACGGTTTTGAATTCCTGCAGCGCCATTGGGAATTTTTCTGAAATCATTTTTTCCAAGAGTCTTTTGATTATGCTGGTGAAATGGACAGTGATCCGTTGCTACAGTTTGAATGATCCCTGATTTAAGGGCGGCCCATAAAGGGGCCTGGTGACCAAGAGGACGAATCGGCGGACTCATCACGTAAGCGGCACCTTCAAAATTAGGCTTATCATAAACCGAGTCATCTAAAAGAAGATACTGAGGGCATGTTTCACCAAAAACCACTTGTCCACGTCTGCGGGCCTCATCGATGGCTTCCACCGCTTCTTTGGCCGTGACGTGAACCACATAAAGAGGCACACCAGTCATACGAGCTAGCATGATAGCGCGACCCGTTGCCTCACCTTCAAGGGGAGCTGGACGAGACTGAGCGTGATATTTAGGATCGATCTTGCCTTCTTTAAACAGCTTTTCCTGAAGGGCCACAACCATCTCACCGTTCTCACAGTGAGCAGTCACGAGTGCATTCAAATTTTTGGCCGTCTCCATAACTTTGATCATCTCAGTGTCATCCACACCAATAGCTCCACGGTAGGCCATGAACGTTTTGAAAGATGTAATCCCTTCATGCCGTACACAATGTTCCATTTCCTTGGCGGTGTTATCACCAAACCAAGTCACGGCCATATGAAAAGCATAGTCAGCGACAGATTTCTTGGCCTTTTCTTGCCACGATTTTAAACCATCAAGCAGCGGTTGGTTGCGCGCTGGAATCACGAAATCAATGATCGTCGTTGTTCCACCGGCCACACCTGCTGCAGTTCCCGTTTCGAAATCATCAGCAGAAATTTCTCCCATGAATGGAAGTTCCATGTGAACGTGAGCATCGATGGCGCCAGGAAAAACATAATGTCCCTTAGCATCTATCACTCTCGTATCAGCGTGAGGCTTCTCGATCGTTGGAGCAATTGCCATGATCTTTCCATCTTCGACATAAATGTCTGAATGATAGCGATCAGTCGCGGTAATAATTTCGCCGTTTTTAATTAAAATTGAAGTCATAATTAAGACATCCAGTTTCTAACTTGAGGTTCAATAAACTTAGTGGTGATTTTTCTATCTTGAGTCCAGAAATCAATTCCCTGATCCCCAGTCAAATCACCGTTACCAAATTTAGAATCATTCCATCCACCGAAACCAAATGGCTCACGAGGGACAGGCACACCTACGTTAATTCCGTTCATTCCAGCATTAGCATTTCTGAAAAGGTATTGAGCATTGGCGCCACTTGTAGTGAAGATAGAAGCCGCATTCCCGTAAGGGTTATTGTTTTCAATTTTGAGCGCTTCTTCGATTGTATTCACGCGAATGATAGAAAGAACTGGTCCAAAGATTTCTTCGCAACCGGCCGGCATATCCGGGCTCACGTTATCAAGAAGGGTTGCTCCAACCCAGTAACCACCTTCAAGACCTTTGATGTCTGAATTTTCTGGTTTCTGATTACGGCCATCAACGAGAACTTTCGCACCCATTTTTTCTGCGGCAGTAATGTAGTTATTGATTCTTTCTACTGATTGCTTGTTAATGACAGTTCCAAGCTTTTCACCAAGTTTGATTGATTTAGCGTAAGCCACCATGCCTTCAATGTGTTTATCACAATTGCCAACAGCAACCATCACTGAAGCGGCCATACAGCGCTGACCCGCGCATCCCATGGCAGAATCAACGATCTGAGAAGGAGCTGTTTCAGGATTAGCGTCCGGCATAAGGATCAAATGGTTTTTTGCTCCACCAAGGGCCAGCACTCGTTTGCCGGCCATAGCAGCACGGCCGTAAACGATCTTAGCGACTTTTGTCGAACCAACAAAGCTCAGAGCTTTAATATCTGTGTTGTCACAAATAGCATTCACTACATCTACTCCACCGTGAACGACGTTTAACACGCCATCAGGAAGACCAGCTTCTTTAAGAAGTTTAGCAAGCTTGATCGCCCCTAGAGGTACTTGCTCACTCGGCTTCAAGATCATGGTGTTACCCACTGTCAAAGCGATAGGAATCGTCCACATTGGACACATAATAGGAAAGTTAAATGGAACAATTGAAGCCACAACACCAACTGGCTCTTTAATCACCTGACAGTAAATGCCGTTAGAGACTTCTAACATCGGAGCATAAACTTTATTAGGAATTGAACAGCCGAATTCCAAAACTTCAATCGCTTTGGCCACGTCGCCGTGAGCTTCTGCGAGAGTTTTTCCGTTCTCTAAAGAGACGAGTTGTTTTAATTCTTCGAAGTCACGCTCCATAAGCGCCTTCAATTTAAACATCACCTGAACACGCTCTTTAATATTGGTGTTAGACCAAACTTTAAAAGCGGCTTTAGCAACTTTCGCAGCTTCGGCAACATCAGCAGTTGTTCCCATGGGAACCTGGCCAATCACTTCACCCGTATACGGAGTCGTGAGGTCCATGTATTGAGTTGCTTTTGATTCAACTTCTTTGTTACCAATCCAGTTCTTCAGTTTTCCAAAATCTTTTTGGATTTTGATATTATTTAGTCCCATGCAAACTCCTTCATTGTGTCGCGTTGAAAAATATGTCTACTAGAAAAGAAGTAAATGATAGCACCAAGTGCGCTCCCTACAAACCACCCATATTTATATATCCACAAATTTGTATCTGTTATCAGGCACAGGGTGGTTAAAAGAACAGGAATAAGAAAGGCCATCATCCCTGCTCGGTTGACCTTGGGATAGACCCCATCAACTTTATAAATATCAATAAGATGAATGTTTTGTTTTTTGATAATGAAGTAATCCATGATCATGATGCCAGCAATGGGCCCTAAAAGACTGGAGTAACTAAGAAGCCAATTGGAATAAATGCTCTCCACACTGACATTTGACTGGATGAGTCCAAGTTTACGCAGTAGCTCCCAACTCATCAAAATAATACCGATGATTCCAGTTAAGTAGACCCCGCGCTTGAAATTGATCTTCTTTGGAAAAGCATTTTGAAAATCATTGGCCGGGGACAAAATATTTGCAGCTGCATTGGTTGAAATGGTAGCGACGAAAATAATAAACAAACCAAAAGCACCCATGATGGGGCTATCAATTTTTCCGATAAGATTCACGGGATCAGAAACAACTTCACCAACTAAAACAGGAGAAGCCGCAGTCATCACCACACCCAGCATCGCAAATAAAAACATGGTTAATGGAAGGCCAAGGATCTGACCCATGGTCTGATCTTTTTGAGAAACAGCGTAACGACTAAAATCCGGAATATTGAGTGATAGTGTTGCCCAGAATCCCACCATCGCTGTTAGCCCGCCAAAAATATACGACCAAGGACTTGCTCCTATAGGACGTTTAGCAGGAGCCGCGATCATAGCAGGCAAATCAATTTGTGGAATGGCCCACGCGATGAGGACAATACCCACAACAATCAACAAGGGTGCAGCGATGACTTCCAAGATTTGAATCGCTCTAGAACCCTTTACCACCACATAAATATTCATCACCCAAAAAATGGCAAAGCCAATAACTTCCCCCACTCCGCCAAGGGCGGCCCAAGCAGGAAAAATTCGTGAAAGAAAAAGATGGATCGCAAGACCACCGAACATGGTTTGAATCCCAAACCAACCACAGGCAATAAAAGCACGAATAAGTGCGGGAAGATTTGATCCATAAATACCGAATGATGAGCGCAGTAAAATTGGAAAAGGAATTCCGTATTTTGTACCGGGATAAGCGTTAAGAATAAGTGGAATAAGAACGATGATGTTAGCGGCCAGAATCGTCCAAAGTGCTTCCATGATGTTGAGACCAAAATAAGTCGTCAGTACGGCACCTAAGGTATAAGTGGGAACACAGACGGCCATCCCAATCCACAGGGACATGATGTGCCACTTATTCCAAGTTCTTTGATGAATCTTTGTTGGTGCTAAATCTTCGTTATAGACGGGACTATTTTTTAAATCATCCGCGGCATCTAGCTCAACGAATTCGCCTTGAGTTCTGATTTTGGACACGGCGCCCCTCCTTAATATGCATATACGCATTAATTTTTATTTCATAACAGCAAAGATTCGAGGTGTCTCAGTTTTAATACTGTAGAATAGCTGAAGATTTGATGAAGTAACAAGACGCGCAACTCGTAATATCCAAGATTTATGTGTGCTCATTCAGAGGCTCTCTAGAAATTGGGTCAAAACTTTTGCACGGGTATCAATGGTTCTTAAATCCAAAAACTCATTCTCCGTATGGGCGTGACCTCCAACTGGTCCCAGGCCATCAATAATGATGATGCCGTCACGGCTGAAATGATTAACGTCCCCTACTCCGCCAGAGACATGTGAAATGACTTTTCGGCCCTCTACCTTCTCAATCGCCTGGAGATATTTCATGATAACCGGCCGAGAGATTTTGTTTTCATTAAAGGCTGGAGTCTCGTCAGTGATTTTAAAAGTAATTTGTGGATGATTGAGAATTGAGTTCATTTTTTTTGTGATGATTTTATACGCTTGAAGATCCGGTACTCTAATATCAATTTTTGCTTTGGCCCAACCACAAACAATATTATATTTGTCCTGACCGCCCTCCATCCTGCCGACTGAAGTTGTAATGGCTTTTTTATAATTGGTGAGTTTCTGAATTTCCTCAAGTTTTTTGGCCAAAATTTGACAGGCATTAACACCTTCAGCATGATCGCGCCCAGCATGAGATTCCTTGCCTTGAACATTTATTTCATACCAGATGTTACCCTTGCGCCCTTGAACAATTCCATAATCATCGTGGCCGGGCTCAAGACCCAAAACAAGCCACGAGCTTAGACTGAATTGATGGAAAGTTTCCCACCAGCCGATTGAGCCAACCTCTTCGTTAGGGGAGACTAAAATCCGGAGTGAAAACTTTGATTTTTTTGCCTTGGCCAGATAATCCTCAAGCGCCTTCAGCACAACAACAATGCCACCCTTATCATCCATAACACCCGGGCCACTCATGATGTATTCACTGGCCATCTTTATTTTTTGAAAAGGAGAATTGGGCTCGAAAACTGTATCTGCATGCATGACAAAAGTGACAGTATCACTCTTCTCACCGATCAATTCTGCTAAGAGCAGTGGCGCCGAGACGTTTTCACCGGCAGGATTGGGCACCAGGGAGACTTTAAAGCCAATCGCTTCAAACCAAGGTTTAATTTTATTTTGTACTGCCAGGACACCTGTAATATTCGCAGAGCCAGAATTCAATTTCACAAGCTCGGTCAAACGGTCAACTTCCCGACCAGCAAGAAGGTAATTTGAAAAGAACAAAAGAAGGAATAAATAATTTTTCATTTTTTTAGTTTAAAAGCTCACTAAGAAGTTGGGCAAAGGAATCCACCTTCCCAGTTCGTCTATTTTTGAAATGGGTCCATACTCTTTCAAATTCTCGATCATCGGCCATTAATCTGCGCGAAATAATGAGAACCTGAGTGTCAGATAATTTATACGCTTCCTGAATCATTTTCAGTGCAAGATTGAGATGTCCTAAGTTCATATACGCATACTGTATTGAGAAATACCAATTACGGCCAGTGTTATTGAATTCGAGTCACCACTAACTCAATTCTTCGATTTTGAGCGCGTCCAAACTCGGTGGAATTTGTTGCTAAGGGAAGAAGGGAGCCCATGCCCAAAATTTCAATTCTATCCCCGTCTATTCCGCGGGCAATAAGTTGTTCTTTAATCACGCCAGCTTGTTGGGTGGAAAGTTCCAAGTTTTTGCTTTCGGATCCCAAGCTATCAGAGTGACCTTCGATTCTTATCAAAGTGTTGGGATATTCTTTAAGCCAACTGGCCACTTGATCAAGTTCAAAGCCTGCGGCTTCCGCCAACGTGAGAGTTCCGGAATTGAAACTTAAATTATCAAATCGAAAACTCTTAGGAAGCGCAGCCGAGCCAGACTGTAGGAATGCCCCTAATTCGCTAATGGAAGGAAGAGCAATGGGGGCCAGAGTAGGAACGACTTCAGTAGCTGCTTCACGAGAGGATGTGAGAACACTCTCAGTCGATGAAGTCAGTTCATTCAGATTTCTGCGACCGGTAAACCACCATAATCCAAACAAGACGGCTAGAACAAATATGCCAATCATAAACGAGAAAGATGGCCCCTCTTTGGGTGCTGCCTTATCACTCGCTAATTGGACTTTTTTTGGAGTGAGTGGAGTGCTTTCAGTGAGTCTGCCCACCAGACCACCGGGCACCAGTTTAGAAAGTGTATTTTTTTGTTGTTTTAGAAAACCCATGAGACCGGAGGCACCTAGGCCCTCCCGTTTCATTTTCGTTCCCAAAAATCCCATCACTAGTGGTGCCGCCATTTTCATCATCTTCTCTATCCCAGATGACTGAATACCGGTTGTGTCACCTAGTTTTGTGACCACAGTGTTGAGATTATTTCCGAAAACTCCTTCAACGGCGTCAGATCCCATCATGAGATAAAAGTCGTCAACATAGTTTGGCTTCTTCTCTCCTTCAAAGCCATCCTTGTTAACTATATTGACCAAGGACTCAGCACCGTCTTCCGTCAGGCCCTTATTCACAATTCCAAGCAGAAGAGTTGGGATGACAGACTTAAGTGCTTTTTGTGTTTTTTCTGTGGTTTCACCGATAGCACTACTAAACTTGTTAACAATATCTGGGGTAAGAAAGTTTTGAGTTATCCCTAGAAGATTATCTGCATACATAAATGACTCCTTTCTTGCCTCGAATAACTTTCAAAAAAACGATCACTAATCATTCCCTGCAAGGATAAAACCAAGAAAAATTGATCAATTTTATTACTTATAGAATTCTCAACATAAGGTGTCTAAGTAGTCATAAGTTCGAACCCATTTATTCCCAGTTAAATTTTTTGACCAAAAAGGTCGAGACTCTCAAGCATGAACAAAGCCACTATCCATGGTCGGGTACCTTGCTTAGAGATTGATTTCAATCCCAACCAACACTGTAGGCCCAACCCCATTGTGTCCTTTGCCTCCCTATGGGCGCAAAATGTTTTGTGGACCCCTTCGTTTGGTGACCGGCACTCTCTGCTTTTACTCAGAAGACAAATGCCAAAAAAAGTTTCCTTCCAAAGGGCCTACACAGGTTGGCGCGCCTCAGGGGCGAAAGAAGTCAGTGAGCTAGGCGAAGGCAGAGCATTTCTGAGATGGCTTCAAAGGCATGAGCTGGCCATTGATTGGCGTGAGCGGGACTTTAGCCCTCACCCCTACTTCTCCCAATCAAACGCACCCAAACACGGCCCAGAAGATGAGCTGGCCTGGAGCCATAGTTTTGCGGTGAAACCAGTTAATGTTAAGGGAAGAAACGTAAAACTCTATGTACGAGACGAAGATATGGTGAGTTTACTCAACATGCCCTACGGCCAGGAAGAAGATTTCTTAGAACTCGTCATGAGATATGTCACTCAACGATTTGAGTGGGAAGCATGGCGGGCCCCGGCGCCTCCCTTTCTGGACTGGATAGTATCACACGGAAAAAGACCAGTTTTCCTCTCTGGCCAGTTGGGCTTTAATCCCCACCCGTAACGCACCACTGGGGAACATTTTTTCACTTTTGATCATTACAAGACAAAGAGCTAAAATAGCCGGATGAAAATAAAATTTATCATTCTCTCAGTGCTTTTTATCCTCCCTTCTTTCGCTTTTTCGGCAGTCCAGATCAGCCCCGCCGATAAGGAACTATTGGCAAAGGGCTCTATGGTCAAAAGAATTGTGTGGAAAGAAGGATATGTCTGGCCGGAAGTGACGGTGCTTAAAGTGACTGATCACGCTCCAGCAGATAATTTAAAAGTTTTTCTCGATTTTGCTGCCCACAAAACTTATATTCCAGAGATTCTCGAATCAAAAATTGTCAAAAAAATCTCTGAGTCTCACATGCATGTTTATTTTGAAATGAAAGTGCCTTGGCCGGTAAATAAGTCAACGTATACTACCAACAATGTCATCACTAAAGACGCGGACGGAAGCCACACTCTCAAATGGAACCTAGTCACGGGCTCTTTGATAAAATCTTCTGACGGACATATGTCTTTTTCTCCCTACGAAGGGAAAACTCTGATTACTTACGTCACTTTTATTGTTCCCAACTCTTCATTTGCCGGTCTCTTTAAAAATCGCGTAGCGGTAGATGTGGAAGTGGCAGTGACAGAAATTACTAAGCACCTCAGTAAGACTTTGAGCCAAAAAAGTTTGTAGCCTCAATCAATTTTGATTTTGTTCCTGGCTCACTCGCCGAGTGACCGGCATCCGGTATGATAAAGAGCTGGGACTCTGGCCACTGGGTATGCAATTCATAAGCTGAGGTAGCGGGGCATACAACGTCATAACGTCCCTGCACTATCCAAGTGGGAATGTGCCTGATCTTATCCACATTTTTAAGCAACCAACCATCTTCTTTAAAAAAACCTTTATTGATAAAGTAATGACATTCGATGCGAGCAAACGCCATGGCAAAATCGTCTCCGCCGAAGCGCTTAATGAATTCGGGATCAGTATATAACTTTGAAGTTGAGCCTTCCCAAATGGACCAGGCCTTAGCAGCAGCTGACCTGACACCAAGATCAGGCGACGTGAGATGCTTGTAATAAGCGCTCACAAGGTCATGGCGCTCATTTACAGGAATGGGTTCCAGGTATTTTTCCCAAGCATCTGGAAAAATAAAACTCGCCCCTTCCTGATAAAACCATCTAATTTCTTTCTCACGCAAAAGAAAGATTCCTCTAAGTGTCAGATCTAATACCTTGTCAGCATGTGTAATGGCATAGGCCAGGGCCAATGTTGATCCCCATGAGCCGCCAAACACAGACCACTTCTCAACGTTAAGTTTTGCCCGAAGCTTTTCCATATCCTCAACGAGATCCCAAGTCGTATTTTCTTTCAACTCAAACGCCGGCGTTGATTGCCCGCAACCACGCTGGTCAAAAAGAATCACTCTCCAGAGTTTTGGATCAAAAAATCGACGATAGCTGGCATCAATGCCACCCCCTGGACCTCCGTGAACAAAAATCACAGGCTTTCCTTGTGGGTTTCCTGCTTCCTCGAAATAGATTGTATGAAGGTCACTAACTTTTAAAAATCCCTTGTTATAAGGCTCAATCTCAGGAAAAAAATCTAGCATAGGTATCCCCAACTTTAATTGTATTGATTTTCTAGTTCATCCATTTTTAATTCATGCGCGTCCATCATCTTACCAATGTCGAGACCCAGCTCATCTTTCACTTTTTTATCCAAGAAGGCCCGAATCTCTAAAAACTTTTTAGCCCGAGACTCTGAACGATAATTTCGAATGAGAAAATTGAGCGCATCATCCAGATTCAGATTGAGTTCGTTAAGATTAAAATCCCCAACATGAATAAAGCCCATTAAGCGATTAATTCGGTTCAGAACATCCGGATGCTTTTCGAAACGCAAACCAGAATAGAGATAATTCGAAAGATTAATTTCACCGATATCAGGAGTTCGAAAACAAACATTGATAGTCAATTCTGCCTGATGGTGGTTCTGGTGGATGAACTTATCCAAGAGATCAATCGAAGCAATGTCTCCCCGGTTAATCTGTCTGGGAGCAATCAGTTTCACTTCACCTAGATCGTGAAACTGGCCAAGCTGCTTGGTTTTAATGAATTCAAACTCCAGGTCTACGTTTGCACCCTCAAGGCACTGAAAGGCGCCCGTAAAATGGTGATCATGAATGACGGTGGGCCTTCTTCTCCAGAAATAGATGTCCAAAAAACAATGCTTACCACTGGCAACAGTAATAGGTAAATCACTGAACTGAGCAGAGGCGTAGTTTTGATTTTTGTTGAAACTTGACTCAAAAGTTGAGTTAACTAATTCTTTAAAATCGAATAACTCTTGCAGTTGGGCCGCATGCAGAAGCTCAGGGGCTTTTTTGTGGAACTCCAAGGGTCCATTTTTAGAAATGAAGGCATCGCCCTGCTCAACAATAAGGCGACTGGCATTTACGAAGTTTTTCATAGCATCCTATATAGTGCCTTCCTCATAATTACAAGACGTTAAAAGCGGTGTAAGAATTACAAATCCCTCAAGACATATTTAGAATAACTTGTTAAAGAAGTGGAATGAATACAACTACACAAGATAACTCTAAAAGCACCGTCTATATCAGTAACCTCAGCTATGAGAGAGACCGCAATGGCCTCAAGAGTATGTTCTCTCAGTTTGGTGACATTCAAAACATTAAAATCATCGTTGAGCCTGCAACTAATCAGTCGCGAGGAATGGCATTTGTAGAAATGGCAAACCCAAGCCAGGCAATGAATGCGATCAAGGCCTTGGATGGAAAAAACGTTGATGGTAGAACTGTTAAAGCAAAATTTGCCACTCCACTTAAGAAATCAAGTGTCAGCAGAATTGAAGAAAAAAGAGCAGAGAAGAAGAAAGATCTCTCTTACGTAAAAACTCAGCTGGCAAAGAAGGCCCGCAATGAAGAAAAAAGAAACTCACTTCCTTTTTTCTTAAAAAAGTAATTTAAATTATTTGTTTTTGTTATTAGCGACGACGAACATACTTATCACATTCAGGTCCTGGCTCTTCCGCTGAAAGACATTTCACTTTGGCATTGTAATTGGCAATCTCTTCTTTCGCTGCCTTCTTCTCTTCCAGATACTCCTCAGTGGTCTCAGACAACTTCTCTACAGATTGAGAAAGCTGCTGATAAGACTTGGCCTTTTCTTTATTAAGGACCGTTTCTTTTTTTTGTTTTTGAATTTCCGCCTGAAGAGTCTCTAATTCACCATCAGTCGCTTTCTTCTCAGCGAGGTAGCCATCAACGTTGATTGGCTCTGCCGTAAGAACCTGGTCTTGGGCCCGGATATCGGCCATATTCAAACAGAGAATAGCTAAAATCAAAATTTTCATCTTTGCCTCCAAGGGGTAGCCCAAGATACTCGCTTTCTGGGTCCACCTGTTGGAGGAGAGAAATAATTACAGGGTTTTTATGGGACTACTCAAAGTCCTCATCAATTTCTGTCGCAGCTTCGATCACCAAATCCTTAGGACTTGTGTGATCTGTAAGCTTTCCAACCATATTATCCAGTGAGCGCAAAAGTTTGTCTGAGGCCAGTTCAATCGCTTGGTGGATGGTATCAGCGTTGTGACTAACAACGATGGGCTGGCGGTTGGCAATACGAGCTTCAAGCATGAAGCGAGCAAAGTGCTCACTTAAGTTACTTTCAACGTAGCTATTAAGTTCAGCGCTTCCTTCAATATGATTGTCAGTTCTAACCTGTATGTTCATGCTAATCCCCTTAGTAAATGCCCCATTCAATTCAAGAGGGGGCACAACTATTCTATCGCTATTGCGGAGTAAAAGTATGACAAATGTGAGGAAATTAATCGAATTGGACTATGCGGCACGTCTATAACTTGGTCAGAGATTAAGGTTTACCAATTCCAAAACTTTTTCACTCGGCCTTGCAATCACCGCTTTGCCATGATGAACAAATATGGGTCTTTCCAGAAGTATCGGGTGATGTTTTAAAATTGAGATCCATTCGCCTTCGGTGAGCTTTTTACCCGCTAGTTTGAGGGTTTGATAAATGTCTTCTTTGGTGCGGATGATCTCGGGATAATCCAGCTTAAGCAGTTTTGGAAGCTGGACTAAAATGTCATCAGATAGACCGTCTTTCAAATATTCCACAGTTTCAAATTCAATGCCTTTCTCTTCAAGAATCTCTTTGGCCCCTCGGGATTTTCCACAACGAGGATTATGGATGAGAAATGACTTCGATTTCATTTTGAATACCTAAAGATGGATCACGTTTTTCTTCAAATTCTCGCCTTCAATCCCTACCTGAATAAGTGGCTTATTTTCAAGGAACCACTGCTCCTTCTTCTCTTTGAAGAAGGTTTCTGATCAGGCGTTAAAACCTTAAGGACGTGTTCGGCTGACATATTTATGCTCACGTCAACTTTCACATAACCGCGTGTGGCCTGGGGAAGTTTAATTTCCCGAAGTTTACTCAGTCCAGTGATACGCGCCACTTTTCTCATCTTCTTTTCAAATTGAGAGAGTTTGATATGGTCACGGCTGAAGGTCCAGTTTAAGACCACTGACAGAACGGATTCAGTTGGTTGATCTTCTTCTCTGATAATCGTCGTGACTAAAGTTTGATTTTCCCACATATGTTGCGAGAGAACGCCGCGTGTAGAGCGATCTTTGACCTTAGAGAGTGAATACACATCGTGCTTGTGAAGATGACCATCCTCAAGCTCTTCAACGCTGCCTTGGGTTGCATAAGTTCCTCGGTAGCCGCCGCGATTAAAGAGCATCGGAAATCCAAAGCTTCCCAACGCCGACCGCCCCCTGTTGGTAGAATCTGTCTTCATCAGCACTGCCTGATTCACCAGATCCAGTCTTCCGGCCAACAAATTTGCAAGCACAGGGTACGAACTCTCTGCTTCCATATTAAACTCGTAACTAACAGAGTTGGACTTGCCTTTCCCACCACTCAACTCTCCACCGGCAAAAATAGCAGACCCTTCAAGAGAGAGATCTTTGGACTTCAAATTTGCGATTTCTGCGATAAGTGTCTTCTCATCAATCTTTTTCATAGAGATTCGGTACACACCAGTGCGGGAAATCTGGGGACCAATATGAACAAATGGCTCAAAGCCTACATAGACACTAAAAACAATTGTCCCCTTGGACATATAAGACAACTGATCACCAATGCGCCAGTTTTTAAATTCTTCTGGATTCATTGGAAATTTAAGGGCAGCTCGTTTTTCATTTTTATGATTGAGATGCCTGAAGGAATAGTAATTCTTCCCTTTCAGGTAAGAGATTCCCGCCCCCAAACCAACACCTGGTAAAGGCAGATGCATATGGGATTCAAAACCAAGGCCCAAATCCCATTTTTTATTTTCTAAAAGGACAAAAGGAGAATTCTCAGGGCAAAGCTCAATCACTTCAGCAGTTGATTGTTCAAGACAAGTCGCCCGCACAATCTTATCCATTCCACCAAACGCCACAGGATGATTTTCAAAAACTAGACCCTCTTCCATGGCGCCAATTTCGTACCCAAGATAATAACCTTCGTGAGTCGAATAATTCACCGGCATATGAACGTGAGATAATTTTGAAAATTCTTGTTCAAGAGTAGACGGGCCCGAGTCCCCACCATGAGCAAATACGTTAAGCGATAATAGAGAAATGAATAAAACAATAAGGTGCATATGGGGCGGCACCTTAACTTAGGATAATGAAAACGGCCAGCATTATGCCTTAAAACTGATAGGTCGCTCCTAAGTATACGTTTCTTCCCATGGCCCAAGCGATACCGTCTGATCTCACACGGGAATAATAGTCACGGTCCAGAAGATTATTGATCCCAGCATTGGCCAGCCAGTCTTTATGAAACCTCCAATCAGCTGTCAGATCAAATACCACGTAAGAAGGGATTTCAAAGTTAGACGTATTGCCATCATCACCGAAGTGCTTACTGACCATCACACCCATCAGGGCCGCTTTAAGCTTGTCCTCTTTGTTGTAGATGATACCAGTTCTGGTAATTGTGTTAGGTGCATACTGAGGAGTCTTGTCCTTTAGGGGTCCTTTAGTGAAGACAGCATTGAGGACTTCAACGTTTCCATACAAATTAAAATCCCCTTAACCCGTAACTCCCGCTGCCAAATCTATCCCCTTGCTCGTCCCCGCCCCTGTGTTCTGATAAACATCACCCACTTGGCCGAATTTGTTTTCGTAGCGTATGAAGAACAATGAGGCATCCCAATTCACCTTAGGAGTTTGACCTCTGTAACCAAGCTCATAAGTGATAATGTCGGCCGGGTCGATGTCTTCAGAAATCGATGTCGTAGTGACAGGAACAGATTCCTGGTAGGTCACTGGCTTATAGGCCTCAGAAATGTTGGCATAGATCTGAGAATTTTCAGTAGCGTGATATGAAGCCCCGAAACCAAAGAGCGGAACATTTTCTGTTTTATCGTCATATCTTAGATCAGTAGAGGAAGTATTTTTCCTTTCATCAATCACCTGACGGATATTTTCAAGTCTGACTCCCGGAGTGATCAGAAGTTTTCCAAAACCAAAACGATTTTCCACATAAAAAGAATTGGTATGAGTGCTTCGCTCAAAACGTTTAGTCACATCACCATGATTGGAATCAACAGCTGCCCCAGTCTCACCGACGTATGGAGAAAGAAGATTGTAGTTCAAGTACCCCGCAGAAAGAGTGTGCTCTCCGTAATTTTTAAGGTAGCGAAGGTCAGCGTTGTAACCATAATAGTTTTGAGTGACGATGGCGTTGTTTGCACCAGTAGGAAATTTACCAAAGCCTCCGCCATTTTGAGTCTTGGAGTAGCGACGATAGGCCGTTCCCCAAAGGGCCAAACTAATCTGAGAGCTGCTGTCGATTTTTTTCTCCAAGGCCCCAGAGAGTTGCGCCCTTGAAACTTTCAGGCGATCATGCTCTCGGGTTGCTTGGCGCTCGTCTTCTCCATAAGCATTGAAACCAGTGCTCGGAGATTTACTAAAACCACCGGGATTTCCGTGATCTGAATTGTAACCATTGAAGGCAACTTTGAAGACAGAGCTTTCCAGATAATAATTTTGTCTGGCCTGAAGATAATCGGCGTAGAAGTCAGCATTCTCTCTTTGAATTCCATCTCCCTGACGGCGGTGGTATTCAATTCCGTAACTCTTGTTTTTTGAGTGACCATAGAGGGCATTGTTGGTTGAGAGAAGATTGTATGAGCCACCAGTAAGACCAACTCTTCCAGAAGTTTTTTGCTCCTTAGTAAGAGGTCGGGAGATATAATTTAAAGCTCCCCCCGGCTGAGGCCCATAAAGGAGTGAAGCTCCGCCACGAATGAACTGAACTTTTTCCATCATGGGAAGTGCTGGTGAAAAATAGTGGGCCGGATAACCATACATATCAGCTGCCACAGGAATTCCGTCCTGGAGCATGAGAATATTAAATGATTCATGTGGGTCGCCAAGACCTCGGTAAGTAATGGCCGCTAAAGACTCGTTGGGTATTTCTGAGATTAATAGTCCTGGAGTTTGCGAAGTCGCCTGACGGTAATTATTGGTCTGCAATTGAGGGATTTCTTTCAGCGAGGTGATGGTATTTTTTTTCCCAGAATAAATCTGGGTCTGCTTATTTTCTTCCCAAAATTCGGAGACATTTGACTGGCCCAGCTCAATAACTTCAATTTTTTCGAGTTCCTCATCAGCAAAAGTGACGTTGGCCAGAAGGAGTATAAGTATCAGAAATTTCATAGTTTTCCCGGAGATTGTTTCCTATGTGCGACTCATGTTTGGCATATTAAACAACCTTAAGAGAAAATTGTCTAGTACTTTTGTGGAGGACAAGAATCAGCGTAGCTGCAAAACTTCTTCTTCCGTCAAAGGTGTTGGGTGTTTTGAGAGTAAATTCACGGATGAATTTTCCCCTTCGAGTTCCCACCCAAAATGTAGCGCACTTTAAAGGATTGAAGATTTATCTTGGAGTGACTTTCGAGGAAGCTCAAAAACTCTTAATTGCTGATGATGCTGTACTTATACGTGTCAAACAAAGACTTCATCACTTTGTTTTGCCCACACACCGGGACAAATCTAGTCATTCGATTTTCTCGTTGGTTCATTGTTTAAAAATGATGCTTCAGAGAATGTGGAGCTTAACCAACGACTGAACTCTTGCTATTGGTAGGTTGGCAGCTATTAACTGCCAACCATACCCTGAAAAATAAATCCTAGCTAAATTAGTCAACCGACTCATCATTAACATCTAGATCCTTATCCCCATCATCATTACCAAAGTTACCTTCTGTAGAAAAACCTTTTCTAAAGCAGGTATACAAATCATTTGCTGATGCATCGATTAGAGGACAAGCATTAGCGACATTGACCCTGTTCCCTGCATTAATGTCTGTTGGAACATTGATCGAGGAAAGGTCTATTTTCTTGAACAGATCGGCCATGCGAATAACAATAAGCATGTCTTGTGCTGAATTTGGCACAATCGGATTAGGCCCACCAATTTCTAGCTCAGTTGAATCATCAGCAGCATAAGTAAAGGCTACCCCATTTACAGTCCCACTCAAAAACATACTCTTACTTGTAAGTTCTACTGGGACAGATGCTGGGAGTGTCTCAGCCTCATGAAGCTTCATCTTGACTCTTCTAAGTCCAGAGGCAGGAACTACAGAATCTCCAAAAGAAATCGGAGCATCAGATAAAAGGTCCACAAAATAAGGACCTGTAAACTCAACTTCGTCGCCATCTTGTTCGCTGGCCCCAGCAATTTCTTGAGATTCAAATTCAATTTCCTTTATGACTATCCATGCCTCAGTTAAGTTTACACTTAGACTTGTTGAATCCACTAAAAGTGGCGGCGTTAGTGCCACAGCCGAAGGCATAAATAAAGAAAAAAACTTTTGAGTGTTGGATAATGCAACTGCTGGCTGACCAGAACCAGTCATGGTGAGACCAGTTGTTACTCCGCCGCTAGATACGGGTGAACCACTCTGGTTACATCCAGCGAGAAGAAGAGAAAGAGACAAACCAGTAGCGAGACACTTCAGTGATGTTTTCATAGAAAACTCCCTCAATAAATCAATTGTTAAAGCCTAGATAGATTACGTGCAGCTGTCGGCTTATGTTGAAGTTAAAATCAACTTCCTTGTTTCAATCTTAAGTTTTTGCTCTACGACTGGAATCGACAAAACATATAACCCCAGTGATTGCTGGAAGTTGTACGTGAAATAAAAGAATGTAATTTATTTGTTTGAGCTACCGAAATGCCGACATTATTAGGCACCATCATTTTTAAGCCATTAACTATCAAAGAAAATGTTCAATGTAATTCCAGAAGGAATTTACTAATGCCGAAATAATGGTGAGTCGTATGCCATTTTTTATTCTTAACCTGCGAGATAAAGAAGTTAATTAGCTCTTAGTTTGTATTGCCACACACCTTAAGCCCATCAAGTCTGTCCGCGAGGATTTGGTCTTACAAGTTCAGGAGATCCTGGATTTCTTGATCCGACTCAATTGTGCCTTAATGAGATGTTCAAGATGCTAAATGTAAATCTGGTTCATTGGAAGATTGTTTCTGGAGTGCACACAAAAAAAAAGAGGAATGAACTACAAAAAAAGTCGAAAGTAAAAATTTTCCAGGGCTAAGTTTTTGAGTCCACAGAAATACCATACATCCATTTAATATAGAATATCGATATTACCCCTGAGACCAAATTTGGGGGAATTTATTAATCACCCAATATTCTCCGGGCTCTTAGAATAAATCTCTTTGATCCATTTTGGCTTAATTATCGAATCCTTCTCATACCCCGTTGCGAGATACAGATTCAAAAAACCAAGAGCGAAAATCTTTTCAGATTCAATCTCCCCTATAATCCCGTCCCCAAGATTCGAGTCGATATAAATCCTAGAAGCTTTATCTAACGTTGAGGCCAATTTAAGAAACTCGTCGATCGACTTAAAACCCTGGAACGGTAATCCGTTCTTCTTGCAATGAATCGTCCAGTTTAACACGACCAATCTGTCGTCGTCGATTAGGATAATTGGAGACGGAGCTGCCTCAGTCCCCGCCTGGCCGCCTTGAATATACATCCCGTACTTCTCACCAGCAGGATCCACCTTCGAAGGCTCGGAGTTCTCCTTATTAACCTTTACGTAGTTGACGAGGGACTTAGGAAGAAGCTTTATACCAGCGGCAAGACAGCGGTCCTGGATCGCCTGCTCTTCGTTTCTGGCGGTAACGAGGACAGAGTGCTCAGAATGCCCGAGCTTCAGGATCGTATCAATCCCGTCCATTTGCTTATCCATTAACTCAAAGTCGCTTAGAAGGAGGATTTTAGGGTGCAGGGCCTGATATTTGGAGAACATCTCTTCCACGGAGTGAATATGCTCAACCTTGGATTCAAGCCCTTCAAGTCTCTTGTTCCAAACCTCATGAAAGGCCGGATCATCATCCAACACTATAATTCGATCGTATTTGTAAACGTCAATTGAGACTATGAACGAATTGGGTCTCTCCGACTTTGGAAGAGTTATGATAAACGTCGTCCCCTTGCCCTTCACAGACACAAAATTCATAGTTCCACCAACCGATTCAATATCTTGTTTGGCATTAAAGAGACCAAGCCCATTACCATTTCTTTTCGTGGTGAAGCCTTTGGCGAAAATTTTACTGGCTAAATCTGAAGGAATGCCCTCTCCAGTATCCTTGATTTCTATAACGTTGTTCCCGTTATCTACACTTAAACCTATTGAAATAACTCCCTTCTGACCATTTAAAGCTTCGAAACAGTTATTTATGAGATTTGAAAGGATGCTTTTCAGATTACTTCGTTGGATCTTAGAAAAAAGACCATAGGAATCAGAACTGAACTTATCAACAATTTCAAAATCAGAGAAGTTCCTATATTCTATATTTTTTTCAGTTATAACACTTGTAATGATACTCAATAACTCATGATTCTTAACTTCACTGGAAATCCCAGACACTTCTTTGTGGGTTTTCAGAAGATTAAAGGTAATTTCCTCAATCCTATTAATTCCCATTTGTATTCTTCTTTTCGACTCTTCAGGAAGTAAAGCTAATTCATTCTTTAAACTTTTTAATACTTCAAGTGGTGAACGAATATCGTGGGCTACCTGGGTAGCAACTTCACCGACGCCAGCGGCCTTTTCAAGTTTTAAATTTGTTTCGTTCATGTCATTAATGCGAAAAAGCATTGAGTTGAGTTGATTTTTCAAATGCTCAAATTCTTCTACATCCCCGTCGTATTTAAAATTGTTTTTATTCAATCCAACCTGCTCTGCATCTTTTAACATTTTAGTAAGTGGTACAAAAAAATATAGTTGAAAAATCCTTGTGAGTGAGGTCAAAAAAATGAAACTGAAGCCAATAATAAGCAAAAGTGGAAAGAATGAGGCAAGATTGCTTAGTTTAAAAATCTGAAGTGGTCCTTGTGTGGTAACAATGTAGCCCAAAGCATTATTTGCAAAGCGAATCGGGTGCTGAACACTCTTGTTTAATGAAGTGAATGAACATGTAGGGTTTGATTTCGTGCTATTTTTTTGAAAACGGATATTATCAAGAAAATAATCATTCTTTAGCTTATTTAGTTCAAAAGAAAATGTTTCAGGGGATCCAATAATTATCTCTCTTGCAAATACGTCATTCAGATAAACGACTCGATTCGCTAATGATTGACAGTTTTGCAAACGCTCAAGATGAAGGGATATAAAAACCGTAAAAACTGACGCTACAAATGCAGATAAAGTTAAATACAAAATGTATTTAAAATATTGCTTTTCGAGAATCGATTTTAGTGGTTTGAATTCCGATTTCATTCACTTTCCATCTTTTGCGATACACCATTGAATTTAACTGTAGTGATCTTTGATATTAGATGACCGTTCTCAAATCCATGATATTTACGAATCGTACCTAGCTTGCCGGTAAGCACGTGCTTATTAATAAAATCAATAAACCCAAGTTGATTAAGCGGCGCGGTTGCTTGGCACAAGTAACTTCCTGAAACTAAAACGGCATCGTAGGTATAAATTGCTGTCCCCATAATCTCTTCGTTGCTCGTGTCTTTAAATTTTTTCTCCATTACCTTAGAATTAACTGTTTCACCACTCATCCATGTTGCAGGGAATCGAATATTTAAGTTCTTTAAATTCAAGTTACTAGTGAAAAGCTGTAAGTCTGTCTTGGAGCGGGCAAGGTTGGCAGACCCGTACACAATTCCTTTGAAACCAGTCTTGGAAACGGATTCAAAGATAGGAAGGGTTTGCTGAAGAAATCCTGGTACATAAATAAAATCAAACTTTTTAAGTGAAAGTTTTTTTGAAATAAAATCTTGATGATTCATATTCGTATCAATCAATTCTATCTGCATATCAATACCCAGTTTCTCAAGTGACAACTTGAGACTTTTTGACAATTCAATTGAATATGATGAATTACCAGGAATTATAGCAATCGGTTGTTTGATATTCTTTAATTTTATGTACTGGCCCACATGTTTAGAAATACCCGATATAGGGTTTGCCAATGAAAAAAAGTTTGAATTCTTACGGCTCAAAGCATCAGTCGCAGCTCCGCTAGAAAGAGCCAGAACTTCAGAGTCTTTAAATGCTTCAGCTGCGAGTAACGCTTCTGAGGAATGAATCAGACCAAAGATTATTTTCTCGTCCTTAATTGACTTAACTTCTTTTGACTGAGTAAAAATAGACAAGGGTTCTTTTCCAATAATTTGAAGATTCTTAACATCACAATTTTTCCTGAGCTGCTCTAATCCCATTTTGAAAGCAATACTGATTTGTCGCTCTTTATTTGAAGCAATATATGTATCATTTGAAACACTGTTATCGATAAATATGATTGTTTTACAATGAGAATAACTATTAAAAAGCAATGTAAAAAATAGAAAGTATAACCTCATATTTATAATCCAGTGATGAATTGGGTTAGAGACTGGATAAATAGATATTTCTTCAAAGGCCAGGTTTGATCTCTTGGGGCTTCAATTGTTAAAGTGGGAATAGCATTTTCTTTGCTGTACGTGTTAAGAGAACCAAGTACCTCATAGGGCATCTTATCAACAAGTTTTAAAGATAAACTCTGAGATAATAGACTAACAGATTCATCGAATTTTCTATTTCCTGGATTATAAAGGATCAGGGACTCGGAAAACGAATGTAGTGAAATGATCATTGTAGGTCGAAAAGAAATTAATACATTCAGAAAAGCAATTGTTTCTGGCTCACTCGCAGCACTTGGCCCTGGTTTGTATCTTGGGTTAGTAAAGGTAGGTATCCAATTTTTTGTCGGTAAATTCCTGTTAAGGTCAACATCATTATAATTTGACCTTAAAGATAATGTTTCACCATCCTTATTAAGACATGGGATAATTGCGTAGCTATTGACGCCGGGATTTTGAACTAAATTTCGAATTAAGGCATTTGCAATCTGAATGCCCTCTTCTTCATCACCATGGACGCCTCCGACGATCAGGATTTTTTCTTGGGGATTTATTTGATTAAAATCCCAGCAATCAATGCTTTGACCTAAAACAGTCGTTCCAATTTGTCGTATACTAAGGATCATAAAACCTTTGCTTTCATTGCGAAGTTAAACAACAAACTCAATCCCAAGTAGAGTAGAATTAAGCCGCACATAACATTTATAATTCTAAATTTTTTGTCATCAATCTTTTTTCGAAAAACCCTCATTGTAATTGTCAACGCATAGAACCATGTAATGGATGCTATACACACACCAACAATGAAATAATTTGAAGTTGAAACATACTTTGAATTGAAACTTCCAAGAAGTATAGATCCATCTATCAGTGCTTGCGGATTCATCCAAGACAATACAAACGCACTTCTAAACGCTGCGAGCATGGTTTGTTTATTACTTTCTAAATTTAATTTAGATTTGGCCTTTAAAAGCGTAATTGAAATTCTGAGGAGGTAAAGACCTCCAAATATTTGCAATATGCTAGCGAACATTGGATATCTCGACACTACAAGGCCAATTCCTAAATAGCATGCAATTGCCAAAGATATGTCCATGAGAATTACGAGACTGGATATTTTAAATGAATCTACCGTGTTATTTGTTATAGATGAATGAATTACAAACAGGTTTTGAGCGCCTATAGGCATCACGTAGGCAAATCCCAGGAGTAACCCTTCTAAAAGTGTAATCATCATTTTGCCTCTCTCTTCATAACATCTTTTATAAAGAAGGAATAAAACTCGAAATAATTATTAAATATCGGATTATACCGACTGGCTTTTTCTTCATCAAAAAAAGGCTCTAAGTTTTCAGGAAAAATCCACTGATTTAGATGGTGTTCAACGTGGAAATTATTCCAACTCGTAAACCATCTTGCAACTTTTGAAGCTGACTTGATTGTTCTCGTATTCTCATATTTTTCTTTTGATATCTTTTTGCATCCATAATGCTCTGGGATCTCAATTAAAAAATGGACTGGCTCCGTGATCAATATCAGGGAAAGAACCCACGTTATCACTAAGTCTGATTGACCTATAAATACCAAACCAGTCATAATTATTAGGTTCAAGAATACAACATTCTTCAGTATCGCACCTGACGTTGCTTCCTTCTTTTTCAAAATCCCCGTCATTAAATCATTGTATTTTGATAATCCAAAAACACATTGAACAAACTGCAACATGTTTGACGCCTTGTTAAGCTTGTCGAGACCAAAGAACTCGGTATCTTCAGCAGTTCCGAGTTTTTTGTGATGCTGAAAATGCACCTCTCTGTATGAACTAAAATTAATAAACACTTGAAGCCCTAGCAAGGAGCCTACTAGATCATTTATCTTTTTATTTTTAAAACCTAAAAAATGTGAACATTGGTGAATTATCTGAATTGAATGTGCATTTATTAAGCCCAACAACACAACTCCAGTGAATTTCAATGAAATACTTGATGACTTAATAAGCAAAATACTCAAAGCCTGAATTACAATGATAATTATAAGCTTATAAAGAAAGATATTTTTATTTTCGCCATTTGCTTTGGCCCCCAATTGACTAGGCACCTTGTTTAATTTGTTTTTTATACTCTAACGGGCTCATCATTCCAAGTCCAGAATGTGGTGC
>JFJP01040699.1_pt1 | contig 23016 bp, 20 predicted proteins | sample 431651 | NCBI WGS metagenome assembly JFJP01 (sample SAMN02602958, study PRJNA72255) | Microbial mat metagenome, whole genome shotgun sequencing project. | biome: fresh water; feature: sink hole; material: water; isolation source: purple microbial (photo- and chemosynthetic) mats found in...
CAATCCAAACATTGCTACCGTTCAAACTTCGGAAGGCATTGCCGATAAAGTGTACTTTTTGCCGGTTACGCCCGATTTTGTGGAGCGCGTAATTGAAAAAGAACGTCCTGATGCTGTTTTCCTTTCGTTTGGTGGACAAACTGCATTGAATTGCGGCGTGGCACTTTACCGCGATAAGATTTTTGAAAAATACAATGTACGTGTACTTGGAACACCTGTACAATCGATTATTGATACCGAAGACCGCGAAATTTTCAATAGCAAATTAGCGGAAATTGATGTAAAATATATCAAAAGTGAGGCAGTTAACGACCTCGAAAATGCCATACGTGCTGCCAACGAATTGGGATATCCGGTTATTGTGCGTGCTGCTTATGCACTTGGAGGCTTGGGCTCAGGTTTCTGTGATAATGACGAAGAACTAAAAACCTTGGTTGATAGAGCTTTTGCTTATTCAAATCAGGTGTTGGTTGAAAAATCACTCAAAGGCTGGAAAGAAATTGAGTATGAAGTAGTACGCGACCGTTACGATAACTGTATCACAGTTTGTAACATGGAAAACTTCGACCCACTCGGTATTCACACCGGAGAAAGTATCGTTGTTGCTCCTTCTCAAACGTTGACCAACACCGAATATCATAAATTGCGTGAATTGGCTATCCGCATTATTCGCCACATTGGAATAGTGGGTGAATGTAACGTGCAATATGCTTTCGATACCGAATCGGAAGATTACCGCGTGATTGAAGTAAACGCTCGTTTGAGTCGTTCTTCGGCATTGGCCTCTAAAGCAACCGGTTATCCGTTGGCTTTCGTAGCTGCAAAACTTGGTTTGGGCTACGGATTACCTGAATTGAAAAACTCGGTAACTAAAGATACTTCGGCTTTCTTCGAGCCTGCACTCGACTATATAGTTTGTAAAATTCCTCGTTGGGATTTAGGTAAATTCCAAGGTGTAAGTCGTCAGTTGGGTTCAAGTATGAAATCGGTGGGCGAAATCATGTCAATCGGTCGTAATTTCGAAGAAGCATTCCAAAAAGGTTTGCGGATGATTGGACTTGGAATGCACGGATTTGTTGCCAACAAAGCCATGTATGCCGACGATTTGGATACTGCCCTTTCGAAACCAACCGACAAACGCGTTTTCTATGTAGCTCAAGCACTTCACAGCGGTTATTCAGTAGATAAAATTCACGATTTGACTAAAATCGACCGTTGGTTCTTACACAAATTGCAACGCATAGTAACGCTCGAACATAAATTGGAAGAGTTCAATTCATTGCAAACATTGCCAACTGAATTGCTTTTCGAAGCCAAATTAACTGGATTCTCCGATTTCCAAATTACACGTTTGGTAACCAAATGTAGTAATGACGAAATTGACGCTAAGATAAAATTGACACGCGAATATCGCAAAAGTCTGGGTATAATTCCTGTTGTAAAACAAATTGACACCTTGGCTGCTGAATATCCGGCACAAACCAACTATTTGTACTTAACTTACGGTGGCACTGGTAGCGATATGAAATACCTGGGCGACCACCGCTCAGTAGTTGTTCTTGGCTCAGGAGCTTACCGTATTGGCTCGTCGGTTGAGTTCGACTGGTGTGGTGTAAATGCACTTATGACCATTCGTAAAGAAGGTTTTCGCTCGGTAATGATTAACTACAACCCCGAAACAGTTTCGACCGACTACGACATGTGCGACCGACTGTACTTCGACGAGTTGAGCTTTGAGCGCGTGATGGATATTATGGAAATGGAAAATCCGATGGGAACAATCGTTTCGACCGGAGGACAAATTCCGAATAACTTAGCACTGAAATTGGCGAGCGAAAATGTAACGATTTTGGGTACACAAGCCGTTGACATTGACCGTGCCGAGGACCGACACAAATTCTCGTCGATGCTCGACGATTTGAAAATTGACCAACCACGTTGGAAAGAGTTAACCACTTTTGAAGATGTGCATGAATTTGTAAAAGAAGTGGGCTTCCCCGTGTTGGTTCGTCCTTCGTATGTGCTTTCGGGTGCTGCTATGAATGTTTGCCACGATGCTTCACAATTGGAAAACTTCCTGAATTTGGCAACCGAAGTCTCGAAAAAACATCCGGTGGTTATCTCTGAATTTTTGGAACGTTGCAAAGAAATTGAAATTGATGCAGTAGCCAAAAATGGTGAAGTATTGGTTTACGCCATTTCGGAGCATGTAGAATTTGCGGGAGTTCACTCAGGTGATGCCACAACGCAATTTCCTCCACAAAAAATTTATGTGGAAACCATTCGCCGAATCAAGAAAATAGCCAGCGAAATTGCTAAATCGTTGAATATCTCCGGACCTTTCAACATTCAGTTCCTCGCTAAAGATAACTATATCAAAGTAATTGAATGTAACCTGCGCTCATCACGTTCGTTCCCATTTGTTTCGAAAGTATTGAAACTGAATTTTATAGAATTGGCTACCAAAGTAATGTTGGGCTTGCCGGTTGAAAAACCTGAAAAATCAGCTTTCGACCTCGATTATGTAGGTATCAAAGCTTCGCAATTCTCATTCCACCGCCTTCAGCTTGCCGACCCTGTTTTGGGTGTGGATATGGCTTCGACCGGTGAAGTAGGTTGCATAGGTGATGATTTTTCAGAAGCTATTCTTAAATCACTGCTTTCGGTTGGTTTCCGCATTCCAAAGAAACGCATTTTAATTTCTTCGGGCGAACCAAAATCAAAAGTAGAATTGTCGGATGCTTGTGCATTGTTGCAGAAAAAAGGCTTCGAATTGTACGCTACACGCGGTACGCAACGCTTCCTTGCGGAAAATGGAGTATCTGCCACAACAGTTCAATGGCCCGACGAAGAAGGCGAATTCAATGTAAAAGATATGTTGGCCAACAAGCAATTCGATTTGGTAGTGAATATCCCCAAAAACACCTCTGAACGCGAGCTTAAAAACGACTATGCTATTCGCCGTGGAGCTATCGATTTTAATATCCCATTGCTAACCAATGCCCGTTTGGCTTCAGCTTTTATCACTGCATTTTGCAGCATGACTGTGGAAGATATTAAGATTAAGAGTTGGGATGAATATTGATTTAGATTTTAGATATTAGAACCACCCCGATAGCTATCGGGGCAAGATTTTAGACAAAAATTGAAACAGCCGATTGCAGGATATGCAGTCGGCTGTTTTGTTTACTTCAAATTGAAAAATTTACGAAAACTCCAAAATAAGTCCGGGATCAATATTCAATTCCTTGTATAAACGCTTAGCCATACGCATGGAAACAGGGCGTTTGCCAGTCATTATTTGGCTAAAAGTAGATTCTTTTACATCCAATAATTCAGCAGTCTGGCGTTGTTTGATATGGCGTTTTTCCATTTCTTTTTCGATAGAAATTACCAGAGGAGATTTGAACTTCAAATGTTCAAATTTCATATATATACTTTCATAATCTGCACACAAACCACCTACACGTCCAATTTCATGCGTGTATTCATTATCAGCTTCTAGTTCTTCCAAAGCCCCATTAACAGTTGCTTCAATAATTAAAGCTTCAGTGTATTCCGATACTTGTTTAAATAGTTCTGGCGAATGAATTTCCGTAATATCTATAAATTTCTTTTCCATATTTTTTTTTTATATCAGTTTCGCATCTATCTTGTTATATTCAGCATGTGTACCTACAAATCGAATTGAAAAAACTCCACCTACAAAAATGATTATTGTAATAATTCTGTATTTATTTCCTCTAATATCAAATACAAATCGCCCATTTGAAACATAATCTACCGAATTGAAATCCGCTTTAATTTCGTTCAAATTCTTCCATTCAGCATCTTCAACAATATCTATGAATTTCTGCATTGCTTTGGCCGAATCAGCATGTTTCTTTACAAACTTATCTAAAAGCTCTCTATTCCGAATTCTCATTTTTCAGTTTATCAATGTGCAAAGATACAGACAACTTCACAAAATGCAAAGTATTTACTTGATTTTTTCTTCAAATAATCCATACAACTAGAGCTATTATGGCAATTACCTTATCTTCACCTTATTATTTGCTGTTAGCTTTAACATTAAGACACCCCGGGAAATAAACTATAAACCTCCTTTAACCCCTAATAATGAGGTAAATAAGATAAGAACCAGCTGATTGCAGAAATGCAATCAGCTGGTTTATTATCCTAATCACCAAGTGAAACGAAGTATAAATTTGTGCGGATTTTCAAAACAACACGCTATTCATGCTTATATAAATTGATTTAATTAAAAAAATTGCCTGACACAATTTGGGCCCCAACTAAAAAGGATAAAGTTATTAAACGAAAAAAAGTTATAAACATTTGGGATATTTTTTTGTATTTATTTAATTTAATAAAATATAATATCTATATTTGCGAGGCGAAAAAACAATTAAAATTCTCTTAATGAAAAAAAGTGTCAATATGAGAATAAAATTGAAAAAATAATGGGGAAATATGTGAACAATGAGTTCTCAAAGCCTTACTTTGAATGCAAGCACATATTAACGGAGTGGAGAATAATCTGAAAATAGAGAAAAAGAAATTTAACAAATATTTGTCTACAAAAGAACTTTAAATTACAACCAAAAATGAAGAATTTTTTTTACCTTTTAATTATGTCGATTTTCTTGTTTTCTTGTAAAGATGATTTTACTATGTTGGAGTTAGTCAAACAAGAAATAACAATGAAAGTTGGAGAAGTGGAAACTTTGGAAATAATCAAATTCTCTCCTTCAAAACCAAACAACTATACGGTTACAGTTGTTTCCGAAGACTCGAATATAGTAAAAATTGAAGACGGAAATTTAATTGCAATACGTCAAGGGCAAACAACTGTAAAAGTTATGGTCGAAGATGTTTCAGCTACTTGTCAAGTAACTGTTTCGGGCGTTTATGATGAAAAAAATGATATTTATTTGGTTGGCGGTGGAAACAGCAACAACGCAATATATGCTGTAAACGGCATTACTTATACATTACCTTCTGAAAAAGATTTAAGTCAGGCAACCTGCATTGACATCAAAGGAGAAAATATTTATATTGGGGGGTTTGAATATAATAGTAAAGCATCAGGAGAGCCTGCAAAAGCAGTATTGTGGATAAACGGAGAAATCACAAGATTATCAGACTCTGGTAGTGTAACAGGTATTGCAGTTTTAGGAAACGATGTCTATGCAGTTGGGCAGAATACTTCTACTGAATCTTACAGTGTTGCAACAATATGGAAAAATGGTATACCAATTCACTTAAATCCAATACCAACACACGTACCTTCTTTTGCTAACGCTATATCTATTCTTAATAGCAATATTTATGTTGTCGGACATTGTTATGTAGAATCAAATAATTGGAAAATGACAGCGGTTTATTGGAAAAATGGAAAAATATCGCCTCTTTCCACAAAAGAAAGTTATGCAATTGATATAACAACTTCCGGAGACGATTTTTATATTTGTGGCAGAGAAATAGTTAATGGTATTAGCGTTGCGAAATACTGGAAAAACGGAGTTGAGTTTAATTTATCTGGAGGCACTCTAAATAGTGGTGCTTCAAGAATTGCCGTAGAAGGAAATGATGTTTATATCGCAGGTTACGAAGAATTTAAAAAAGATTTTTATATTCCTGTCTATTGGAAAAACGGTGCGAAACAAATAGCCACAAAAGAAATTTTGCATGGATATGCGCCACTTATTGCGGTTTCACAAGGCGATATTTATTTTAGTTCTAATCTCTTTTACGCCAATGAAGACCTTTTCTTGAAAAATAATCAACATTTTTATTTCTGTGGCAAACCCTATATGAAAGCACGTGCTATAAAATTAGTTGCAAAATAATTAAACCCGTCCGCGCGGATATATCAAACTTTGTATATTTACGAACAAAAAGTGAGTTGTACTTTGGTGGGAACTATTTGTCATGACCAAAGGGAATATTTTTAATTCCACCTTTTGTATTAAACGGATTTTTAATCCAAACCTTACTACAAATAAATAGAGGAATACGAAAGTACAAAGAATCGTCTATGTGGAATTTTACTCAGTCAAGTGGTCGAATAAATCAAAAAACAGTTTATGTTTTTGCACAACTTGTCCCGCATTATTTATCGGGAGACTCTCGATAACGGTAATGCTAAAAAAATCACAACAATAAATATTTAAGCCCATAAACATTATGAAAAAAATTGCACTATCCTCATTGATTTCTATCATCTCAATTTTAGTCTCTTACGGACAGGCTGAAAAACCTGTTTATTTCAAAGATTTGTCCACCGGTATTGTTTTTCATGAAAGTGAATACCAAAATTACATGAATAAACTTAAATCAGAATATACAGAGAAATACGTCAATAAGGGCGATAGTCTTTTCGATTTTTACTTAAATAAGTTGTACTACAAGAAAATTACAAATGACAGTTCGACTATCCAAACTTTCAATTATGATGTGCGAATTAATTTCGAGTATGTGAAAAGAAGAATCAACTATGATAAAATAGGTACTAAGATTCCTATAAAAAAACTACTTAGCATTAATAATGACAGTATTCAAATTGGAGGAAAACAAGATAAACCAATGCTAATTAATTTATGGTTTGTTAGTTGTACTGGTTGCGTACAGGAAATTCCTGAATTAAATATGCTTAAAGAAAAGTATGGTGATAAAATGAATTTTGTAGCGATGACTTCTGATAGTAAGGCCAGAGTTCGTTTTTTTCTTATGAAAAAGAAGTTCAAATATGCTCATATTACCGATGTTGATAATTTTATAGCTAAAATCAAAACTAGTCCATATCCTGAGAGTATATTTATTGATAAATCTGGTAAGATTCGATATATTGAGGGACTTTTAACGAAGCAGAACACCTTTGAATACATTGATTACATTATAAATAAGTTGATTACTGAGCCATAACGAATTCTCCCACTGGCGTGGATTTGAAATCCTTGTCTTAATTGAATATAGCTAAAAAATTGAATTGAGGTAATTTCAATTTGGAACAACTCACTGACCTTCGCAAGCATGCGAAAGCCAACACTTTCAATATCAAAATATTAATAAAACCAAAAACGACTTAAATTAATAGGAACCAATTTCTTGACTTATAAATTTGAAAAACAAAATATTATGACAGAAAATTTATTATTAAGAGATCCCGGGATAAATCCCGGCAATGAAGTCTTGGAAAATGCACTTGGAAAAGAAATTTTCAAAGTTTACGATGAATTGATTCAAATTGTTACAAATGAAGAATTTGATTTAAAGCCCGAATGGAATTTTTATAAAGATGGAAAAGCATGGCTTTGTAAGGTGACTTACAAAAAGAAAACTGTTTTTTGGCTCTCGATATGGGAAAATTGCTTTAAAACAGTTTTTTATTTTTCAGAGAAAACACGCTTAGGAGTACTCAGTTTGGGAATAAATGAGAAAATTATCGAAAATTTCGTAGCTACCAAAACTATAGGAAAATTGTTTCCCTTAGTGCTCGAGATAGATAATAAAAGTCAATTAGAGGATTTACTAGAAATAATAAAATACAAAAAAAGTCAGAAGTAATTATTCTCGAGGAATTTTTTTGGAACGAATATTATTATAAATAACAACTACTTTATGTATTGAGCAAGTATTAGAAAAAATTTTAGCTATAAACTAATATCACACCCGCAGCTATCGTGTGGTTATTTCTATTTGATTTTTAACTTATCTGTATTTTGTCTGCAATCCCAAAGCGTAAGTATTATAATAAAATTCTTATTTACTTCGTAAAACAAAATATAATCTCCTACTATTAAACCCCTGACTGATTCAATTTCTGTTTTGATTCCCAAATCAGGCTGTTTGATTAGAAACTTTAATTCCTTTATAAATCTCTTATATAGTTTTTCCTAATATGCTTTGCTATTATTTCTTTCGGCATAAAAGTTTAAAATATCATATAGCTTAACTTTTGCACTATTCGACCAAACTATTTTTCGAGCAGCCATCCCTTTATTTCCTTTTCAAGATCAGTATGTGGAGTATATAATCCTTGTTCAATTTCCTTTTTTGAAGCTAAAATTTCATCTATTTGTGCTGCCGACAAAGTTAACACTTCATTCTTCGTTTTTGTATCAAGAATTGTTTTAATGGCTTTTAGAAAAGACACATCTTCTATTTCTGCTATTCGATGCATCAATATGGTTTTCAATTCTATTGCTGTCATATTCTCTGAATTAAATTACCATGCAAAGATATGATTATTTTAAATGAAATCAAACAGAGACTAAAATAATATGTCTTGCCAGTAACAACAATGTAATCGACTGTTTAGTTATAAATTTGAGAAAAAACAAACATTTATTGTTTTCTATTGTTTAATCAACTTAACATACAAAATTAAAAATAAATGAAGAACAATTTCAAATTCGGAGAAGAAGTAGCAGGTTATAATATTCCCGTTCTAAATGAGCGTGAAATAAGGGCTGCAGCAGGAATATTATTTCTAATGGTATTTATCTCGTTAATGCTCATTATATTTAATGGTAACTTTGTACCCATAAAATACGGTATTACCATTTTCCTTGTTGATTTCATTATTCGGGTATTTGTAAGTCCTAAATTTGCACCCACATTAATTATCAGTCGATTGATTGTAAGCAATCAAACGCCCGAATATGTTGGAGCTAAACAGAAAAAATTCTCCTGGATTATCGGATTAGTCTTGGCGAGCACCATGTTTATACTTATGGTATTGATGAATACCTATAGCCCTATATCAGGTATCATTTGTTTGATCTGCCTCATCTTTTTATTCTTCGAGTCCGTTTTTGGCATTTGCCTGGGTTGTAAAATGTATTCGCTCATTTACAAAGAAAAAGCGCAATATTGTCCCGGTGAAGTTTGCGAAAGAAAGGACAGACATGAAATTCAAAAAACTTCATCGAGTCAATTGTTGATTGTTCTTGCATTTATTGCTTTCATATTTCTTTTTGGTTATTTATTAAATTCAAATCTCAGTATAAAACCACACGATTTATTTGGTGTGGAAAATATTGCAGAATAATTTTAAGAGCATATAAAAATTAAACGGCCGATTGCAGCAATGTAATCGGCTATTTTTTTTATATATAATTGATGTGCTGATTATTAATAAATCTGCTTAAATTGATTTATTTGATTAATAAGAAAAAAGTAAATCAAAACTAACTTCAAGTCCCCTTTAGGGGAACCAACGGTCAACGACCAAAGGGAGTTAATTAGGGGCGGATGTATGGGTAGATTTAGATGCAGATTCAATCCTTTTATTCCTTCATTATAAAACCTTTTTGCCTGCTCAACCGTTTAAGGAAAAACAAAAATCCATATATGAATTCAACAAATTATAAATACACAAATTCTCTTATTCACGAAAGCAGTCCTTATCTTTTGCAACATGCACACAATCCCGTGAACTGGTATCCGTGGGGAAAAGTGGCACTGGATAAGGCCAAGGATGAGAACAAATTAATGATTATCAGCATAGGTTATGCTGCTTGTCATTGGTGTCATGTAATGGAACACGAAAGTTTCGAAGATCAAATGGTTGCAGGATTCATGAATGAACATTTTGTGTGTATTAAAGTGGATAGAGAGGAACGACCTGACATCGATCAGGTGTATATGAATGCAGTGCAAATAATTTCAGGCAGTGGAGGTTGGCCGTTAAATTGTATTGCATTACCCGACGGCAGGCCAGTATATGGAGGCACTTATTTCCCAAAAACACAATGGATTGATATGCTTTCGCAGGTTATGAATTTTGTTGAAACAAATCCTGAAAGAACTGAACAGCAGGCACAGTCACTTACTTCCGGAATAAGAAACAGTGAACAGATTTACAAAAACACAGAAAAAATAGAATTTAGTTTAAACGACCTCCATACCATTTTCAACAATTGGAAAAATGATATTGATTACAGGTTGGGTGGTCATAAACGAGCTCCAAAATTTCCATTACCTATAGGTTATCAATTTTTGTTACATTACTATTATCTTACCAACAACCCGGATGCACTTCATGCTGTGACAATAACATTAGACAAAATGGCACTTGGAGGCATCTATGATCAGATTGGTGGAGGTTTTTCGCGTTATTCGGTAGATGCAGTGTGGAAAGTTCCACACTTTGAAAAAATGCTGTATGATAATGCGCAACTTACAAGTTTATATGCTACTGCATACAGACTGACGAAAAACCCTGTATATAAACAAATTGTAACTGAAACTTTAGAATTTACAGCACGTGAAATGACATCGGCGGAAGGTGCTTTTTACGCCTCGTTAGATGCCGACAGCGAAAATGTGGAAGGAAAGTTTTATGTATGGAAACACGATGAAATAAAACAATATTTAGGCGATAATGCCGAACTTATTGCAGATTATTATACAGTTTTAACCTCAGGAAATTGGGAACATGGTGAAAATATTCTCCACATTACATCTCAGGAGGAAGACATTGCGCGGAAATATTCCATTTCGGTAAATGAATTGAATAAAATCGTTTTGTCGGCAAAAAAGACACTGTTGGAAGAGCGTTCAAAACGTATTCGTCCGGCTTTGGATGACAAAATACTTACTTCGTGGAATGCGTTGATGATCAATGGTTATATCGATGCTTATCTTGCATTTGAAGAGGAGAAATATTTAAATTCAGCACTGAAAAATGCTCATTTTATACTTACAAATCTTTTGCAAACTAATGGTGTATTGTATCGCAACTTTAAGAATGGAAAAGCCACTATACATGGATTTTTAGACGATTACGCATTTACAATTAAATCATTTATTTCGATTTATCAGGCTACATTTAACGAAAAATGGTTGGATGAAGCATTTCGTTTGTGTAATTATACCATTGAAAATTTCTTTGATCATCAGAGCGGAATGTTATTCTATACTTCAGATAAAGATGAAGCATTAATCGCACGGAAAATGGAGTTGTCGGATAATGTGATTCCTGCTTCGAACTCCGAAATGGCAAAAAATCTATTTCTACTGGGACATTATTTCTATCGGCAAGATTTTATTGAAATGGCTCGTGTTATGACAGCAAATGTGAAGGATATGGCTTTACAATCAGGTGTTTATTATGCAAATTGGGACATACTAATGGCATTTTTGGCTGTTGAACCTGCTGAAATTACCATTGTTGGCGATGATTGTGCAAATTTCCGGAAAGAGCTGAATAATCATTATTTACCCAATATTATTTTGTCAGGTGGAACAAAGAACGAGAATTCAAGCTTGCTTAAAGATAAACACATTGAAGGGAAAACCGCCATTTATATTTGCCGCAACAAAGTTTGCCAAAAACCGGTCTTTTCTATTGAAGAGATGTTGGAAATTTTTTGAAGAATCGAATTTAAAGTTTCAAGATCTAAACTAATTCATTCTACAAAAAAAAATGAATTCATAAAAAATACAGCTGGTTTAATTATTGTTACCAGCTGTATCTTTTTAACATGTTTACAAATCAAAACCTTGCTCCCACTCGTATATCTACAAACTGAAAGTGCATTCTTTTATCGTCATTAAGTCTCGGATAAGAAGTATAGCTATATTGAATTTTGGCAAAATACTTCAGTCGCGTGTTGGTGTTCAAGTTGGCACCCAAATCAAACTGAGTTTGATGTCCCATTACTCCACCATCTATATCCTTAATTTTTAACGTATTCAACAAAAGTCCGTAACCCACAAAAGGAGTGATTTTTTTATTTTTACTCAGTTCGTGTCTTATCGTCCAACCATAATTTAACATCGAAATTTGTTTTGATAAATTGTTATCGGGCAGCATAATTGTGTAACCCATCGGAACGGTAAGAAAAATTGCAGGTTTAGTTCCATTTAAACCACTCAACTGCCAGCCATAATCAAACAAAACTCCATAACCGTTTGTAGCCATGTTTTCGCCCAAAACATTCGAACGATCAATTACAGGCAATACATATCTGTATCCACCTTCAATGCTGTATTGTTTGGGAACTTTGTATTTTAGTTTTTCTTGAGCAGAAATTGTTGAAGTTAATATGACTGATGAAATTAACAAAAAGGAAAAGAAAATATTTTTTTTCATGAAAAATAATTTTATATTTGTTTTGATTAATCAAATAATAAAAACGGTATCAGCAATAAAAAGTTCACTGAATGAGGCTACAAAAAAACTTTTAATTTTAAACTAACAACCTAAATATTTGAGCGCTAATGAACAACTAATTTTATTGTTTTGTGTTTTTAACAGCTTTAAATTTCATTTTTCCTTCAGGAGTCATTTTTTCGCAGGCATACTGAAAAATCAATCTTGCTGAAACATTTTTCCATTCAAGTAAAAATTTCTCTGTTTTTTCGGGTTGAATTTTCCAGGCTTCGCGCAAAAACCAGCCTACACCCTGATGCACTTCACGTTCCTTATCTGTCATCAAAGGTCTTATAAAATCAAGATAATAATCCACTTCTTTTTCTTTCTTTATAATTTTGATGAAAGAAACAGGCACACATCGCCGCTGAAATTTATAAGGCGATAACAACCAACTTTGAAAGTTTTCAGGCTTCACAATTCCTTTGATAATCAAATCTGGTAACATATTCATTCCCAAAAAATCAGCATGAGCCCAGTTATGAATTCCTTTTGAGAATAGTGCGGAAATTGCATCAAAAGTTGCTGTATTCCATTGCTTAGATAATTTACTGATGAACAAAATCCCGAACGACACCTCTTCGTATTTTCCATAAATAAGTTTTTCGGACAAAGAATCAATAACCTCATCGAGCATTAATCCTTTTTTTAGTAATTCAGTCGTTTTGTCGTTCATTTGTTGCATATCTAATCCATAAGCATCGAATTTATCCTTGAAATAACGTTGATATTTCAGTACGTTGACTTCGTTTACATTAGCCTGGCAATAGGCAAGTAAATCATTATACAATTCGGTTGATGTCATATTTTAGTTCTAAATATTAGCGAATTAAAAATTAGAAAATAGAAAATGGAAAATAAGAAATTGAGAAAGTTCTATATAGCAATTTTTTATTTTCTTAATTTCTTAACTTCTTAATTTCTTAACTTCTTAATTTCTTAACTTCTTAATTTCTTAACTTCTTAATTTCTTAATTTCTTAACTTCTTAATTTCTTAATTTCTTAACTTCTTAACTTCTTAATTTCTTAATTTCTTAACTTCTTAACTTCTTAACTTCTTATTTCCTTTTTCCCTTATTCCCCACCTTATTCGAATTTCTCTCAAACTCACTATAATATCTGCACCATTCAGTCAGCCCACACTCGTTACATTTGGGCTTTCGGGCCTGACAAATATACCTGGCGTGTAGAATTAACCAGTGATGCGCTTTGGGTATTATTTCTGGTGGGAAATATTTAATCAGTTCGAGTTCTGTCTGTAAAGGATTTTTCGAATTGGTAGTCAATCCGAGTCTTTCCGAAATTCTGAAAACATGGGTATCGACTGCCATGGCAGGCTTGTTGAATATTACCGATGCTACCACATTCGCTGTTTTGCGACCAACACCGGGTAGTTTCTGAAGTTCTTCAACATCATCCGGAACAATAGAGTTAAAATCATTTACTAATTTTTGTGCCATTCCTACCAAATGTTTTGCTTTATTGTTTGGATAAGAAATTGAACGGATTATCTCAAAAACAACATCAGGCGACGAAGCGGCTAAAACTTCAGCAGTTGGAAATTCGGAGTAGAAATGTGGAGTTACCATATTTACACGTTTGTCAGTACATTGTGCCGATAGAATTACCGCTACTAATAATTCGTAAGGATTATCATGATGTAATTCGGTTTCGGCAACCGGCATATTTTCAGTAAACCAATCAATTATAAATTCGTATCTTTGCTTGAGAGTCATATATTAGTGTATTTATTGTTAAAAAAAAACCTTAAAACAACTGATTGATGAAAAGTGATAGTTAAAAACAGAAACAAAACTAATTGAAAAAATGAATCAATTTTTCTTTCGCAAATTTAAAGTAAAAAATAGATTTTTAGCTTGTCTTTTTTTGCTATTTTTGCAAATTGAATTTATTAATTCGATGGATTGATTTTTTCGGTAAACAATTTTATTTTAATACTTAGTTAAACAATACAATAATCAAATAAACTTATATATGGCACCCATAAAACCTATTAAAACGGCACAAAAACCCGATTTTAAATCAAAAAACAAAAGTGCGAAATCAAGCAAACCAGGATTTTTAAAAAGTATGTGGAATAACATGACCGGCGAAAGAGTTTTGTTTATTGCAGGTTTGCTGTTATTCTTTTTTGTGCTATATTTAATTATCGCTTTTATTTCCTATTTCTTCACTGGCATCAACGATCAGAGTCACATGGATTTATCGTGGAGAGAATTGCAGGAAAAACGCAATGAAATTCAGAACTGGGGATCAGTAACCGGAGCCCTGTTAACACATACAATGATTCATAAATGGTTTGGAATTTCTTCATTTTCCATATTGGTATTATTAACTGTTCTTGCATTCCGTTTAATGAGAAAAAGAATATTCTCTTTATGGAAAACTTTTTTTCATGCCGCATTCTGGCTAATTTGGTTATCAGTTACTTTAAGTTTTGCCTTAAATCCATTGATTAACGATATGATATTCTTTTCGATTGGAGGACAACATGGTGAAGTTGTAAGTAATTTAATTGTTTCGTATATAGGTTTTCCGGGCACAATTTTAGCTCTGACTGGCTTATTTATTATTTACGGAGTGATTGTTTCTGTGCAAACAATTCCATTTATTAAAAAAACATTATCCCGAAAATCTTCTAAAAAAACAGCTTTAAATTCGAAATTTGAAGAAATTGAATTAGATGTTGAAGACGATCTTTTAGATATAGTAATACCCAACTCACCATCAGAAACCGATGTGGAATTTGAAATACAAAATCCTATTATTTCACCTGAAACCAGACCTGTAGATAAGCCTGTTGAAGAAAATCAAAGTGAAGAAAATGATGATCCGTTTTACAATATTTCCAAATTAGGAAAGTACGATCCAACGCTGGATTTATCGCATTATGTACGTCCCACCCTCGATTTACTAAAAGTGTATGGAACAGACAACGATACACAAATTGATATGGTGGAACAAAAAGCAAATAAAGAGCGGATCATTCAGACTTTACAAAATTACGGAATTGAAATAAAATCGATAAAAGCTACTGTAGGTCCAACTATTACACTTTACGAAATTGTGCCGAAAGAAGGTGTCCGCATTTCAAAAATCCGTAATTTGGAATATGATATCATGCTAAGTCTGGCTGCAACCGGCATACGTATTATTGCTCCAATTCCCGGCAAAGGAACCATTGGTATCGAAGTACCAAACGCTGATCCACAGATTGTATCTATGCATTCGGTTATTGCCTCGAAAAAATTTCAGGATTCTACATTTGAATTGCCTGTTGCATTCGGTCGAACTATTACAAATGATATTTTCATGGTCGATTTGGTTAAAATGCCACACTTATTGGTTGCAGGTGCTACCGGACAAGGTAAATCAGTAGGATTGAATGCCATTATCACTTCGCTGCTCTATAAAAAGCATCCTTCAGAAATGAAGTTTGTATTGATAGATCCTAAAAAGGTGGAATTTAATATTTACGGAGATATTGAAAAACATTTTTTAGCAAAACTTCCGGATGGTAATGATGCCATAATTACAGATGTTACCAAAGTGGTTGAAACTCTCAATTCTCTTTGCAAAGAAATGGACGATCGCTACGATTTACTAAAAAAAGCACATGTAAGAAACATCAAAGAATATAACGAAAAATTCTTCAACCGTAATTTAAATCCTGAAAAAGGACACCACTTTCTGCCCTATATTATTGTTATTGTCGACGAATTTGGCGACCTGATAATGACCGCAGGTAAAGAAGTGGAAATGCCTATTGCCCGGATTGCACAGTTAGCCAGGGCTGTGGGTATTCACATGATTATTGCCACACAACGACCATCTGTAAATATTATAACCGGTGTGATAAAAGCTAATTTCCCGGCACGTATAGCATTTAAAGTTTCGTCGATGATTGATTCACGTACCATTCTCGACGCTTCCGGCGCCAATCAGCTAGTGGGTCGCGGCGATATGTTATTCTCACAGGGAAACGATTTGATACGTGTTCAATGTGCTTTTGTGGATACTCCTGAAGTTGAGAATGTAGTTCACCACATTAGTAATCAAAAAGGCTATCCAACTGCATTTTATTTACCTGAATATGTTGGTAAAGATGGTGATTCTGTTGAACTCAGCAATGTGGATTTAAGCAAGCGGGATCCGCTTTTCGAAGAAGCTGCCCGACTTATTGTGGCATCGCAGCAAGGTTCTACATCTTCAATTCAACGAAAATTTTCGATAGGTTACAATCGTGCCGGACGTATAGTAGATCAACTCGAAGTTGCCGGTATTATTGGACCATTCGAGGGCAGTAAAGCCCGACAGGTTTTGGTTATGGACGATTATCATTTAGAGCAGATTTTAAAAAATATTTAAAAAAGTTGGAAAGGTTATTTATTTGAAAATTTGAGAATTTGAGAATTAAAAAGGTTTTTTATTACGAATACTTTTGGGGTTAATGCAATGCACTTATTCAATTAAAGTTTTGAATTTGTAGTTTAATATTAAAAAAATAATGATTGGCCTGTTATTTGCTTGTTAATATCAAACAATTAACTTGCATATAAAACAATGAAGTATTTATCAATTTAAAAAACAGTCTTGATTCGCTCCCAATAACTACCGGAGCTTATTTTCTTAATTTCTTATTTTCTTAATTTCTTAATTTCTCAATTTCATAATTTTCTCAATTTTCTTATTACAAAATATCAACCCTGAAACTTTTGAAACTTAAACAAAATGAAACGATTAACATATTCTATATTAGCATTTATAATTTCGATATTTAGTATTCAGGCACAAAAAAGTGCTGATGCTCAAAAACTTATTTCAAATTTATTGGCTACAGCAAAGACAACTGCAATAAAGACGAACTTTTCTTTGATAATATCTGAAAAAAATCCAGTAAATTCGCAGTCTGGTTCAGGAACATTTGTTATTAAAGCGAATAAATTTGCACTTGAAATGGATGAAATGAAAGTTTGGTTCGATGGAAAAACACAATGGTCATATCTGATTGCAAACAAAGAGGTTTCAATAACAGAACCAACCGAAAAAGAACTGGGTGAAACAAATCCAATGGCAATATTATCAGATTACAAAAATAAATGTAACATACGATTCAGCAAGACCAAATCAACTCAAAATTATATCATTGAGATGACACCTAAAATAAAAAACAAAGATTTTACGAAGGTGGAAGTAGGAATTAATAAAACTACAGAAAACCTTGCTTCTATTAAGGTGATTAATGTAAACGGAAGCAGCACACTGCTTTCACTGTCTAATTATCAAAAAGGAATAAAAGTTACCGATGAAACCTTTGCTTTTGACAAATCAAAGTTCAAAGGTGTTGTGGTTAATGATTTAAGATAAAATCCATCAACATAAAAATATTAAATTAGCAAACATAAAAATAAAACTACGCAATTCAAACTTGTTAAATATTGAGTGTTTATAAAATAAAATTATGATAGAAAAAGTACGTTGCCTGATCATAGGTTCAGGTCCGGCTGGATATACAGCAGCCATTTATGCTTCACGCGCTAACCTTGCACCCGTAATGTACGAAGGCATGCAACCTGGTGGGCAATTGACTACTACCAACGATGTTGAAAATTTTCCGGGTTATCCTGAAGGAATTACAGGTCCCGAATTGATGGAAGACATGAAAAAACAAGCTACCCGTTTTGGGGCTGACATACGTTTCGGAATGGCAAGTGCTACCGATCTTTCAACAACACCCTATAAAGTAACTATTGATGGCGAAAAAATGATTGAGGCTGACTCAATAATTATTTCGACGGGAGCAACAGCCAAATACCTGGGATTACCTGACGAAAACAAATATGCAGGATCGGGTGTATCGGCCTGTGCTACCTGCGATGGATTCTTTTACCGCAAACGAAAAGTAGCAGTTGTTGGTGGTGGTGATACCGCCTGCGAAGAATCAATTTATTTGGCCGGTTTAGCTGATAAAGTTTTCCTTATTGTTCGTAAACCTTTTCTTAGGGCTTCGAAAATTATGCAAGATCGCGTTTTTAAAAACCCAAAAATTGAAGTGCTTTTCGAACACGAAACATTGGGTTTGACTGGCGATAAAGTAGTTCAGGGTGCTAACTTAGTTAAACGTCGCGGACAAGCTGACGAGACTCAGGTACATATCGAAATTGATGGATTTTTCCTTGCTATTGGTCATAAACCTAATTCAGATATTTTCAAACCATGGATTGAAACCGATGAAATTGGGTATATTAAAACTATTCCCGGCACTCCGCGTACGAATGTTCCTGGTGTTTTTGTAGCAGGTGATGTTGCAGATCCACATTACCGACAAGCTATAACTGCTGCCGGTAGTGGTTGTCAAGCTGCCATCGAAGTCGAAAGATATCTCAGCGAAAAAGGAATATAATAATTTTGAATTACATTTTTTTTAAAAAGGCTTGCTGAAAAAAGCAGGCTTTTTTTATTCAAAAAAATTTAATCAATTTATAATTTAATACTGATGAAAAAGAATAGTATTATGGAAATATTTTCATACATTTGGAGCAAGTTATTAAATGAATAAATTATTTGATTTAAAAAACAAATACCAATAAATATGTTTTTTGATGAATTATTGGCTTAAACAAAAAACTCAAATTGATATATATTTTATTATAATTATTAACAATTAAAAAATCCAAGATCATGACAGATGAAATTAAAAAAGATTCGGAACAAATTGATGTAAATATTCCGGACACCACAAAAGAAATGGCAGATAAAGCTGAAAATGTAGTGGAAGATGCTACTGAAAAAGTAGAAGAAAGCAGTTTTTTCAGAAAAGCAGGTGCAATATGGGACAAAATTGACGAATTTGTTGAAGACAAATTGGAAGATTTGGAAAAAAGTGATATAAAAGATAAACTAAGTTCGTTTGCAGATAAAGTAGAAGATAAAGCTGAAGAACTTATTGAAAAGGCAAAAGTTGCAAGCAAAAATATCTCTGAAAAAGCGGAGGATGTAGTTGAAGATCTCAAAGATAAGTTCAAAGGTAAAGATGAAGCTCCCAAAGTATAATCAATAACTTTATTTAAGAGTAAAAACAAACAAATTCTTAATAATGACATAAAAAATCCCGAAAGCTCAGGAATGAGTTTTCGGGATTTTTGTATTTATATCTAAAATCGTGAATCTGATTTGTTAATTCAAATTAATTTAATTCTCATGAATGGTTGAGACACATTTTTCTAAAAAATTAATCCTTATTTTCGCTTTTCAATCATATAAAGAATAAATGAAGAAGCTACATTTACTCATTAACTTTTACAAGTCATTTGCATTTGCATGTTTTGCTATTACCATAAGTTGTATGTATTTTCCATTTAATTATGGTATTGGTACTTTTTCAGCACTATTTTGGTTTAAATTCGCTACATTAGGTATTATTTTCTATTTGAATAATAGCTTTAAAAGGAATGAATTTTATTACTACAGGAATTTGGGCGTTTCGAAAAAGCTACTGTGGAGCACCACGCTTAGTTTTGACATGATTTTGTATCTCACACTTTTTTATTTAACATTGAAGTATAAATGAAAAACACACTTGAAATTGACAGCGTTATACTGGAGTTTGGCACAAAAAGAGTATTACAAAATGTGTATTTAAAAAGTGAAACGGGCAAAATTACCGGATTACTTGGCCGAAATGGTTCGGGTAAATCTTGTTTAATGAATATCATTTATGGAGAACTTATACCCAACGATAAATCGATTAGATTTAACGGAAAATCGTTTGTAGATAACAATCGTAATCCGGGAGATTTACGGTATCTACCACAATTTAGTTTTATTCCAAAATCTTTCACCATCAAGCATATTTTTTCTGATTTTGAACTGAATTTCATTGATTTTGCAACTTTATTTCCTGAATTTAAGTCTTTTTATAATGTCAAACTCAGAAATTTATCAGGAGGCGAACGCCGCATTATTGAAATTTATACGATACTTGCTTCAAATACTAAATTTTGTATGCTTGACGAACCATTTTCACAAGTAATGCCAATCTATATTGAGACAATTAAAAACCTGATTGTAAGGGAAAAACAAAACAAAGGAATCATAATTACTGATCATTTATACAAACACATAGTTGATATTTGCGATGATTTGTACGTGATAAACAATGGCGAAACATACCTTACAAAAGATATCAGTGACTTAGAAAAACATGAATATGTTAGGAATGTGGTTTGAAAATTGGGTATTAAGTTTTAAACAATCTTGAACTATAATTGTTAGAAAGTAGATTTTTAAATACTATTTATATGAGCTCAACAATAATTATATCTACACAAACCACAATCAATCAACCCATTGCAAAAGTGTGGGAATGCTGGACAAAACCAGAACATATTGTACACTGGAACTTTGCATCAGCCGATTGGCACTGTCCAACTGCTGAAAACGATTTTCGTACAGGAGGAAAATTTAATTATCAAATGGCCGCCAGAGATGGTAGTTTTTCATTTGACTTTTGGGGAATTTACTCCGAAATAAAGGAATTCAAATCAATTTATTCAACCCTTGGGGATGGTCGTAAAATGTGGATAGACTTTCGTGAAGATGGAGCTGCAACCCATATAGATGAACGGTTTGAGGCTGAAACCGAAAATACGGTAGAACTTCAACAAATGGGCTGGCAGGCCATTCTTGATAATTTTAAAAAATATTGTGAAACAAAATAATTGAAATTTCATTACTAAATGAGGGTAAAAACAGTGCAGAAAAAATAAATTAAAGGCAATGTTACTATCATCACCTTACTTCAATAATTTAAGATTACAATGATTTCATTTGATAGTACGTTTAGTAACAATTATTTAGACTATTGTTACCAAACCTATTTGTTTATTTAATAATACAACCAATTAAACTTCTTCTTTTCTCTCTTTTCTGCTGCTTTTGGTTTTTTGCTATAATCGAAATAAACCTTATACGTTATGCTCGGAATAATTGTAAATAAACCCATTTTGTAAAGTTGCAAAGGTTTTGAATACGACACGCCATTTTTAATGCTATTGTCGTTATCGTAGTAATAATCGAATGGATTGAAGTTCAAAAACTATTTGAAAAGTCATCAATTTTCAAATAATCAAAATCTAACACTATAACTCAACGAAGGTAAAATTGAGAACATCGACATACCTTTGGTTTTGTCAAGAAGTTGCGAATAGGTTGATACAGTGCCATCGTGCCCAATAGGAATGGCTATGATTTTGGTTATTTCCCCCATGCCTTTATGCAATATGCATCAGTACCATTATGAATAAATACTTTACCGTCAACTACGTTTGGGTGAGTACTTGCAAATCCTTCCTCATTTTTACTAGTAGCAAAGCGTTTTAATATTTTCCCTGTGAAAACATCACGCATTACTAAATCATTGTTGTCTTCGTTATATATAACATCGTCAACCAAAGAGGCGATGCTGTGGCTTGACAATACATTATATTTAATATCACCAGTATTTACATCAAAACATACCAATCTGTCAACACAATACACTAATGCCAGATTATTATAACCAAGTACTTGCAATATTTCATCATTTCCACTTCCCGAACCTATACCATCGTTAAGAACCACCGATTTTTCCCAATACTTTTTATTTTCAAAAGCATCGTAACAATAAGCGGTTTTCAACGTTCCTAATATTATTTTGCTATTAAGGTGGTAAATCCAAGCATTGCTGCCTTCTATGGCAACTGTAGTATTATAAACTTTGGTTTTCTTAGTCAAATTATAAACATACAAGACAACCATATTTTTCTTATTAGGTAAATAGGACATTATGCTTAATGCAACTATATCATCTCCTGAACTATTTTGGAATATGTTAGAAAAATAAAATCCAGCAAATTCAGGATTTAAAACTTTAATCTCTTCAGGTAAATCTTCTTTGGTCAAATCAACGGCTGAAGTCAATTCTCCAGTTTGTATATTTAATTGCAACAATGAGCATTTAGAATAATTTTTTGCATTCACATAAGCATATTGACCTGCACCCTTTCAATGTCAACGCCATAAATATACCTTTCATATCTTTCTATTGGTTCACTCCTTGCAGTATTTACATTGTCGCAAGCTATAAGTATATTATCTTTTTGAAACGTTCCAAACGTACAATTCAATTCTAAACTTCTTTTTGGAGAAAAATCTATATTGGTCAATCGCCATTTTTCTTTACCTGTTTCGGTGTCCAATCCATGTAGAATACTTTCACGGATATCTCCCCAAGGTTCAGGAGTACTATGGAATACCACAGTGTTTTTATATACAGGATAGCCAATACCCACATCATAGATCATACTTTTTCCACATATTCTATTTTTCCAAATAACGCTTTTATTAGTTACATTGTCATCCTTACAACTTGTACAAGAGCATAGAAAAAAGAACAAAAAGAAAAATAAATAAATTATTGATTTTAAGTTCATGTCATATATAATAATTCAAGACATAAATTTTCATTATGTCTCGAATGGTTAATAAATTACTTTTTGAATATTAGAGGATAAGTACCATCACCATTAATGACCTTGTCAAATTCAGCTCTGGTCTTATAATGATTAAACTCCTCCATGTGGTTTACCCCTTTTATAATAGCATTAGCCCATATCACATTTGTACCTTTGGATTTGTCCAAAAGCTGCGAATAGGTTGATACTGTGCCATCGTGCCTAATATGAATGGCTATGGTTCTGGTTATTTCCCCCATGCCTTTATGCAATATGCATCGGTATAACTATGAATATATATTTTACCATTTGCTCCATTAGGGCGTGAACTAGAAAAT
>JFJP01030187.1_pt1 | contig 23013 bp, 19 predicted proteins | sample 431651 | NCBI WGS metagenome assembly JFJP01 (sample SAMN02602958, study PRJNA72255) | Microbial mat metagenome, whole genome shotgun sequencing project. | biome: fresh water; feature: sink hole; material: water; isolation source: purple microbial (photo- and chemosynthetic) mats found in...
AACCGCTCCTGGCCCCGTTCCCGAATGGTCGCTGTCAACTTGCTGACCCCACCGGCCTGGCGGGAAGGCGTGGTGCGATGATCAATAAAATGGAAGGGCGTATCGGGCTGCAAATAGTCGGTTTCAAACGCAGCCCACAGGTCAGCCGACGTTAATTCCTTACCGGTCGCGTCGGCGATGGTCTGCACAATCCGGCTGAACTCGATCTGCAACCGGCGCGGCAACCGCAAGCCATGATCCTTTTCCAACAGATAGGCAATGCCCCCCTTGCCGGACTGGCTGTTGACCCGAATCACCGCTTCATAGGTGCGGCCCACATCTTCCGGGTCAATCGGCAAATAAGGCACGTCCCAAACGGAGAAGGCGGTGAACACCAGTTCGCCGGCATAGGGATGACGCGGATGTACCGGTAACTGATTGCAGTATTCTGCCGCCCGCACCACCGCGTTAATGTCGGACAAATCCAGACCGGGGTCGATGCCCTGGGTAAACAAATTCAGCGCCAGGGTCACGATATCCACATTACCGGTGCGTTCGCCATTGCCGAACAACGTTCCCTCCACCCGATCCGCACCGGCCAAGAGCGCCAATTCCGCCGCTGCCACCGCCGTCCCCCGGTCATTGTGTGGATGGACGCTGATCAGCACCGCATCACGGCGGCTGAGATGACGGCAGAACCACTCAATCTGATCGGCGTGAACATTCGGCGTCGCCATTTCTACGGTCGCTGGCAGGTTGAGAATCGCCCGATGCGCCGGCGTCGGTTGCCAGACATCGACCACGGCCTCGCACACTTCCAGGGCGAAATCGAGTTCGGTCGCGCTAAAGCTTTCCGGGGAATATTCAAATGTCCAGTCCGTATCTGGATAGTCAGCCGCGATCTCCCGCATCAACCGGGCACCGGCGACCGCAATCTCCACAATACCGGCCTTATCCAGTCCGAACACCACTTCGCGCTGAATCGGCGACGTGGAGTTGTAGAGATGCACCACCGCCTTTTTCACTCCACGCACCGCTTCAAAACTGCGGCGAATCAGTGGTTCGCGAGACTGTGTGAGCACCTGGATGCTGACCTCGTCGGGGATCAGTCGCTGATCGACCAGATAACGGACGAAATCAAAATCGGTCTGCGACGCGGCGGGAAAGCCGACCTCGATCTCCCGGAAGCCGAGTTGCACCAAGGTCTCAAACATCCGGCGCTTGCGGTCGGTACCCATCGGTTCAATCAGCGCCTGATTGCCATCGCGCAGATCCACGCTGCACCAGTGCGGAGCCTGGGTGAGTACCCGCGTCGGCCATTGCCGATTAGGCAATGTAATAGGCGGGAAGGGACGGTATTTACGAGCGGCGTCAACGTGCATCAGCAATTCCTCTTTTGAAGGATAACGAAAGGGAGGATGTTCCAAAAAAACCAGCGCGGCGAGATACGGCCGCCAGGTCGCCGCTAGACCCGACGACCGCTGCCTAGTCGCAGCCACTCCAGGGAGAGAAGAGCAGCGAAAACCGGGGGAAGGGTGATGCGGGCTCGATCAGGGTCAGACATGGGGGGCAATCCTCGACAGCGGTTTGGATGATTAACGGCGACAACCAGCCCCGGCGCTCCACTCAGGAGGCCGGGCAGCTCAGTCGCCGTTCAAACCGTTCGGGGGATTGCATGGTTTTCATGGCAGACAAATTAACCCGGACGGCAATTCCGGGTCAAGCCAGGAAAGCGCGCTTGGGCGATAATAGGGTTTTTCACCGCCACGAGGAAACCGGCATGTCTGACCAACCGCATACTCTTCACCCCCTCAAAGTCTGGGATTTGCCAACCCGACTGTTTCACTGGACGCTGGTGATCCTGATGATCGTCCAGTGGTGGACTGCCGAGCAGAGCAGCACCATGGATTGGCATCTCTGGGGGGGCTACGCCGTGCTGACGCTGGTGCTGTTTCGGCTGATCTGGGGCTTCACCGGCAGCGAAACCGCCCGCTTCGCCGACTTTATCCGGGGTCCTGGCGCAGCACTGGATTATCTGAAAGCCTTACTGCGTGGCGAAACACCCCACTATCTCGGCCATAATCCCATGGGTGCCTGGTCGATTGTCGCGCTACTGACCCTGCTGCTGATTCAGGCCATCACTGGCCTGTTCGCCAACGACGATATTCTGATTGAAGGGCCGCTGTACGGCTGGGTATCGAAAGCCACCAGCGACTGGCTGACCACCGTTCATAAGCTCAATTTCAACCTGCTGCTGGCGATGATCGCCGTTCACCTGGGGGCGGTATTCTTTTATCTGCTGGTCAAGCGGGAAAATCTGATCCACCCGATGCTGAGCGGCAACAAGCGGGTTCCACCAGAGTTGGCCGGTCAAGCACCGCGCATCGTCAGTGCATGGTGGGGTCTGGCAGCACTGGTCATAGCAATTGGATGCGTTTGGCTGCTGGTACGTTAAGAAATGCAAAAGGCCATGCTCGTGCATGGCCTTTCGAACTTAGCCTATTACCCGCGTTGCTTAATCTTTCCTGAATTCCTTATGGCAGGCCTTGCAGGTTTCAGCGGTCTTGCCAAACTGCGCCTTGATCGCCGCTTCGTCCCCGGCCTTGGCGACTTCAGCCAGCTTGGCGGATTCCTGCTGGAAATTCTTCATGGCCGTCCCGAACTTGTCCCAGTTCGTCCAGATTTCCGCCTTAGCCTCAGTATCCTCCACGGCATCTGGCCCCGATCCTTTCGAAAAACTCTCCAGCGCTGCCTTGCTCATCAGATCGACATACTGAGCGTGGCGGGCGACCGCGGTAGCGTCAAACGGAACTTCACCCTTGACCATCGCGCCTATCGGCTTGAAGTTCCAGCCAATGATGTTAAATACCGACTGTCGGTAATCCACTACGTCTTCCGGTTTGGGGCCAGCGGCGTGGGTTGCCGTCAGCAAACACATGGCCAACATACCGCCCATTAAACTGATTCCAAAAGATTTCTTGCTCATAACTGTCTACCCTCTAATGAATGTTCGATCACTCTAGCACGGGTCATCATGCCAAAGCGTTGACATTTTGCAAGAGCCAACTGAACCCGGACTGAAACCCATGGCGCGTAGGGCTTTAAGCAGGATACTAACCCATACCTCCAGAGCGAACAGTCCGCCAGTCGCGCTGTGGGACAACCTTAATTTCACCATGGATCATGACGGCAATGGGCTATAGTTGGACATATTCAGCAAAATTTCAGACAGTGTATGCCAAATTCCATCCGCAATACTAAGGCAAAGGAGGATCGTCATGACTGATCAAGAATACGAATCCTTGCCCAACCCAGCAGGGACTATCGAACCGGAACCGCGCGAGCGCCGCAATTTTCTGCTGAGTTTGGGCAAATGGTCAAAAGCCGTCATTGGCGGCGTCGTGCTGGGCGGATTGTTCGTCCCGGGGCGTGACGCTAATGCTCAGGGTTTGGGCTGGGCCAACAGTAATAATGGGGATAGAACCTGGGTGAATCTCGGGGGGGGATGGGGTTGGGGACCGGATTGGTACAATGGCGGCTGGAACAATCGGCCCTGGCACAATGGTGGCTGGAACAATCGACCCTGGTACAACCGTGGCGGTTGGCATAACCGACGCCATGGCGGGGGTAGCGGCTGGCATAATCGCCACGGTGGTGGCAGTTGGATCAATCGTTGAATCAGACCGATGCCTGAACTGACCTGTCATATTCCTCTACAGGGCTTATCGGCTCGCCGGATCGGACGCCTGATCGTCCGCGCCGGTGAACCGCAAGCCTTGATCGCCGCACTGGCTACGGAAGATCCCGACCGAATCATCGCGGTGCAACTACTATCGCTGGATGTGGATTCCGAACCGCTGAACGCTTGGGTGCCGGGCTTGCCGGTGGAACTGGCGATGACCGATCCCGCTGCCGAATTCCCATTGTTATATCGCCACGTCAATTTGTTGGATCAGCATCCGGTTCGGGTGGTGATTCCCGTTCAACTGGGATTCGCTAAAGCGGTCAAGACGGCAGTGGCGCTGGATTTCGCAGTGCGGCTGGAACCGGGTCAGCCCGAACCGGCGCTGATCGACGAACTGGCGGCAGTGCTGGATTTCTATCTGCATCAACCGACCGTTGCGCAACCGATTGAATACTTCCAGGGTGTGCTTCTAGGGTTTTATCATCAGGAACCCGTACCGCTCTGGTGGGTGCTGGATGAAAACCCGGAAGAATTGCGTTATATCGCCGATGATGGCGCAGAGTCGCTGTATGGACGGCTGGCGGGCATTGATGCAACGGTTGCGCCGGACGCGGATCTGGCAGTTTGGATGGATCAGGTTCTGGCCACGGGCACCGAATGCAGAGCCTGTGAATTCCGCCAAAGTTGCGGCGGTTATTTCAAATGGCCGCGCTCGGATTACGATTGCGCAGGAGTCCAGCGGTTATTTGGAATATTGCGGGACGCTGCTGACGAACTGCGCTGTGATCTTGAAGGGAGTGGAGCGAGTAGCGAGTAGCGAAACCACCCGGCCTCGCTATCTCACGGTTGCAATGTTTACTTTCGCTGGTTTCTCTGCTGATTCTGACCATAGATATTACCGACGACTGCACCGGCAGCACCGCCGATGAGTGCGCCGACCCCGGCATTGCCGCCCGTCAAGCCGCCAATCGCCGCGCCACCCACCGCGCCAATCGCCGCGCCGCTCAGTGTACTTTGTTCGGTTGGCGTCATGTTAGTGCAGCCCACGCTCAGGGCGAAAGCCGGGATTGCCAGTAAATAACCCAATTTCTTCATTAGCTTTATCCTCCTCACTTCCTAGCGGGCTTGCTGGTTTTGGCTTGGATCATTTGGAACCAGATGACCTCAAAGACGGTTTGCTGTTGCTGGTCAGGATTGGCCTTGTAATAAGCATCAACCCCTTCCATGATCTGCCGCAGCGTCATACCGTCCAGCGCTTCGACCCACTTTTCGACCAGGGTGCGATGCTTGGGATTCGGGCCGGTGAGTTGATACTCCGCCGCCGCCATGTCCCGGATACCGAGCAGGTACGCCATTTTTTCCCGCTCGGTGGCTGGCGACCACTTGGTGCCGTCGGGAAACGAGAGATCCACTCTGGCGGGCGCGGCTTGGGTCACTGGAGCCGCTGCGGTTTCAGCGGCTTGCGCCGTTACCCCACCGGACAGACCCACGGCTAGTCCCAGGGACAGCAGCGTCATAACAAGACGGGATTGCTTCGGCATAGACATTCTCCTTGAAAGCAGTAGTTGGGTGAAAGTAAGCCATCATACCGGGGATTGTTCCTGAAACATCCCCAGCAGAATGTCCAGGCGTTGCCGAGGTTCCGTCATTTCCAGCAAAGCCTGGCGGACTGACAAGGGCAACGGTAATACTTCCGCCAGGCGGTTACCTACCCAGGCCGCGTCCTCCCAGTCCGGCGCGAAAAAACGAACCTGTGGAACCCATTCTTCACTGTCCAGTAGATCGCGCAGCACGCGAATCAGCGGTTCGTGACTGAGCGCCGGCGCTTGTTGCGGGTCATCGGGCAACCACCGGATCTGCCCCATCAATAATTGATCGGACTGCACGCGGTGCCCGACCACCCGCAGGCGCTGGACGCCCAAGCAAGTAATCGCTAACAGCCCGTCATCAGTCCGGTCAAAATCGACAATGCGTGCCAGAGTCCCTACGGGATGGATGCTGATCGGTTGGCTACCCACCTCGCTGCTCTGGTGGATCGCCACCACCCCAAACCCGGCATCGGTGCGCAAACAGGCGCTAATCATGTCCAGATAACGGGTTTCAAAAATCCGCAGGGGCATCACTCCGCCCGGAAACAGAACGGTGTTGAGCGGAAACAGCGGCAATTCCTGAACAGCGGTCATACCGCAGGAACCTCAGGATCAGCATCTTCCCCCCAGCGTGGTAGCAGGGTGTGCGCGATCCCCAGTTGGTCCAGAATTCGAGCCACAATAAAATCCACCAGTTCAGCCGCCGTCGTGGGTCGATAGTAAAAACCGGGGTTAGTGGGAAGAATAATCGCGCCAGCACGCGCCAGCCGCAACATGTTTTCCAAATGAATCACCGACAATGGCGTCTCGCGCACCGCCAGAATCAGCCGACGTCCTTCTTTGAGGCTGACATCGGCGGCGCGTTCCAGCAAATTGTCGCTGTTGCCGTTGGCAATGGCGGCCAATGCGCCGGTCGTGCAGGGACAAACCACCATGGCCTGCGCCAGCGCCGAGCCACTGGCCGGCGGCGCGGTCCATTCATCCTGACCGTAGACGCGCAGTTGACCAGCGGCACAGTGGTAATGTTCGGTCAATACCTGCTGAATGTCGCGGGCGCGACCCGGCAGGCGCAGATCGGTTTCCATCGAAATCACGATCTGCGCGGCCTTCGACAGCAACAGGTGCACCGGCTGCCCGGCGTCCAGCAGGCAGTGCAGCAAGCGTAGACCGTAGTCAGCGCCAGAGGCACCGGTCATGCCGAGAATGATGGGACGAAGTGAGGAGAATGGAGGCATTTTTTATCTGATTTAGTCTGGTCAAAAATCGCCTTGATTGCATTGAGTTCAGCAGGAGAACGTGATGTCCGCGCTTCCACAGTTTGTTTATACGCCCAAAGAATACTTGGCTCTGGAACGGCAGGCCGATTATAAAAGCGAATATGTTAATGGTGACATTTTTGCCATGGCCGGCGCCAGCCAGGAACATAATCAGATGGCCTTCAATATTGCCGGGGAACTGCACCATCAACTGAAAAATAGCCCCTGCCTTGCGTATGTGAATGATTTACGGGTCAAAGTCAGCGCGACCGGCCTGTATACCTACCCGGATATCGTGGCGTTATGCAGTGAGCCGGATTTCGAGGACGCCGGGATGGATACGCTGCTGAATCCATCAGTCATCATCGAAATCCTGTCTCCGAGTACGGAAGCCTATGATCAGGGCGATAAATTTGCGCACTATCGTCGCTTGCCCTCGCTTATGGAGTATGTGTTGATCGCTCAGGATAAGGTTCGGGTTGAGCATTACCATCGACAGGATCAGCAGTGGATCCTCACCGAAATGGATCATCTCGATAATACGCTGTGCCTCACCTCAATCCATTGCGAACTACCATTACGGGACATTTACGCCAAAATCCGGGTAGCGAGTCCGTGAATTCACCCGCCCCGCAGCGCCTGCAACAACCGTTCGTGAATGCCGCCAAACCCGCCGTTACTCATGATCAGCACATGCGCGATGGGTTGAACCTGGACTTGAATGGCCGACAGCGTTTCATCTAGCGTTGAGCAAACCTGCCCACGGGCACCGAGCGCCGTCGCCACTGCATCGAGATCCCAGCCGAGATCCGCAGCCTGATACAGCACGACGCTGTCAGCATCGGTTAATGCCGGAGCCAGGCTGTCCTTGAATACCCCCATTTTCATGGTGTTGGAGCGTGGCTCCAGCACCGCAATAATCGGCTCTGCGCCAACCCGGGCGCGCAGTCCGGCCAGTGTGGTCGCAATCGCGGTGGGATGGTGGGCGAAATCATCGTAAACCGTAATGCCCTTGACCACGCCGCGCGTTTCCAGTCGCCGCTTGACGCCCTGAAAATCGCGTAGTGCTTCAATCGCCGTCGCCACGGACAGGCCGATATGGCGGGCAGCGGCGATAGCGGCCAGTGCGTTGTGGACATTGTGCAGACCCAGTTGCGTCCACTCCGCCCGGCCTTGCAGCTCACTGTGGAAATACACGTCGAACCTACTGCCGTCCGGCGCAAGATCCCGCGCTTCCCAGTCTCCTGTTCCAAACTGCTCCACCGGCGTCCAGTACCCCATCGCTAGCACTTCAGCCAGATGGGCGTCCTGGCCATTGGCGACAATCAATCCGGAACCGGGCACCGTGCGCAGCAGGTGATGAAACTGCCGCTGGATCGCTGCCAGATCGGGAAAAATGTCCGCGTGATCAAATTCCAGATTATTCAGAATCAAGGTGCGGGGGCGGTAATGAACGAACTTGGAGCGCTTATCGAAAAACGCCGTGTCGTATTCATCCGCTTCCACCACAAAGCAAGATCCCACCCCTAGTTGCGCGGATTGGCCAAAGTTGGCCGGAATGCCGCCAATTAAAAACCCAGGCTTCAAGCCGGCGTATTCCAGAATCCAGGCCAATAAACTGCTGGTCGTCGTTTTGCCGTGCGTACCGGCGACTGCCAGCACGTGGCGACCTCGGAGGACATGCTCCGCCAGCCAGGCCGGCCCGGAGGCATAGGGCAGATCGCGGTTCAGTAGTTCCTCGATCAGGGGGCGGCCCCGGCTCATGACATTGCCGATAACGACCATGTCCGGCTGGAATTCCGCTAGTTGTTCCGGATCGTAGCCTTCGCGCAGCGCAATGCCCGCCTCAGCCAACTGGGTACTCATGGGGGGATAAACCCCGGCGTCGCAACCGGAAACCGTATGCCCGGCAGCGCGAGCCAGCAGGGCGACCCCGGCCATAAACGTACCGCAAATGCCCAAGATATGAATATGCATCGAGAATTTTACCGAAACTACAATTAGGGTGTTTAACCGCCGTCCGCGCCGATCCAGCCGGTCAGCGTCCAGGATATGAAGGTATAACCGAGGGCATACAGCGCTCCTATCCCAATCGATGTTTCAAAGGTCTGGCTCAGGATGTGGGCGATGATCGCGATGCTCCATACCATCAGCGCCAGCAACAGCACCGAAGGTGCCTCGACGCTGCTGCCACTCAGAATCCAGTTCATCAGCGGCAGCGCCAGCAGCGCCATCAGTGCGCCGGCACCGGTCAGGGCGCTCAGTGCCTGCTCGAAACGCTGCGGATATCGGCGCACGGTCAGTGCCAGATGCAACAAGCCACTCAGGAGCAGCAAATCCAGCAAAACTTGCAGCAAGGCGACCGGTACCGGCGTACTCAGAATCAGCACCAGGAAACCCGAGAATCCATAAGCCAGCAGGCAGATTTTCAGCAGCGCCGTCGAGGCGGGCAAATCCTTGGGGCCTTTGCGAAACAGGCAGACGTCCAGAAACAGGTTGAACAGGGCGTGCATAGAGTGAGTCGTGGGTCAGAGAAGCGCTAAAAGTACCTGCTTGTCCCTTGATTTGTCACGGGCGCACAGTGCCCATCTATCCCGGTTTATTGGGCATTGAGTGGGCAAAATCGGCAGGGGCTCATGTAACCCCTCGAAAATATGGCGTCCCCAAGGGGATTCGAACCCCTGTTATCGCCGTGAAAGGGCGATGTCCTAGGCCTCTAGACGATGGGGACGTAGAGATGAATAAAAACCAACCGTCCTAAATGACGGTTAAGGCTGGTGGAGCCAGACGGGATCGAACCGACGACCTCCTGCATGCCATGCAGGCGCTCTCCCAACTGAGCTATGGCCCCGTTCATCGGAGGAAGCGCATTCTAGGAAACTCCCGGGCGTTCGTCAACCTCCAATTTTCAGGATGGCTCGCGAATGTACATCAATGCCCGCTCCATCCGCGCCAGCGTCTTTGTCCGACCTAGCAACTCCAGCGTCACATCAATCGGTGGCGACACCGCCGTCCCGGACACCGCAACCCGTAACGGTTGAGCCACCTTACCTAGCGCTAGTCCAGTGGCCTCCGCCACCTCTTTCACCACCTCATGAATCAGCGCAGCCCGCCACTCCGGCAATGTGGCTAACGCCTCCCGCAGGTGCTGTAACGGCGCTTCTGCCGCCGTTGTCAGATGCTTACTGGCGGCTTTCGGCTCGTACTCTGTGAAATCCTGATACAGGAATAAGGCGGCCTGGGCCATATCCTTCAGCGTGTCGGAACGCTCGGCGAATGCTTTAACGACTTCGGGCAAATGTGGCCCGGTACTGGGATCGATGCCCCGTTGGCCGATATGCCAGCTCAAATGCCGAGCGACATGCACTGGATCAAGGGTTTTCAGATAATGCTTGTTCAGCCAGATCAGTTTGGACGGATTGATCGCGGAGGGCGCTTTATTGCAGCCGGTGAGATCAAACCATTCAATCATCTCGTCCAGCGAGAAAATCTCTTGATCGCCATGTGACCAGCCCAGTCGCACCAGGTAATTTAACACCGCTTCCGGCAGATAGCCCATATCGCGGTATTCCATCACACTGGCCGAGCCATACCGCTTGGACAGTTTTTGCCCGTCCGGCGCCAGAATCATCGGCACATGGCCATACTGGGGAATGGTTGCACCCAACGCTCGGAGAATATTGATCTGCCGGGGCGTGTTATTGATGTGGTCATCGCCACGCACCACGTGGGTGATGCCCATATCCATGTCATCGACCACCACGCAGAAGTTGTAAGTCGGCGTACCATCCGCACGGGCGATGATCAGATCGTCGAGTTCGGCGTTCTGGAACACGATGTTGCCGCGAATCAGATCCTCAACCACCACCTCGCCGTCCAGGGGATTCTTGAAGCGTACCACCGGTTCCACTCCCTCCCGCGGCGGCCCCTCATGATCCCGGTAGCGCCCGTCATAACGCGGCTTCTCCTTGCGCAGCATCTGATCGCCGCGCAACGCGTCCAACTCCTCCCGGGTGCAATAGCAATAATAAGCCCGACCCTCGCGCAATAGCTCTTGCAATACCTCGCGGTAGCGGTCAAAGCGCTGGGTCTGGTAAAACGGCCCCTCGTCGTAATCCAGTCCGAGCCAGTTCATACCTTCCAGAATGGCGTTCACCGCCTCCGGCGTCGAACGTTCCAAATCTGTGTCTTCGATACGCAACACGAAGGGACCGCCATGCCGGCGGGCGTACAACCAGGAAAACAGCGCCGTGCGGGCGCCGCCGATATGCAAATACCCTGTGGGACTCGGGGCAAAACGGGTCTTGACCATGTTGGGGAGGCTAAAAGCTAAAGGTTAAAGGTGAGTGCGGCGAAGACTATACCGGAAAGTCAAACGTGAGCCGGTAAGCAGCGATGGTTCGACCGTTAGGTTCAAGCCACCCGCGCCGAAAAATTCTGACCCGCGACGCTAAGCACCAGCACATCGCCAGGAGCCAGTGGCGCAACGCCTGCGGGAGTGCCGGTTAATACCACATCGCCGGGTAACAGGGTGAAATGCGTGGAAATGTGCGCCATGAGTGCAAAAATCCCAACCATCATCAACCGGGTATTGCCCTGCTGGCGGAGGGTGCCGTTCACTTGCAAGCTCAAATCCGTGGCCTGCGGTTCCGGTAACGCCTCCGGTTTCAAAAACGGCGACAACGGGCAGGAACCGTCAAACGCTTTAGCGGTTTCCCAGGGATGCCCCTGCTTTTTCGAGGCATTCTGTACATCGCGCAAAGTCAGATCCAGCGCGACGCCATAGCCGGCGACCGCCTGCTGGGCAGTGACAGCATCGACTTGGCGCAATTCCCGACCGACCAGCACCGCCAGTTCCACCTCGTGATGGCACTCGCCCCGTCCAGTGGGCAGGCGGATGGGTTCATCCAGTGCCGTCAGCGAAGTCGCCGGCTTCATAAACAGGATTGGCGTTTCCGGGATAGCGTTGTTCAGTTCGCGGATATGATCGAGATAATTGCGGCCAATGCACACGACCTTGCCGACCGGCAGCGTGAGCGGACTGCCGTCGAGATAACGATGCTGATATGCCACGATGATGCCCTCGCGCCTTTGAATGAGAGAGCGCGTATTGTCAGACAAGGGCGAGCGGGCTGCAATGTGAAAAAAACGCCGACGCGAGGTCGGCGACAGTGAGGAGTTCAAAAACCGGCGTGCGGCCGGTCGCAGGATCAATGGGTGAAATAGGTGTTGGCGATCTGGTTATGCAGTTCCCCAAAGCCCCCTTGCAGCTCATCAATAAATTCATGCAGACCCTCGCTCGCCAGTTCCGGCACGGCGGCGGTGGCCAGTTGTTGCTTGAGGGTCGCAATGCCGGCCAACGGGATGCTGTTTCTGGGCAGATCCCCGAGCGCCATATTGAGTTGCTCCAGGCAACAGGCGACCGCACGGGGGAAGGACTCATTCTGCAACAAAAACTTCAACACATCCGCCCCCCCCACCCGCAGCCGTACTTGCTGGCGGTACATTTGGTAGGCGGTCAGCGATTTCAATACGCTCATCCACTGGATGCTGTCAAAGGGATCCTGTTCTTCAAGCTGATGCGTGGACAGTTGCATTTGCGCCTGCATCTGCATCTGCGTTTGCGCTTGCCCGGACCGGGGCAGCAGATTCGCCGAGCGCACATCCAGAATGCGGGTGATCATGTCCGCCCGCTCCAGATAACGACCCAACCGCACAAAACCATAGGCGGCGGTGCGGCTCATCGTCCCCGACAGCAGGCCATTGATTTGCTGCGTACCGTGAATTACCCGGCGCAGGAATTCAAAACGCCCGCGCCGATTCGGCACATGATCGCGGGCGTAAATATACAGACCGTTGATCTGCTCCCAGGCTTCCGAGGGCACGACATCGCGGGTGGTGCGCAAATTCTCGCGGGCGGCGGCCAGGCTGGAGATAATCGAACTGTGGTGATCGCGATCGCTGATCAGAAAGGTCACGACCGTGCTTTCATCCGCCAGCCGGTGCGGATCTTTTTCAAAAAACTGCTCCTGGGCGCTGACGATGTAGATCAGCGGCAACCAGCCAAAGGTGGTGTTGCGCGGCAAATCCAGCAGCAGGTTGGTGTTGACGTTGATGATCCGGGCGGTGTCTTCCGCCCGCTCCAGGTAACGGGACATCCAGTAAATGTTCTGGGCGACGCGTGACAACATGGTTAAAAGCCCTCGGTATCGACGATCCAGGTATCCTTGCTGCCCCCGCCCTGTGAGGAATTGACCACCAGGGAGCCTTTTTTCAGCGCGACCCGGGTGAGTCCGCCAGTCGTCACATAGGTGCTGGGACCGGACAGGATGAACGGTCGCAAATCGACATGGCGCGGTTCCATGCGGTTATCGCACAGGGTCGGCGAGGTGGAGAGGGCCAGAGTCGGTTGCGCCATGTAGTTGCGCGGGTCTTTCTTGATCAGCCCGGCGAAGCGTTTGCGTTCGCTGACGGTGGCATGGGGGCCGACCATCATCCCGTAACCACCGGATTCGTTGGCGGGCTTGACCACCAGTTCATCGAGATGATCGAGCACATAGCGCCGGTCATCCTCCCTCATGCACAGATAGGATGGCACGTTGGGAATGAGCGGGTCCTGATCCAGGTAATACTTGATGATCGCCGGGACAAAGGCGTAAACCACTTTATCGTCGGCCACGCCCGCGCCAGGCGCATTGGCCAGCGCGACGTTACCCGCACGCCAGGCGCGCATCAGACCCTTGACGCCCAGCGTTGAGTCGGGGCGGAACGCTTCCGGATCCAGGAACAGATCGTCAACGCGCCGGTAGATGACATCAACCCGTTCGAGTCCTTCAATCGTGCGCATATAGACGCAATCATCATCGCCGACTTCCAGGTCGCTGCCTTCCACGACCTCCACGCCCATCTGCTGCGCGAGGTAGGAATGTTCAAAATAGGCCGAGTTATAAATGCCGGGGGTGAGCACCACAACCGTGGGATTTTCGCCGGGGCGCGGCGACATCGACGCCAACATGTCGTAAAGACGCGGCGGATAGTCGTCAACCGGCAGGATGCGCTGATGCTCAAACAGTTCCGGGAACACCCGCTTGGTCACCACCCGGTTTTCCAGCATGTAGGATACGCCGGAAGGCACGCGCAGATTGTCCTCCAGCACATAAATCGTACCGTCCTGGTCGCGCACCAGGTCGGAGCCGCAGATATGCGCCCATACACCGTGGCGCGGATTAACCCCAATGCACTGGGGGCGGAAGTTGACGGATTGAGCCAGCACCTCCGCTGGGAAGACGCCATCCTTGATGATCTTCTGCTCGTGATAGAGATCGTCGATAAACAGGTTGAGCGCCTGCACCCGCTGTTTCAGGCCGGCATCGGTGCGATCCCATTCGCGTTTGGGAATAATGCGCGGCACGATGTCGAACGGCCAGGCGCGATCAATACTGCCGCCTTCGGTGTAGACGGTGAAGGTAATGCCCAGAATCAGAATGGCCAGTTCCGCCGCGGTCTTGCGCTCGCTCAGTTCTTCATCACTGAGCGAGGCTAGATATTCGCACAGGGCGCGGGCGGCCGGGCGCGGTCCCGAACCGTTATTAATCAGTTCGTCGTAACAGCCAGGAGCAGCGTACTGTTGCCAGTGGATGGTCATTGGATCATTCCTTAATTCCCGCTCGGATGCGGACAGGGCGTTTTCGGGTAGGGCGCAAAATTCAGTTAAGCAATATCGGTACCATGGATTATTGATCACGTTTGGCAGGGCTTGCGCCGGGTTTAAAACGCTATTTTGCCTGATCATGGTGCGTCTAATTTCTTCAATGCTCTAATTTAGAGCGTAGACCATGATGCGGTGACCCATCCGAGGTTGATCGGTTGACCGGGATTTTCTGCACCGACGCGGCCGGATGCTAAGACTTAATCGCATGGTCTACCGGTTTGACGGGCTGTCCATGCTATACTAACCTGAAATATTTTTAGGAAACGCAATAAGATCAAACTCATGCGGTTTAGCCTCCACCTCACCCCTTTGACCCAACGCCGCTGGGCGCAATTCCAGGCCAACCGACGCGGCTGGTGGTCGTTGTGGCTGTTCCTGCTCGTGTTCGGCCTGAGTTTAGGTGCGGAATTCATCGCCAATGACCGCCCCTTGTTGATTTACCACCAAGGCTCATTCTATGCGCCGGTGTTCAAGGACTACGCTGAAACGGATTTCGGCGGCGACTTCCCCAGCGATGCCAACTACCGTGATCCCTACCTGGCCGGACTGATCCACGAAACCGGCTGGATGCTCTGGCCACCAGTTCGCTACCGATACGACACGGTCAACTACGATCTGCCCGTTCCCGCGCCCGCACCACCTTCCGCCGATAACTGGCTGGGCACCGACGATCAGGGTCGTGATGTACTGGCCCGGTTGATCTACGGATTGCGGCTCTCCGTGTTATTCGGCCTGTTGCTGACCTTGACCTCATCCATCATCGGTGTTGCAGCCGGCGCGGTGCAAGGCTATTTCGGTGGGCGGGTGGACCTGTTGTTCCAGCGCTTCCTGGAAATCTGGGGCGGATTGCCGCAACTGTTCATCCTGATCATTGTTTCCAGCGTGGTCGCTCCGGGTTTCTGGACTTTGTTGCTAGTGCTGATGCTGTTCAGTTGGACGTCACTGGTTGGCGTCGTCCGGGCCGAATTCCTGCGCGCGCGCAATTTCGACTACGTCCGCGCCGCCCGTGCGCTGGGGATGACCGATAGCCGGATCATGTTCAAGCATGTCCTGCCGAATGCGATGGTCGCGACGCTGACCTTTCTGCCGTTCATTCTGTCCGGTTCCATCGTGGCTCTGACTGCCCTGGATTTCCTGGGACTGGGCCTGCCGCCCGGCTCGGCTTCGCTGGGCGATTTGCTGCGTCAGGGCAAGGACAATCTCCAGGCACCCTGGCTGGGCATTTCCGGGTTTATCATCGTCGCGCTGATGCTGAGCTTGTTGGTCTTTATTGGTGAGGCGGTGCGGGATGCGTTTGATCCCCGGAAAAACGTCTGATTCAACTCCGGGTGGTAATCGGCCGGGTTTGTAGAATACTGATTTTCCCATTACTAATGCCAAACTCAATATCTTGAGACAAGGCGTAATGTTCTTCCAAAGCCATGATCAGTGGAATGTTGATATCCTGTTCATTCAAACACGGAACCTCACGCAACGCATTATCGACCGACTCAATACAGGTTCCTTTACCAGAAGGATGGCGCATCACCTTAAACGCCTTTTTCCCGATATGCATATTAATCACCGAACCATCAAATTTATTCACATAATACCGGTCAACATCGACTAATCCGGAAACGACGCCTTCTCCAAGCCCATAGCCGGCTTCAATAACAATAACATCCCTGTCACTGACTGGGTCTGTCGTAAAAATGACTCCAGAAACCTGTGAATCAAACATTTCCTGCAAAACAACTGCTGGTTTAATCGGGATTTTCTGAATAATTCGTTCACTGCGATACAAAATTCCTCTCATCAGCCAAAAAGACATCCATACTTTCTTTATACATTCTAACAACTCATCAGGACTCACATATAAATAAGTTTCTGCTACTCCAGCAAATGACGCTTCTTCAGTATCCTCTTCCAAACCCGAAGACCTGACGCTGAAATAAGTATCTTTTAAGCCATGATTATGGATCGCCTGAATAATTTTACGTCCGGTGCCAGCATCCGACTCCAAACGGCCTTGTAAAATCAAGCTGCGGATTTTCTCCAATAAACTGACAATTTTTGCATATTGATCAGGGTCAGGAATTTCTTTAGCTGCCAGGACCACATCGATGGCAGCGATGTTTTTCATATAGGCGTCCAAGAGGTCATTTTCTTCAAGGAACCGCTGGAAAGCCTGTGTTGTCACCATCAATGCCGGTGGAACCGTAGCGCCATACTGTTTAACCAGTTGGGCAATTTCGCCAAGATTTGCGCCTTTCCCACCCACTAATTCAACAAAATCAGCATCTACTGCGTCCAGTGGCGCAACTATCCGACCGGATTCAGCCAGTTGTTGCCTTTTTACCCTGGCGAGTCCATCGGCCTTAGTCTGCAAATTATCAACCATGGCCTTCACTAAAAGACCTTCTTCCCGCATCCGTTTAATAACGCCTGTCAGCGATGCTTGTAGTTCCTGTCTTAATCGATGATAAGCATCGGTCAACTGACCCGCAGGATCTTTAATGTCACCGATTACGCGCCGATTCGCGTAATCACTGAGCAGGAAAATTTTATCGGCAGCATCGAAATATTTTTCTTTGAGAAAATCCACATGAAAACATTCCATTGCCAAAATAATGTCGGCGTTCTCAACATCCTTTTCTGTAATCTTTTTACTGCGATGATTTTTAGCACATATTCCATCTTCTAATAAAAGCACCGCCTGACCCGTTTCAGACATGAGATTATCATCAGTCGCAGCGACACCGCGTGAAAAAACTTCAATACCAGTGATATTTTTATCAGAGAGCATTTTCTTTAACAGAAATTCGGCCATGGGACTACGGTCAACGTTAGCGGTGCATACCATTAAAACCTTCAGGGATTGACCGCTATGACGACTACGCCGATAGCCAAGGCACCGCAGCGTCTGCCGAATCAGTGGCAAATCATTTTCTTTTAAATTTGTTGATGATAAGGATTCCACTTCATGAAGAAGCGACGCTCTCAGTAAAGTGATCCGTGGATGATAACGCAACTGAACAATACGTTTTTCAAGCATTTGTAATCGCTGATTCGAGAAAATTAAACTATTGGCTAAATTTTTTACTTGCACCCAATGACGTTCAGCAACGGCAATGACATTCAGTGCTCTCCATAGCACATTAACCTTGGATATATTATGCTCGATTTCTGACAATAATCCTTCGAGTTCCATCAAAGCATTGTTAGTCAATTGTTCCGCTAGTGTATTGATATAAGCAGCACTTTTTTCTGGAAGCTTAACCAGCTTATCATTCACACTCATTCCACTACAGGCGTGTTGTAAAATATCAACAAGTTGTCTGCGGAGCGTAGAATTAACGCGCCGATCCCATAATGCTTCAGCTAATATTAAACCAATAATATTGGAGGCGATCTGCTCCTGATTTTCCTGCCCAACCATGCTTAACAGAACATTTGCCAAATAATGCTCAAGCTGAACTGCACTATTTTCGCCACACAACAGACTCTGGATTAAACGATGCACGTGCTCAAGGTGAGCATCATCCATGGATATAATCGATATGAGGCCTTGCGATGCCCAGACCAGCACCATATCACCTTCATGCACTTCTACCACTTCGGAAACAATCGAGTGACTGACCCAGAATCCCTCCAATGTTATATTCATTTGGGCGGGATATCGTTCCTCAAGACGAACCCTCATGCCGTCTGATGACTGTAACCATTCAGCATGGGGCAGAATCAGAGAAGGGATCGCTAATTCCCGTGTAGTGACTCCGGCATGACTTAATAAACCGCCGCTCGTTACCAAGACTGCTTCGGCAGATCGAATCGCTTCAATATCTTCAGGAGTGGTAAACGGAACTAGCAAAATCTGTCGATCTTGTGCCTGTGAATTAAAACAATAATTCCGGTCAAAAGTAATTCGGCCAATACGAACGGATCCATCACCGACCGATGCTGATAAACCTCTCACCGACGCGCCAATCATTTTGTTTAATTCGTGCGGTTGTCCAATTAACAGGCGATGAGAAACCACCTTTTGAAAGCCAGGAATATGAAGTTTTCCAGGCGTTTCATAACCAGATTTTCGCAATATTTTTCTGAGGCTATTGACAGAAAGCCATTCTCCATCTGACGATACTGTCAGGTATCGACTAAATGCATAAAGGACTACATTGTTTTCTTCATCCGCTAAACCATAGATAACCAGCCATTCATCGGGCACTGTTTCATGCTGCGCTCTCATCAGCATTAATTGATCAATGCTACCAATAACCGTGAAATCAAGTTTTAAATTAGTCTTTTTCATCAAAAAAGCTATTCTTAATGCTTCATTTTCATGGGTGATCACCTTGCTGATAATTTCCCTGATTGGTTGATAAGCAGGGTTTTTCTCAATAAATCCTTGAGTATTAAACCTTAATTCACGGCGATTTAAACCATTTTTCAAAGGTTTATTAAAGTATTCATTGATCACCTCTTGCCCTACTCCACCTTTACCCGGTTGAATAACCGGTAATTCAACCGATTGTAACAAAGCATTAATTGCAAAATACAGGCGATAGCGAAACATCCGTTGTTCACTGGAATGATAAGCCTTGAAATCATTTAAAACCTTGGACCCTCTATATTCACAGTAGGTTGCAAAAGGCATTCCTTCGCCTCCATAAGAAAAGGGGATCATCCCCTCCACTAAAAACATATTTGCAAATGACGTTGCAAATTTATTGATTTTATTAGCATCTATCATTTCTGAATGACCACTGGATAAAAATTCCTGAGAAAAAATATAGGCCATGGCATAGTCAAGATCACGAAGCGAACCGATTAAGCGCAATACTGAAATAACGGTTTCTTCAATCTGTTGACGATTCCGTGCGCCACAATCCTTGTCCAACATCCCGGTGACCAGCGAATCCACCAAACCCTCTTGTTCGCATTTAACCATCATCCCTTTTTCTTTTAAAACACTTTCGACAAAAGCCCCGCGTAACTGTTGCTCAATATCTATTCCCCCCTGATAACTCTGCAAGCGAACAAAACCTTCATGGTCTGGGTGTTCAATATTAGCGGAAAACTCTGCGCGATGCTCTCCAAGCTTTACACTATAAGTAATATGATTGTTAATCACGACAAATACGCCAAGTATCGGTGATGGCATTTGCCGACTGGCTTGTACAATCGCGGCTATCGCCGGGTGGCGGATCAGACCGTTGATTATGATTGGCGCATCATCCAGTTTAGCTAATTGAATTTCTTTTATTTCATTAGAGCCGATAGAGCCGATAGTCACGGTGATATCCGCCTGCGCCTGGATCATTTTCTTTTCCAGCGCCTGATTCCCGGCTTCATGCAGAAAACGTATCAGAGAGTGAACGCTTTTTATTTGAGAAAGTGGTGACTCTTCAAGACTGATAATTTTGCTTCTTACGTTATCAGGCAGTTCATCGCGTTCAGAGAGTTCCTGCCAGGATGCATCGAGTTCTTGCCCGATTAAATGATACTGGTTGAACGCCAAATCACTTTCAGCCGGTGAGGCGATTTTTTGGTAAGCGGCGACCATTGAACCCAGCAACGAAAAAATTTTCCGCGCCGTCATTTTAGTAATTTTATCAGCATGATTAACAATTAAATTAAGGGCATCATAGTTATTTTTAATGAGATTATCTTGAATATTAATATATTGATTATTTAATTCTTTTCTGGATTTTTTATTAAAATCATTATTAAATGAATTATCAAACAGCAATATATAACTGCCTGAATTTACGCTAATTTCACTTTTTAATTGACCCTCATTACTATCCTGCATCCAGAGCGGCATCATTGAATCAGAATATTCCAGTGGATAATCCAAATGGTATCTTCCAAAACATACGCCTGATTTATTAATATCCAAAATAGCAATGAATCGCAGTTTATTTAAAGTATCCCAGGACTCAGTAATTTTAAAAAAATTCTGTTTCCCAAAGGTGTTTTGCGCAATAGTCAAATTCTCAATCAGCGCGATGAAGGCCTCCCGGTTTTGGAGCATGGATTTCAAGAATCCCTGGCTGCTGATCTTTTTTAAGTCAAGCAACTGGTCAAGCTTGGCAATATTTCGATGCCCATAAAATGTGGTAAGAAAATTATAGGCATCAGGATAACGAGCCTGTAATTCTTCCTCAATCACCGCTTTAATAGACCGATCAGTTTGCGTTTGAGCCGCAGTCACTAAATCACGGGTTAGCACTGGTTCATAATGCCCCTGAATAGAAACGATAACCGGAAGTTTCAGAAGAGTCCGAAGAAGACGGTAACTTTCATTTTTCAAACTGGAAATTCGGGAGACTTGATTAATATGATCGAGGGACTGCTGAATCAGGTTGATCTCCGTGTTTTTTTGACGCCACAACTGTTTCAACAAGACTGGATCATCTTCGGAAATATCGGTTGGCCATTGATGGCAGCTGAAATGTTCGTCTATTTTCCGAATATATTTTTCAATAATTTCCTGTCCATCAATGATTGAAGATTGAGCCAGAGAGTCCTGCAAAAAAGATTTGGCGCGAGCAAGTAAAAACGCATGTAACAGGATCCGCTCTTTATCCGTATCATCCCAATAAATCAGGTCTACGGTATGCTGTTCAATGTTGCAAACCGTTTCTTCGATAATGGTTTTTCCAAAGCCGCGATTCTCAAGCGCCTCAGTCAATTTTAAAATATCTTCTTTCATCGATTTGCTGACCCCCATGCGCAAAGTCCGGCCACTGTGCGTCGCCGGACTTTGATCTAATCAATGAAGTTACCCTCCCCTGTTCAGCGAGGAAGAAGGTGATTGAGAGATCGCTTATTTCTTCAGCGCCATGACGCTTTCATTCAGAGCCTCGACCCGCTGGGTCAGTTCCTGAATATCCTCCTGCGTCGGAACGCCCAGTCGGTGCAAAACCTGAGCGACCCGTTCTTGGAACAACTCTTCCAGCCGATCGAATTGCTCATTAGCCTTACCCCGAAATTCGATGACTTTGCCTTTGGCTTCTTCGACTCGGGTGCCCGCCACTTCTCTGGCGTGCTTTTCAACTTTCTCGCCTTCTTCAACCAGTGACTGGAACAGTTTCTCGCCTTCTTCCTGCGTCTTGGCGACGGCGCCCAGTCCTGCAAGCCAGATACGACTGGCCGATTCACGGATATTCGCCACGGCTGGAGCTTCAACGATATTTTTCAGCGCAACGTTTGCCATGATACTCTCCTCGACATCATGTCTTGATCAGAATGCCGGTTTTCAAATTCGCCGGCGGGTTTGAACTGCTGTTGGAGCGTACTTTAGCAACGAAAATTAGAGTGAACACCCTACCGGGGTTCGGAATTCGAGGTTCGGTGTTCGCTCAATCCGCCAACCGCCAGTTCAGCGTTTCCCCGGCGCACAAGGGGATCAAGTCCTCCCCGCCAAACGGAAAAGATTCGGGTACGGGCGCTGGCTGGCGTCGCAAGGTGAGGGTTCCAGAATGACGCGGCAGACCGTAGAAATCGGGACCGTAGAAACTGGCGAAGGCTTCCAGTCGATCCAGCGCTCCAGCGGCTTCAAAAACTTCGGCATACAGTTCCAGGGCGGCGTGAGCGGTATAGCAACCCGCGCAACCACAGGCGGCTTCTTTCCCGGCACGGGGATGCGGAGCGCTGTCAGTACCCAGGAAAAACCTAGAGTTGCCGCTGATAGCCGCTTGAATCAGCGCCCGCCGATGCCGCTCGCGTTTGAGAATCGGCAGGCAGTAATAATGCGGACGGATGCCGCCCTGGAAAAGGGCATTGCGGTTATACCGCAGGTGATGCGCGGTCAGCGTCGCAGCTACCGTCATCGGCGCATCCCGCACAAAGTCAGCGGCGTCCTGCGTGGTAATGTGTTCCATCACAATCTTCAACGCGGGGAAGTCCCGAATCAGCGGGATCAGCACCCGCTCGATGAACACCGCCTCCCGGTCGAAAATATCCACATCCGGATTGGTGACTTCGCCATGCACCAGCAACAACAGCCCCTGCGCCTGCATCGCCTCCAGCACTGGGGCGATTCGGCGAATATCCGTTACCCCGGCGTCGGAATTCGTAGTAGCGCCTGCCGGATACAGCTTGCCGGCGACAATGTGGCCGGAATCTTTGGCGCGGTTGATCTCGGCGGGTGGGGTCTTATCGGTCAGATACAGGGTCATCAGCGGCTGAAAATCCAGTCCCGGTGGTACGGCCTCCAGAATTCGCTGACGATAGGCCAGCGCCTGGTCGGTCGTCGTAACCGGAGGACGTAGATTAGGCATGATGATGGCGCGGGCGAACTGGCGGGCGCTGTGTGGGACGACGGCGCGTAATGCCTCGCCATCGCGAACGTGGAGATGCCAGTCGTCAGGGCGGGTCAGGGTGAGCGTATCCATGGCGGGTTCCAGGGCAGGTATTGAGAAGCGTGCGGCGAATTATACGCCCCGCCTGCCTTGACGTACCGGGGCCAGCCATTAAGCTAACGGGCTGACGCGGCGCTGGCTGGCAGGTTCGGGCCGTTCGGATTGAAATCCATTGAATAATGAGGAATGTTATGTCGGACGTGAAAAAAGTCGTGCTGGCCTATTCAGGCGGGCTGGATACTTCGGTGATCCTGAAATGGTTGCAGGATGTGTATGAATGCGAAATCGTGACCTTCACTGCTGATCTGGGTCAGGATGAGGAACTGGAGCCAGCGCGTGGGAAGGCGCTACAACTGGGCATCAAGCCGGAAAATATTTTCATCGAGGATCTGCGTGAAGAATTCGTGCGTGATTTCGTCTTCCCCATGTTCCGGGCCAACGCGAT
>JFJP01037767.1_pt1 | contig 23009 bp, 20 predicted proteins | sample 431651 | NCBI WGS metagenome assembly JFJP01 (sample SAMN02602958, study PRJNA72255) | Microbial mat metagenome, whole genome shotgun sequencing project. | biome: fresh water; feature: sink hole; material: water; isolation source: purple microbial (photo- and chemosynthetic) mats found in...
TTTTCAGTGATAAAATGTCTCCTCAGTTTAAGTGTTGGAGATAATTCACCAGTTGCCGGGCTCCATTCATCAGGAACCAGTCTGAACCTTTTAATTCTTTCAGCAGGATTGAGCCGCCTGTTGATTTTTTCAATTTCTTTATTAAAAAATAATTGTACTTCAGGGAGCTGGATCATTTCGCCGGAGTCAGAATAGCTGATTTTTTTTGCTGCCAGCCAGTCATCGAAATATTTAAAGTTCGGTGAAATAAGAGCACTGGGGAATTTTTCATGTTCTCCGACTACAATAATCTGATCTATAACTGCAGATTCCCTGAACCTGTTTTCGATAGGCTGAGGAGCAATGAATTTTCCGTTTGAGAGTTTGAAAATCTCTTTCTTTCTGTCTGTGACCATCAGGAACCTGTTTTCTTCGAGATACCCGATATCCCCTGTATGGAACCATCCTTCCTCATCGAACACAGATTTAGTAAGATCAGGATCGTTATGGTATCCAAGCATAACGTTGGGTCCTTTGCAGAGAATTTCCCCGTCATCGGCAATTTTTACCTCCACGCCCTCAATCACTGTTCCGACAGAACCAAGTTTAACACCTCCTTTATATGTGCGGTTAATTGTTATTACAGGCGAAGTCTCGGTAAGTCCGTACATGTTTATTATTTTTATACCTGCAGCCCAGAATACGCGTTCCAGTCTTGCCTGCAGACTTGCTCCTCCACAGCCAACTATTCTTACATTTCCTCCAAGGGCAATTCTCCATTTGCTGAAAATCAGCTTATCAGCTATTAATAGTTTTTTCTCATAGATCCATCCATTTTCACCGAATGGTTTAAACTTTAACCCCAGGTTTACTGCCCAGAAAAATAATCTCTTTTTTATTCCTGTCAGTTTTTTGCCTTTCGATATAATTACATCGTAGAATTTTTCAAGCACACGGGGAACTGCGTCAAAGCCATTGGGTTTTATTTCCTGCATATTGACTGCAATTGAACCCATACTTTCAGCGTAGTAGATACTGGCTCCGCTGTATTGAGTCTGATAATTCCCCATTCGTCCACCCACATGGCATAATGGAAGAATACTCAGGTATTTGTCAGCAGGACTTAAATTGAAAACAGAGGCAGCGGAAACGAAATTACTCACCAGGTTTTTATGAGATAAAAGAACACCTTTTGATTTGCCTGTTGTCCCTGAAGTATATATCAGAGTTGCAGGTGTTTCGGAACCAATGAGGGCTTTTTCTTTTTCTGCCTCCCTCTTATTATCTTCAGTACATGCTTTACCGATATCAACAATTCTCTGCCAGCTTTTTATTCCCGGAACATCATCGAAAGTATAAATTTTAACCGCAGGATCAGTATTAGAAAAAGCAGGGATGATACATTTATATAATTTGTTATCAGAGATAAATACCATTCTGGCGCCTGAATCTTTAAGTATATATTCATATTCAGTTGTGCTCAAGGATGTAAATACAGGAACATGTACAATCCCAAGCATCGCCATTCCCATATCCAGGAAGTTCCATTCCGGACGATTTGAGGAGATAGTAATTATTTTATCACCTTTTCTTAAACCCAGCTCATAGAGTCCAAAGAATATATTATAAGAATAGTCAATATACTCCTGTGAGCTGTATTTTATCCATGCCCCATTGTGTTTAAAGCATAAAGCATCATCCTTAGGATAATCCTCTTTATACCTGTCCAGAATATCAAATGTTCTTGTTACTATCATTGCAGTTTACTCCTGTCAGTTGTTGAACAGGTGCATATAACTGCAATTTAAGAAATACCTTCGACATAAAAAACAGCTATTCCGGGTATTGCCAGAAAGGAGGGGTTAAAACAATATGATCCCGGATTTTCGCGACGACTTACACAGCCAGAAATAAATTGTAATACATTGTATGCAAGGGTGGCTCTCTGATAAGCAGTTTTTAAAATATATGTAATCAATCGTAATTGCTTTTTTGTTTTCAGGTGATTTGCATTTTAAAATTCGGGGCTTCCTTTAGTCGTATGATTTATTATTAGTATCGGGAATCAGTCATAAAGATCAATTGGTTCCCATTGGTGCTTTGTTAAAACTATTGATTTTCAAGCTATTTATAGTTTCGTATACCTGATTCCTGATTATCATATTAAATATTTATATTAGTGAAAATGTAAATTCATTGCCGAATATGTCATTTTATAATATTTATATGACCAGAAAAATTTAACCTATATTTTATGAAAACCGCCATAATTGCATTGTTAATTGGGTTCATACCTTGCTGGTTATTACTGGCTGAAACTCCATTTGCCAGCTGGACAAAGACAGAACTGGTTTTGGACAACGGAATTGTTCAGAGAATTATCAAACTTCCTTCCGGTGAAGGCAATTATATTACTTCATCTTATAAACCTGCTGAAGGAGAATTCAACTATTTTTTGAATACAAGTCCTGATTTTCAGTTTGAAGTTGATGATTTTATTTATTCCGGGAAGGGGAGATGGAGTTTAACCGGAATAAAAAATATTGATGATAAGAGGGGAGGAAATGGTGCTTCAGTTACTCTTTTAAGCGGGGATGGAAAAATAGAGCTGACGCTTAAGTATTTATTATATCCAAAATCTCCTGCAATACGTAAGAGTTTTATTGTTAAGAATTTAACAGACAATCCGGTCAGGCTTGAATCAGTCGATATTGAGAAGTTTGACGTTCCGGGTTATTATCCGGTTACTTTCAGCTGGATTTACCACGATTATGGCAGAAGAAGATCCATTGGTCCATATGAGGGAGGAAAACAGGATGCCCTGATTATAGTTCATGATATGAACAGGGAGCAGGGTATTGTATTGGGGAATGAGGCTTCCGGAGTACTGAAACGCACTTCGGTATTTTGGGAATCGCAGGACATTTGTTTGGGATTAACACATAAAAATTCTCTTTTCCCATTTCGCAAGTGGATTGAAAAAGGTGAATCATTTGAGACACCTCAGGTATTTACAATGGTATATAATAACTTAAAGACTCCCGATGAGGTACTTAATATATCTGTTCCTTTTTATGTGCAGAAATATATGGGGATACGTCTTTCGGAACTTAAAGAGAAACCGACTTTTGTTTACAACACATGGGAGCCCTTCCTTAAAGAGATTAATGAAAAACTTATCATGGACCTGGCAAAAGCCGCTGCAGAGGCAGGCATGAAAGAGTTTATTATTGACGATGGCTGGCAGGACAGTTATGGTGACTGGGGCATTGACATGCAGAAGTTTCCTAACGGACTGAAACCTGTTTTTGATTATATAAAATCATTGGGTATGAAGCCCGGACTATGGGTAAGTATTGGCAGTGCAGCACCGTCAAGTAAAGTTTATAAGGCACATCCTGACTGGTTTGTTATTGATAAGGATGGCAGGCATACCTCATTGCATGCTCCCGGCGACAAAGAAAAATATACAGCCTGTTTTGGTACAGGGTGGTATGACTATATAAAAGGGATCTTACTTAAAATGGCTGTTGATTACGGTCTTGAATACTATAAACTCGATTTTGCAGTGGTAACAAGTGCTTATACATATGATCACTCCCAGTCAGGTTGTTATTCAGTAAATCACGCAGGTCACAGAGATCACAATGAATCTCTCTTTACCAATTATGAACGGCTCTGGCAGTTATTTGATGAACTGCATGCGGCAAAGCCTGACCTATTCATAGATTGTACGTTTGAAACTTTGGGGGGGACACAGTTAATCGACTATGCTCTTGTGAAGCATGCAGAAGGTGACTGGCTTTCAAACTTCAGAGGTGATGTTGGTGAAAAAACAGGAATCCGGATCAGAAACATGGCATGGTGGCGTTCCCCGGCCATGCCGGCTACCGCTTTAGTAATTGGAAATCCTCAGATGCAGGATAAAGAGTGGGAGATGCACATAAAATCGATAGCCGGTGCTCTGCCAATTATGCTGGGCGATCCCAGGAAGCTTTCAGCAGAAGAGATGAATAAATACCGGGGTTATGCTGACTGGCTGCAACGTATGGAAACCAGGTATGGCATTATGAGTTACCGGCAGGATTTGCCCGGATATGGCGAACCGATGGAAGGAATGTGGGATGGTTTCCAGAGAATAAATACAGAGAATAAAAACGGAGGAATAATAGGGGTATTCCGTCATGGGGCAGTTGAAAAACGTAGGATAGTCACTGTGAACTGGCTTGATCCTGAAAGAAGCTACCATGTAAAATCTCTGGACGGAAAAATTATTACCACAATGACCGGAAAAGATCTGAAATTAATAGGGTTTGGTTTGACTCTCGAAAGTATTTATTCAGGGGAGCTTTTTGAGATAAGTGCTGAGTAATGACAAAATAAGTCATTAAAGTAATGATTTCAGTAATTGCTTATGTAAGATGATAAGGATCCGGAGATTTTACATATATCAGTAATTATCAATTCACATGCAATCTTATTAAATGATGTTGGTTTGCAAAACTCTTGCCAATAACGGTAAAAAGATTATTTTTGCCATCCAGCATTTTACAATGGGTTTTAAATTACCGGATAAAATATAGAAAATGGAATTCTTTCATTCACTTTTTGATTGGTACATGGCCAATCTGAACTATTTCACTGTCGCTCTTCTGATGGCAATTGAAAGCACATTTATTCCTTTACCTTCGGAGGTTGTCATTCCATTTGCTGCATATAAAGCTGCACAAGGTGATTTAAATGTATTTCTTGTAGTTATTTTCGGTACTATAGGCGCCTTATCGGGTTCTCTCATAAATTATACCCTTGCTTATTATCTAGGCCGTCCAATAGTTTACAGCTTCGCAGAATCCAAAGCTGGCAGGTTATTTCTTCTTTCAAAGGAGAAAGTAGAACATGCCGAGAATTACTTTCTGAAGAACGGTAAGACATCAACTTTTATTGGCAGGTTGGTACCGGGTGTTAGGCATTTAATATCAATACCGGCAGGACTTGCTAAAATGAATCTGCGCGACTTTATAATATATACCTTCATTGGTGCCGGAATTTGGAATATTATTCTTGCAATTATAGGGTATTACCTTTATGAAATGAGGGAGCAGATCTTTCCTTATATGGAATATATTCTGTATCTTTTAGGAGTAGTATTTACTGTTTATCTGATAATTGCGATCAGAAAAAACAACAGGAAAAAAGATACTTCAGAACCGAAGTGACAAACAACTTAAGCCGCCGTCTACTTTACGGAATTCGGAAACATCGAGAATAATTGTTTCATAACCCAGTTTCTCAACTTTTTTCCTTGTTTTGGGAAAGCCTTCAGGTATTATTACTTTGTCATTGATCCATAATGAATTTGCAGCATAGCTCTCATCTTCATCAACCACTATCCTGTTAAATTTTTCGAAAGCAGCATTATTAATAAATTCCCCGCAAACCAGCATATTGTTGTTTTCAAGATATGACACTCCTGATTTGAGATGCAGCATTTCGCTCAGTGGAATTTTTAATCCGGCCATTCCGTATTTCTCAAGAATTCTGATAGTCTGGTCAGCTCCTTCATTGTTTGTACGCTTTGAAATGCCAATATAAAAAATGTCGCCAACCATCATAATATCACCACCTTCAATTGTTCCTGGGAGGGTGATCATCTCAATCTTATCATAGTATTTTGACAACACCTGTTTCATACCTTCTGTCTCTCCCCGGCGTGATTCTGCACCCGGGCTTGTAATTATAGCGCATTCTCTTGTACAGAGGGCTGCATCTTCAATAAATGTTGAATCGGGATGTTGTTCTCTTCCGGGGAGAACTTCAAGTTTCAATTTAAGTCCTTCCAGAACAAGTGTATATGCAGCATGTTGTTCCAACGCTCTTGGGAAATCAGGTTTTCCAAGACCGGCAGATGTCAGTCCATTTTTTATAGAAGGTGTGGGTGTGCGTACAATTGCATACTTGAACATTGGCAGGAATATCAGAATCGCGCAATAAATTCTAAAGTTATTTTATCTGTATGTGTCGGGAGGTTGCTCTTAAAATATTTTTCAAAGTTTAATCGTATTTCTGCAACAAACTGTTTTGGTTCAAATCCGGCATTTATTCCCAGAGTAAGTCTTTCAGCATCTGTTGCTCTACCGAAAACAGAATCTCCTATAAAATCCCATCTGGCAGTAGGAGTAAGGAGGTATATCATTTTATTATTCAATTTAAAATTATAGTAAGAATGGATATACAGGCCATTGTCATGTTTACGCACCGACAAAGTATCAGTCCAGTTCCTGCTTATATATTCAGATTCGATGAAAATGGAACCTGTTGAGTATCTTATTTCACCTCCATACATAACAAGTTTATTCATATACATACCTTCACCATAGTAGAGATTACCTGTCAGCCTGATGCCCACGTCAGGTCCGGCGGATACTCTTCCAACCATATTTGGCCTGTCTATCCACTGGGGATTATTGCTGCCTGTCCCGTTAACAGCTCCCAGCATCATATCGACAGGTACATCAGCCGCTACTTTGTAATTTATATAGAATCCGATATCCCGCATCCCATCATTAATGTATTTAGCTAAAAATGATCGATTTGCAAAAATATTATCAGCAGGACTTCTCATATAGTCGGAGCTGAAAGGAATTTTACGCTGACCCATATAAAAGTCGAGATTTTCAACAGGAGAAAACCTGACATAGGCATCAAGCATTTTTATTTTCCCCTCATCTGAGAGATCAAGTTCAGCCCTGTATGAGAAATACGGATTGATTTTTCCTTTTGCACCGAATCGTGCATTTCTTACCTCAAACCTTACCTTCGAATTATTCAGGTCGTATTCTGCTTTGGTCTTCAGAATACCTTCAATATCAGGCAGATATTCTGAATTGTTTTCGGCACTATTCTGTGAAAATGAAAATTGAAAAGTTATTATTACTGACAGTAACAATAGTATTACTTTTTCTTTCATCTGGATTATTAAGTTAAAAAGGTTTTATCAGGTGAGTATCGGGATAAACGTTCAAAACTAATAACTATTTGCGAATGTTAAGCCTTTTGATCTGGTATGTTGTCCCTGTGAACAATTGATGGGGAGAAAGCCGGCAAACATATGGCAATATAATCAGCCCCACCACTGAAAGGAGTGCTGTATTGAACCCATTCCCCTTTTGATGTCATTATTGCCTGACCTTCAGATACTTCATATGTTTCATTTTTGGTTGTAACCTGAAGTTTTCCTTTTAATACAACTGTATACTCATTGAAATCAGGGCACTGGCCCGGCTCAATCCAGCCTTCCGGACTGGTCATATGGGCTATGCTGACATCAGTTGTTTTGCTGTTTACCTGTCCGAAAAACTCCCTGATGATTTTCTCCTTTGTACCGGCTGCCTTAATAATTGAAGGTGAGTCAATAAGTTGTACCATATTTTTTTGGGTATAATTTCAATCCTCAAGATATCCAAATTTTCCATTATAAAAATCTTCATAGGCTTTTTTAATTTCAGATTCAGTATTCATAACGAACGGTCCATAGGAAGCTATAGGTTCATTAATCGGTTCTCCGCTGATTACAAGTACGATACTGTCTTTTATTCCTTCAATTGTAATATGTTCACCTTCATGGCCGAATAGTATGAACTGGTTCTCAGAAGGTGTTTCGGAATTATTAACTTTTATTTCCCCTTCAATAATAAGCATGCCGGTATTTGATTTTTTTTCAAACCTGAAATCGCATTTCATTCCTCTGGCGAGCTTTACATTAAACATATTCATTGGTGAGAAAGTAAATGCAGGCCCCTTAGTATTTTTGTATTCCCCGGCAATTATCTCTACTGAACTTCTGCCATCTTCAAGTATGAATTTACCCATATCAGCATTTTCAATAGCCTGATATTTTGCTGTTGTCATTTTATGTCTGGCAGGGAGGTTAACCCATAACTGAACCATCTGGAATAATCCTCCTTTTTTGCTGAATTCTTTTTCGTGGTACTCTTTATGAAGTACACCTTCCCCGGCTGTCATCCACTGAACATCACCTTCACCGATAACTCCACTGTTACCTGCACTGTCGTGATGGGCCACCTTCCCATGGTAGGCAATTGTTACTGTTTCAAATCCCCGGTGCGGGTGTACACCGACACCTTTTGGAGTATCAGAAGGAGGGACAATCCACTTTGAACCATAATCCAACAGGAAGAAAGGACTCATTCCATTCATACCTATTTCCGGCTGCGACGGGAAAAAATTATGAACCCTGAATCCATCACCAACCATATGAAAAGCTGGTGGCGGAATTATTGCATTTATATTTTTGTATTGATTTATCATGTAATGTCATTTCTTAAATATCCAAAAATTTCATCTATTATTTCAAGCCCTGCTCTTTTACTTGAATCCTTATTAATTAGTTGTCCATATCTGTCAGAAAGTCTGAAAGTGACCTCCGAATCGATACTCTCTTTTATTCTCCTTGACATATTCCCGGAAACCGGAGCTTTCAGTTCTCCGAAAGTACTTTTAAGAGCATTTATTTCAAGAACATATTGAGAATTTTTTATTTTTATATTTAATGATTCCCTAACGCTATTTAATTCAGTAATTGATGAATTATTATATGTACTGAAAAGGTAGAATTTCTTATTATAATACAGGAATGCTATAAAACCGATAAAGAATTTTCCCAGCCAGGGTATCTTTGCAACAGAGAAAGTAAGGGAACTATTTCTGTCGTTGAAATTATTTGCCTGAATCCATATCCAGGCTTCAGGGAATGATATACCCCAGTCTTTTTCAATGTAACCTTTCCCTCCATTGAAATCAACTTTTTCACTGTTAAAAGCAATGCTGCCATTAAGATCATGGATCACAGAGACAATAGCGTGTTTACATTCCATAAAAGGAATAAACGAATACCAGCCCATAATGCCTGGGGAGAAAAGACTTTTCGGATATTTAACCGAGTTACTGAATTCAATAATGCCAGATATTTTTGAAGTTTCATTTTCGATTTTCAGATCTATATGATTTTCAGTAAATACAGAATCACCTACCTTTAGTCTCAGTCTTTTCCTGTCCCAGGTAAATTTTTCAACAGGGTAGGCGAAATATTCTGATTTTCCTGAAATTCCGTTTATTACCTGAATAAATGAATGAGGATCTTTCATAGAAAGTGAGATTCCCGGGATGAATGAATAAACCTGGTTCAGGTCATTGGAGACATGTTTGAAGTACCAACCCTCAAAGTAGTTTTTCAAGTTCAGATTTCCCTGAAATAATTCCGGATTATAAATTCGGGAACTCATATAAGACCAGTTTTAACTCTAAAACAATTATTGAGGACTAAAGTTCGTGTTTCCGGCAATCTCCAAACCGGGCATTATGTATAGCCAGCAAACAATATGCTGCTAAGGAGAACATACAGATATTTCAAACTGACCTGATCAGGTATCTGCCAGTTTATATACTATCTCTTTAACTGACTGAGCCCATTCATTATGCGATTTGTCCCGCGTAAAAGCCTGCCATGGAACAGGCTCTCCAATAGTGAGTGTAATAGTTGAGTTCTTCTGTTTATGCATCTCATTTGGAAGAAGAATGATTTCAACAGAAATTTTTATTCCAAGGAATTTTCTGATCCTGTCGACTGCATAAAACAGATTCGAATTTCTGCCACTTATGTGAACCGGAATTATATCGCGCTTAAACTGAATTGCTTTTGTAATAAAGGTCTTTTGCCAGACAGGATCAGATATAATTCCATTTTTTTTGCGTGAAACTAAACCAGCAGGAAATATCATTATCTGTGAATCCGATCCGAATAGTTCATTAAACTTCTCAACTGTATTTTTTGTATTAGTTCCGAAAACATTAACTCCAAGTATTACCGGGTGTAGGTTTGGAATATAGTTAAAGAGTTCATTTGAAGGGGATATAACATCCGGAAAATACCTGTGAATTGTGCTTAAAAACGCCAGGGCATCAATTCCTCCGACAGGGTGATTTGCCACAAATACAAACCTGCCTGATTGGGGAATATTTTTACTTCCCTTAATATCAACATTTACTTTCCATTCTTCAAGAACAGCGTTTACAAAGGGGACCCCGGATTTATCACGATGATTTTTTATAGTGGAGTTCATCTCATCCTGATGAACTAACTTTTCAATTATGCTTACAACAAACCGGGGAAGAGATTTAACAAATCCCGATTTACTGCTTCTGATAGCTTTTTCAATATTTATTATTTTGTCAGTTGCTTCCATCTGTTATTCTTTTTCCCCGGGAAAAAAGCCACTTAGTTCCGACAGCTCCTTTTTTGCATCATCAAAATTATTGTAATGGTTCAGAACAACATTACTTTTATTGAATTTATTAATCAACAGGAGCCTGATTTCGGAGATATTCATGCTGAATCCTACACTACCGCGGCTGACTGAAGAATATTTCTTTGTTACTTTAGCAATACTGAATCCTGTGAATTGGTCTGAACCAATCCATTTTCCGGTTCTGTAAATTCCAAATAGTGCAGTGTATGGCCTGACTCTTTTATTTTTCAGATCAATTAATGTTCCGGTATATGTAAAAGCCATAAAAATCCCGGGAATGACAAGTGCAAGGGATGTAAATGAATAATAGAGACCTATAAGGCCCCCGGCAATCAATACATATCCTGTATAGCTTGAAGACGGTCCAAAAAATTTGCCCAGGCAATTATCCCGCAACTTATTTTTATTCAATCTATTAATATAACAAATTATAAATCAGTTATTTGATGATACCAGGTATGTTGTTTAGCCAATCTTCTGCGAGTATTGGCCATGTTTTTGCAGCTAATGTACCTGGACGTAATCCATAACCATGTCCGCCGTCAGGCAGAATGTGCAATTCAACAGGAAGCTTTGCATTTCTTAGAGCACTTGCCATCACCAGGGCACTGTTGCCGTATGTATCATCGGCAGTCTGAAATATATATACCGGAGGTACATCTTTGCTTAGTACTAACTCAGGAGTCAGAGTGAAACCAGGTCCCTGATCGAGATAAGCCGGGTAAATGAGCATAGAAAATGCGGGCCTGCATGAAAGGCTGTCAGCTTTGTCTACAGGTGAATAAGTTCTCTTACTGAACAGAGTGCTTGCCCTTGCACTGAGGCTTCCTCCTGCTGAGAATCCCATGATGCCTATTTTTTCCGGATCAATTTTTCGACTGGATGCTTCCTTTCTGACAATCCTTAGAGCACGCTGGGCATCCTGCAAGGCACCATCCTTTTTATCCGGTACCCTGTATTGGAGAACGAATGCTGCAAAGCCGAGCTTATTAAGCCATTGAGCAATTTCAGTGCCTTCTTTATCATATGCTAATATTCTGTATCCCCCTCCGGGACAAACAATTACGCCTGCACCATTTGCTATTGAAGGGTCAGGCATATAAATTTCAATTAAAGGGTTAGTTACCTCGGTAATGACAAGTACACTCCTGAAACTGCCGGTATCAGTCGCGGGTTCTGATTTTGCCTTAACTTCTCCTGGAACTTTTCCTGGCCATAAATAGATAACTTCCTTTTTTTGCGAAAACATACTAAGAGAAAACAGCAGGAAAAAAATTAAAATCAGGTATTTCATATCATTTAGTTTTTAATTTGTAATATTCAACTCATTCAATCCCGGCAACTTCTTCCACGTTGGGGGAGGACTTGATTGATCCGAAATAGCCAAATAAAGAATTTGTTATTCTACAATTTCAGCATTATCAAATTTTTGTGACTGAAAGTTTACACGGCTTCTCCTTACCTTATTTGCACCTTTACTTCCAAAGAAGCCCCAGCCACCGCTGCCTAAAAGGAATCCCAATGCATATAATCCTCCATTATTGTTCTGGGCATACATTGTGATTTTGTCATTAAAGAGCATACCTATAAAATCGAAAGGTGCAATAAAACCATGCCATAGTCCGCCAAAAAAGCCATATCTGTGCCCGGTAAGGCATTGCTCAATAGATTCATTATTTGCACATCCTGAAAGAAATATGGCCAGGAGTGAAATCAAAATCAGAAGAGATTTTTTCTGGGAAAGGAAAGTTTTCATAATTTATGGAATTTATTAATAATTGACTTAATATTTCAGAAAAGTGATAGATATGATGACTGGCCGGAAAACTTTTTTTCGTGATCTATCAACCATCTCTTTCTCTCAAGCCCTCCTGCATAACCAGTCAGCTTACCATCTGTGCCTATTACTCTGTGGCAGGGAATGATGATTGAAATCCTGTTCATTCCATTTGCTTTTGCAACTGCCCGCACTGAATCAGGTTTTCCCATGGCAGCTGATTGCTCCTTATATGACCGGGTTGACCCATACGGTATTTTTCTGAGTTCATCCCAGACAGCCTGCTGAAAATCAGTACCCCTGGTTACGACAGGAACTGAAAACTCTTTTCGGGTACCATTAAAATACTCTCTTAGCTGCCTCCTTATATCATCAAAATAGATGCTTTCCCCTTCCATGCTATCTGAATTAAAAAGCAAGGTTAAATTTGAATATTTTGTTTTAAATTCACTTCTGTCATAAAAATCCAGCAGACAAATTCCTTCCCCGACTGCCCCGGCAATCATTATCCCAAGTTCTGTTTCAATAGATGTTGTGATAATCATTTAATCAACGGGGATATATATTCATTTCTTTTTCCCGCTTAAAAGTGCAGCTATTATTCCTGCAAGAAAAACTGTTGTCCCGCTGGCAATCATCAACTTTTTCTTTTCCTTTTCACTTTCAGTCATATGAGCCCATGGTTTTTGTCTTTTGCTGAATAGAAGATAAAGCACAAAGACCAGAGCTGCCAGTGAAATTATTATTGCAATTATCCGTATCATCATGTAATGATTTAAAGGAATATTTCTTAGGACTGATGGGAATATTTCCTGGGAATTGATTTTATAAACTTAATATTCCGAAACCTTATGCCAGACCATTTATCATCAATATTTACCATTTTTACTGCTTGAAAACCGCTATTAATCATTATCTTCCAACCACGCTCACGATCTATTTCAGGTTTAGGTTTCTCGGGAGATTTTTTGGGATAGCAAAACCATAAAATGCCATCGGCAAGGAGATTATGTACAGCTACAGGTGCCATATAATCAACTTCAGAGACTTTTTCAGCAAATAATATTATAAAATCATAGGGAAAACGAGGATCAATTTCCTGATCAACCTGTATATCTCTGAATTCATCAGAAAGCTGAATATAGAAACTCTCTCCGGCGTTGATAACAGCTATTCTATTCTGCCCCTTATAATTAAGCTTATCAAGTAGCTTCCTCATTTTCTAACCCCAATTGGAGTGCTAATGTAACAAAAAAACTAAACCAGTAGCTACCGGCCCGGCAAACATTTCATATCGCTTTTTAAGAGGATATGCATTATATCACATTATTTAATATTAGTATCAGAAATCATGCATAAAAAACCATTGATTTTGACTTCGTCAAGCTCTTCGCTTCGCATCGTCGGTTCTTCGTTTACCCCGGCCCCGGGGGGAGCGAAGAACTGAACTTCGCCTGCGGTGGAGCTCGGCGCAGCCAAAATCAATTTACTGCCGAGTACTCGGCATGGGGTGAATAAATTGATTTTCAAACGTTTTGTAATTTCTTATTCATGATTGATGATAGTCATTTTATTTAATTAAGTCCTGTTATCATTAAATCCGATAAAAGGGATTATCTTTGCAATATCAATAATTGGGGTGCCTTATAACTACGGGCTGAGATCATACCCTTAAACCTGATCCGGGTAATGCCGGCGTAGGAAAAAAGAGTATCACACAAATCAGTCTGTTTATATTAACCTCATATTCTTGATTTTGATTGTATTAATAGATCAGATTATGAGAAAAATATTTTCATTCCTTTTGTTAACAGCCTTGTTCGGAAATTCACCAGCTGTGGGTCTTCAGAATTCAGCTTCTGTTATCAGGGGAAAAGTTACAGATGATGAGGGATATGCGTTATCCGGAGCAAGTATTACTATTGACAAGACTTTCCTTGGTACACATACTTCTGTTGATGGAACATACTATTTTTCAGGGCTTAAGGATGGATCATATACACTCATTTTTTCATTTATAGGTTATGAGACACAGATGAGGGAAGTAAGCCTTCGGGGAGAGACTGTTCTGGACATAAAGCTTATAGCAAAATCCTTTATTACAGACGAGGTAATAGTTAATGCAACAAGAGCAGGAGAATTCTCTCCTTTGGCATATTCAGTTATTACAGGTGATTTGATTAAGAAACAAAATTCAGGTCATGATATTCCATTTTTACTCAGTCTTACTCCTTCACTTGTAGAGACTTCAGAAGCAGGCAATGGCATAGGATATACCAGCCTGAGGATAAGGGGAAGTGATGGCAGCAGGATAAATGTAACACTTGATGGAATACCACTGAATGATCCTGAGTCACAACAGGTTTTCTGGGTCGATCTTCCCGACCTTGCATCTTCTGTAGATAACATCCAGGTACAGAGAGGTGCCGGCACCTCTTCAAATGGTGCCGGGGCATTTGGGGCAACAATTAGTATGCAGTCTAAAAATCCTGAAAATGAGCCATTTGCTGAAGTAAATTCTTCCATTGGTTCCTTTAATACTGTTAAAAATATGATCACTGCCGGCACCGGTCTCCTTGCCGGGAAGTTTGCTTTGCAACTTCGCTATTCTGACCTGAAAAGTGATGGATACATCGACAGAACTGGTTCAGATCACACTTCATCGTATATAAGTGGTGTATACAAAACAGGCAAATCAAGGCTTAAAGCCAACATAATTCTGGGTAAAGAGCATACTGGTATAGGCTGGTGGGGTGTTCCCGGGGAAATGCTTGCAATTAACAGGAGATATAATCCGGCAGGAGAATATACCGGGGAAGACGGAATAAAACGATATTACGACAACGAGAGTGATAATTACACACAGAATCATTATCAGCTTATTTACAGCCTCAGACTAAGCGATCATATTTCACTGAATACTGCACTTCACTATACAAAAGGCAAAGGTTACTATGAGGAATTCAGGGAAGACCAGCCATTTAGTGATTATGGACTTCCTACGGTAAACATTGGAGATACAGTGATAACAGAAACAGATCTCATCAGACGAAAATGGATGTCGAATGATTTCTATGGCATAGTATATTCCCTGAAATACAGAAAAGAACGATTTGAAGCACTTGCCGGAGGTGGGATGAATATTTATTATGGCGATCATTTTGGTAATATTATATGGATGAGGAATTCAGGTAATACAGAAAAAGATTACCAGTGGTATCATAATAGCTCAGTTAAAGGCGAAATCAGCATATATGGCAAGGTGAATTACACAATTTCAGAAAAAGCTTCAATATTTGGTGATATACAGTACAGACATATCCATTATAAAATGGATGGAGTTGATGATGATTTTAAGGATATTGGGCAGGAACACCGGTTCGGCTTTTTAAACCCAAAAGCAGGAGTCTTCTTTTCAATAACCCCAAACCAGGATGCATATTTTTCATTTTCAGTTGCCAATCGCGAACCTACCAGGGCAGATTTTAAAGAAGCGTCGGGAGATGCAGAGGCTACTCCGAAACCTGAAAGACTTTATGATTCGGAGATGGGGTATAAAATCAGGACTGGTAAAAGCTCAATGGGAATAAATGTTTACGGGATGATTTATAAAGACCAGCTTGTGCCAACCGGAGAACTTAGCAATGTCGGCTATTCCATTATGACTAATGTTGAGAAAAGTTACAGGCTGGGGATGGAATTTTCAGTTGGGTTTAAACCTTCAGAGTTTATAGACTGGAACATGAATATGACACTGAGCAGAAATAAGATAACCGATTTTGTAGGTTATTCTGTTTACTATAATACTTCTGACTGGTCATCGGAATACCTGGGTAAAAACCTTGGCAAAGTCGATATAGCATATTCTCCATCTTTGGTAGGTTCAAGTGATCTTGCATTTAAGATTTTTAGAAAGCTTGACCTGCACCTTATAAGTAAATATATCGGAAAGCAGTATTTTGATAATACAATGAATACGGAAAGGATGATAGATCCGTATTTTGTTAATAGCGTAAGGTTGGATTATGAGCCTTTTGTGAAAAATCTTAAAAGCCTTAATATACAAGTTGTTATAAATAATTTGTTCAATGAGGCTTATGAAAGTAATGCTTATGGAGGTAACTGGTACGAGGATGGCTCTGAAAAGACCTGGTCATATTATTTTCCCCAGGCAGGTATAAACTATATGTTAAGAATAGGTGTAAAATTCTGATTATCAATCAAATATAATGAACATAACTGCCTGGTTGTCAGATAATTACATTGAGGTATTCGGTGCTGTTACCGGTATCATCTATATATTTCTTGAAATCAGGCAAACAATCTGGTTATGGCCTGTAGGTTTAGTTACCTCAGCTGTTTATATCCTTGTATTTTTTACCGGAAAACTTTACGCTGATATGAGTTTGCAGGTATATTACCTTGTAATCAGCTGCCTGGGATGGTATTGGTGGGCAAGAGGTGCAGCTGAAAGGGCACAGGGCATAGAGAAACACACTGAGGGTGAGGGAAAGGGATTAAAAGTTACACGGTTATCTCTTAAATGCGGATTTATTCTTGCATTAGTTACACTGTTTCTGATAGCATTTATGTGGATAATACTTGCACGTTTTACTGATTCACCCGTTCCTTTATGGGATTCATTCATAACTTCGCTTTCAATTGTTGCTACCTGGATGCTGGCTCGTAAAATATACGAGCACTGGTTCTTATGGATCGTTATTAATTCAGTAGCTGCAGTTCTTTTTTATTCCAGGGGGCTATACCCGACAGTTATTCTTTATATTGTATATTGCATTATGTCATTTACCGGACTTTCATCATGGAAGAAATCGATTTTCAAAAAAGATTATTATGAAAAGTGAAGTTCAGTCATATCCTGAAACAGCAATAATTGCAAATGGCAAATTTCCTGATCATCCTTTGCCACTGCAATATCTTCTCAGGGCAAAAAGGGTTATCTGCTGCGATGGAGCCGCAGATTCACTTATTGATTTTGGTTTGGCACCGTTTGCAATTGTAGGGGATTGTGATTCAGTGAATAAAAAAATTGCTGAAAAATATCAGGACAGGTTATTCAGAGATGAGGACCAGGAGACTAACGACCTGACAAAGGCAGTTAAATGGTGTCATGGAAGAGGATATGATAATATTGTTATCCTGGGTGCTACTGGTAAAAGGGAGGATCACACTATAGGAAATATCTCCCTTCTGGTCGAATATGCATCATTTATTGACGTAAAGATGGTAACCGATGCCGGGATATTTTTCCCTATTCTGGAAAGTACAAGGATAGAAACCCGGTTAGGTCAACAGGTTTCTGTTTTCTCTGTTGACCCTACTACCGTAATTTCTTCTACAGGTTTAAAGTATAAACTTGATCAGAAGAAGCTCACTAACTGGTGGACGGCAACCCTGAATGAAGCAGTGGAACCCTTTTTAACAATAGAGTTTAACCAGGGAAAAGTAATTGTTTACCTTAAATTTAAGGAAGATTAATTGTGAAGTAGTTCATCAATTATACCATGGAACCATTATTCAGCAAAGCAGTATACCACTCTTAATATCTATCTTCTGATCACCTCTTTTACAAGATTTATAAGCTGTACACGGCTTCTGACATTTGTTTTTATATATATTCGGTGAGTATGATCTTTTACAGTCTGGAGACTGATAAACAGTTTGTCAGATATTTCCTTGTTGCTTAGGCCATTACATATCTCCCTGACAATATCTGTCTCTCTCGGTGATACTTCAAATTTTTTACAGAAATCTTCGAATGAAAGATCCTTTGCCGTTTCAGCCGTGAATGCTGACAGAAGTGTACCATAATTAAGGTAAACCGGAAGAAATGCATTCCCGGCAAAGAAAGTAAAGATGAAAATTACTGCAATAATTAGTTGAGATGAATAAAACAGCAGCGGAATGCATTGGATAAGCATTATGATAATAATTGAAGGGCCGATTATTTTTCTGTCAAAATTATGAATGACAGTTCTTCCCTTATGAGGGAGGAGAATAAGTGCGGCAGCCAGTAGAGAATATATAAGGTTCATTATTATGAAATAATACTTTATTAGCGACACAGGTTTTACTTCACCTGCTTTAGCTATAATATAACCCACCACTATTATAATTGAGAAATTGAGGATAAGAAACCAGAACACAATCCAGTTATTGCTTTTCCTTCCTGACAGACTGAGAGAAAACTGAATGAGCATAAGCCATGCAAATACCAGAAAAGGTAGCCCCAGAAGCATTGCTATATCAAGAAGTCTTAGCATAAGGTCCGCTGAAATATAAGAAGTCAGATAAGCTTTAATAGCTACCTGTCCCCATATCCCGTAAAAGCCGAAAGTATAAATGAATACCTGGAAATACAGAAGTGTGGAAAAAATTTCGTGATGATATTTAACTCTTAACCTTGATGACAGGATGACACCTCCTGCAGCAAGGGCTACCGAGAGGATAAAAATCAGATAAAAAAGATTATGCAACATTTTATAAAGGTATAAAATTCGATGAAAACAGTAATTCAAAATTAACCACTACCTAAGTATTGCACTACATACTTAAGTAGTAAAGTTAAAATTCACTACTATAGTATTAAGTCCGCGAACAATTCATAGTTTAATTTTACTTCATAATTACTTAATAAGTCAAAACTTTTAATATTACAATTATGGAAACAAGTAATGCATACAATTTAGTTCCGGGATTCAGAAATAGTTTTGGAACAGGCTGGAGAGTTATGTGGGATAATTTTCTCCGTTTATTTCTTGTAGTTATTATTCTTGGAATAGTAGCTACACCCCTCAAAATTTTTAATTTTAATATTGATCTGGCTGATTTGCACAAGGCTCCTTGGAACTGGGATGGTGATTTCGGGCATAATATTTTCACTCTTGGTTCTTTAGGCATTTTTGCAGCATTTTTCGGTTTGCTGGCAATGTTATATACTTTTCTTGTTGCTCCTGTATTTCAGTATGGTGGGAATATGGTATTTGTACAGGCCGTACGGAAAGAAAAACCTGATTTTGAATATCTTATAAAAGGTTTTATGGAGAACTACCTCCATATAATACTTGCGAACCTTCTTACTTTAGCCCTGATTGTTCTTGGTTTTTTCGCCCTCATCATTCCTGGAATAATTATTGCCTGCAGGCTGGTTTTTGTATCATATATTATTATGGATAAGAAGGTTGACCCTATTGAGGCTGTTGAGATGAGCTGGAAACTCTCAAAAGGCTATGGATGGAAGATCTTTTTTATGGGATTCACTTCAATATTCATCTGCATTTTTGGCCTGATATTACTGATAGTCGGTATTTTTCCCGCAATAATATGGATCTCCGGTTCATTTGCAGCTCTGTATGAATCAGTTCAGAGAGCAAAGGAAGAGCCGGCAGCTGAGATTACTGCAAATACCTGATCCAATCCTTCCTTCTGCTACTGCCGTAAAATCCTTATATGATAGGAAGATTGTCATTAATTTAAGTCCTTCTCCTGATAGAGAGGGACTTTTTGCGTTGACAGAAAACCGGGGATGGACTGTTCGGGAGATCATTTATAAACCTGAATTATATTTGGTATAAGGTTTGTTAGGGAAAGAAAAAAAACTTTAACTTTAACAATTAAAATTCTCTAAAATGAAAACCAGAACGTTATTTTTATTATTTGCATTTTCACTCATAATTCCTGCAACATCAAGTGGCCAGGTTGGAAACCTTCTTAAAAATAAATTAAATAAGGTTGTCAATGCAGGTACCAAGACTGTTGACAAGGAGATTAATAATCAAATTGATACTGCAGTTCAGAAAGGAGCGAATAATGCTGTGGATAAGGCTGATGCAAGAGTGGAAAATAACAGGCAGAATAGCGGCCAGCCTGATCAGGCAGAGGGTGGCGAAACAGCAGGTCAGGGCGGACCTGGCTTTGGAAAACTTTTTGGGAATAAAGTTGATTTGAAATATAATGAAAGCTACGCTTTTACATCACGGATCTATATGGTTACTGAAACTTATGATAAAAAGGATGTGTTGACGATGGATTTCTATATGTATTATAGTTCAGCCAGTCCGAGTGTCGGCATAGAGACTAAAACTATCAGCACTACAGAAGATGGTGTTGCTCCGGTTGCAAGCTCAATGGTGATGGACGGAGAAAACAAATCCTTTATTATGCTGACTGATATTAACGGGATGAAGATGGGAATGATATCGGCTATTCCGGATGAGAACACCGTTCAGCCTCAGGCAGATGGTAAAGGAAAAAAAGATACCCCACCCAGTTTTGTGAAAACTGGAAATACAAAGATGATAGCTGGTTACAGATGCGATGAATATTCTTACACCGATCCTGATGACAAGTCAACAGGTAAGGTATGGTTCACAAAAGATGCCCGGCTGAAAATTGACAGGAAAGGCTGGAATAATACCGGAATGGCTGCTTACTATGGCAATCCTGATTTTAATGGAGGCATTATTCTTGCTAATGAGGCTTATGATGAAAAAGGAAAATTGACAATGAAATCCGAAACAAAAGAGATCAATGAAAATTTTCCGCATTCAATTTCAATAAAGGGTTACACCCTGAGGCAAATGAATCTTGGGCAGAATAAGAAGTAACACAGAATTGCATCCTTACCTTGTTCTTCCTTAAATCCAGCGAAGTAAACATAATAACATCCGTAATAAGAATTCAGAAGTGAACTCCACTTCTGAATCTCCGGATTGTTATTTCTTCACTCCTGATTTGAAATTTTTTGCAGTTTTGCAAACCTCAGAAGCAGTTTCTTACTTCCTTCTTTTTCGAAGTCAACTTTTGCCGTTGTATTGGGTGGCGATCCTTCTATAGATATTATTAGCCCATGTCCGAATCTTTCATGCAGAACTTTGTCTCCTTCTGAAAATGAGGCAGAATCGCTTGAAGTGAAAGTTGTTGAAGCAGATCCGGAAGAACCGGCTTTGTCTATTTTTTTTAGCCGTTCCTGCCTGGTATAGGCATGGGGCTCTTCTCTGAGTGATGAAGGTTTAGCTGCAGGATGAGACTCCCTTTGTATTGGTTTTCCTCCGGTCTGAGGATAATACAGATACTGCTGATCCATCTCCTTAAGGAAACGGCTGGGGCTGCATCGTTCAAGGTTTCCCCATTTATACCTGTTGAGTGCATAACTCAATGTAGCCTGTTTTTCTGCCCGCGTAACTGCAACATAGAACAACCGTCTCTCTTCCTCCAATTCCCGTGCACTTCCTGATGACATCGGTGACGGGAACAGGGTATCTTCCATACCTACAATATATACATGTTTGAATTCAAGGCCTTTGGCAGAATGCATCGTCATAAGGGTTACTTTGTTGCGATCTTCCTCTTTTTCATTATCCTGGTCAGTCAGTAATGCAACATTCGCCATATAGGCCTCAAGAATTGCCGGTTCTCCATTCGTTTCAGCAGATTCGGTGAAAATTTTTATTGCATTCAGTAACTCTTCAAGGTTTTCATAACGGCTGATATCCTCTGTAGATTTTCCTTCTTTTAATTCCTTCATTATGCCTGAGACCAGGGCAATTTCCCTTGCTTTTGTAAATGCATCTGTAACATCAGAATTAATCCTTAGGGCGTTAATTACGTCGGCATAAACTGATAACTTTTTAACTGTTCCTGAATTGAAATGCTCAGGATATTTTCCTGCTTCCGGCAAAATACTCCAGGGTGTTACGCCGGTGGAGGAAGCCAGTTCAAATATTTTCTGAATTGTGGTGTCTCCAATTCCGCGTTTAGGATAATTAACTGATCTCTTCAGAGCTTCCTCGTCTTCCGGATTAATGACCATTCTGAAATAAGACAGAATGTCCTTTATCTCTTTCCTTTCATAAAATGATAATCCTCCGTATATTTTATAAGGAATGTTTTTCCTGCGAAGTGTCTCTTCAAAGATCCTCGATTGTGCATTAGTCCGGTAAAGAATAGCAAAATCGTTCCAGTTTAGTTGTTGTGAAAGTTTCTTATCAAATATATCAGATGCTACATTGAACCCTTCCTCTGAATCGGTTATAGCCTGCAGAACCTGGATCTTTTCCCCGGGCTCATTCATTGAATAAACCTTTTTCTGAATCTGTGTCTCGTTATTTGCAATAATATTATTAGCTGCATTAACTATTACCTGTGTTGATCTGTAGTTTTGTTCCAGTTTGAAAAGCTGATAATCAGAGTAGTCATTCTTGAATTCAAGAATGTTTTCAATCCTTGCCCCCCGAAACGAATAAATACTCTGAGCATCGTCACCAACTACACATACGTTCTGATGCGCAGCGGCAAGTTTTTTAACAATCAGGTATTGTGAATAATTTGTATCCTGATATTCATCAACAAGTATATAGCTGAATCTTTTCTGATAATCTGCCAGAACATCCGGAAAATCTCTGAAAAGGATGTTGGTATTCAGAAGGAGGTCATCGAAATCCATGGCATTGGCTTTGAAACAGCGGGAGGCATATGCTTTGTAAACATCGCCAAGCAGTGGCATCCTGCTCGATTTATCGTATTCCTGCATCATAGGGTCTGAAGCATACATGCCTGAAGTTACCAGGCTGTTCTTTGCAGATGAAATCCTGGATGCGATAACACCAGGCTTATAAATATTATCATCAAGGTTGAACTCTTTTATAATAGACCTTATAAGGCTTTTTGAATCTGAGGAATCGTAAATTGTGAAACTTGATTTATAGCCGAGTTTGTCACCCTCCATCCTTAAAATTTTTGCAAAAATTGAATGAAAAGTACCCATCCAGAGATATCGGGCGATCTCAGGACTGACGATCCTTGTGATCCTTTCCTTCATCTCTCTGGCAGCTTTATTTGTGAATGTCAGTGAAAGTATTTTTCCTGCAGGAACGCCTTTACCAAGAAGATGAACAATACGGTAAGTA
>JFJP01001261.1_pt1 | contig 23008 bp, 20 predicted proteins | sample 431651 | NCBI WGS metagenome assembly JFJP01 (sample SAMN02602958, study PRJNA72255) | Microbial mat metagenome, whole genome shotgun sequencing project. | biome: fresh water; feature: sink hole; material: water; isolation source: purple microbial (photo- and chemosynthetic) mats found in...
ATGTTTCTTTTGAAAAAAATTCAAAACGAATTGCTTTTGACATTTCGCCTGTTAATACTGTTCTAAATTTTTATGCCAATAAATTAGGATTAAATTACGACGACAAAGGAAAAATTGCTCGTTCAGGAAAAGTAAATTTGGATTTATTGAATGAATTAAATGCTTTAGATTATTACAAAAAATCGTTTCCAAAATCGCTCGGATTTGAATTTGTAAGAGAAATTGTGTTACCATTAATTGAAAAATATTCGATTTCGATTGAAGATAAAATGCACACATTTACTGAACATATTGCTTTGCAAACTTCATTAGCATTACCAAACAAAACTGGAAAAATTTTAATTACTGGTGGCGGAGCTTACAATGATTTTTTAATCATTAGCATTACCAAACAAAACTGGAAAAATTTTAATTACTGGTGGCGGAGCTTACAATGATTTTTTAATTGAAAGAATGCAATTTCACTTACCAAATATCAAAATCATAATTCCTGATAACAAAACATTAGAATTCAAAGAAGCTCTAATTTTTGCACTTTTAGGAGTATTGAAATTACGAAATGAAATTAATGTTTTGAGCAGTGTTACTGGAGCAAAGGTAGACCATAGTTCGGGTGTAATTTATTAATTTTTGTTTTCTAAATTATTTTCTTTTGCCCAATCTTCATATTTCATAACTTTAAGTTCACTTTTCTTACAATCCCAAATAGAAACATAATCTTTTGAAATTACATAATGAGTTTCCCAATTTGAAAATCTTGAATACAACATTAAAGTACAAATATCAGTAGATGTTATTAATTCTGCCTTTCCGTTTAAATGATTGTGTGCACCACCAACTGAATCATCATTAGTTTTAAAGTATAAAAGAGAATTGTGTAAACGTTCTATATTAACAATATTATTTTTTTTATCAAATGTTAATAAATAATCATTGCCAATTATGGCTTTCCCATTTTCTGTAGTTCCGGTTAAAATAAACACTTTTTTTTGATTGTTTTTAATAAGAGGAATTATATTGTAATTACTTTTTTTATAAAATTTAAAAATAGTATCTGTGCCAGAATTAACTCTTTCTAGTGTTTTTGCTCTAATTTGATACAAATCACTTTCAATTGCAGATAAGTTTCTTTCAGTTTCATCAATTATTGCCTTTTTGATGTTATAAGTGCTATCAAAACTTATTATTCCCAGAGTTTTTGGAGTCTTATCTTTTGAAAAGAAAACACATTTAGCAACATTGTTATCAACATAAGAAATATAACCACCAATATCTTTAGTTTTACTAGGAAATTTTTCCATAAAAACATCACTTCCATACCAAGACGCCATCTCTGAACGATATAATATTTTTCCTTCTTCAACTACATCCTTTGCTTGTTTTTCAATCTTTTTATTTTGTGAAAACATAAGTGAACAAATCAACAAAGTGAATATTAAAAATTTACTTAAATACATAATAGCTTCAGTTTTAATTTATAAAATTACAAAAAAACAATTACATAATAATTCAAATTGTAAATAACTCCTTTGATAAAAAATTTATCAAACCAAATTTCAAATATTTAATAAACCCTATATTTGCATCACAAACAAACAAATTAACTAACAAAAAGCAGCATCTGAAACAAGTTCAGATTAAATAAAATGAAAGATTTACTTAAAAAATTTGAAAACAAACAACCCGAAATAGTATTCAACTGGAAAGATAGCGAAACCGAAGCCGAAGGTTGGACGAAAAATTTGAAAACAAACAACCCGAAATAGTATTCAACTGGAAAGATAGCGAAACCGAAGCCGAAGGTTGGACGGTAATAAACTCACTTCGTGGTGGTGCAGCTGGTGGCGGAACTCGAATGAGAAAAGGATTAGATATGAACGAAGTTTTGTCGTTAGCCAAAACAATGGAAGTGAAATTTTCTGTTTCAGGTCCGGCAATTGGAGGCGCAAAGTCTGGAATTAATTTTGACCCTAATGACCCACGCAAAAAAGGCGTTTTACAACGTTGGTACAAAGCAGTTTCGCCTTTATTGAAAAGTTATTACGGAACGGGTGGCGACTTGAATGTTGACGAAATTCACGAAGTAATTCCCTATACAGAAGAGTGTGGCGTTTGGCATCCGCAAGAAGGTGTTTTTAACGGACATTTTAAACCAACTGAGGCTGACAAAATCAATAGAATAGGGCAATTGCGTCAAGGTGTTATCAAAGTAATTGAAAATCCAAAATTCTCACCAGATGTTTTGAGAAAATACACCGTTGCCGATATGATTACAGGCTATGGTGTTGCGGAGGCAGTTCGTCATTATTACAACACTTATGGTGGTGATTTTAAAGACAAAAAAGCCATAGTTCAAGGCTTTGGAAATGTAGGTTCGGCTGCCGCTTTTTATTTAGCTGAAATGGGCGTAAAAGTTATCGGAATTATAGACAGAGATGGCGGAATCATAAACGAAAACGGATTCTCATTTGAAGAAATCAGACGTTTATTCTTGAGTAAAGATGGAAACAAATTGGTTGCCCAAAATATGATTCCATTTGAAGAAATCAACCAAAAAATATGGACCATTGGCGCTGCTATTTTTGCTCCATGTGCTGCTTCAAGATTGGTAACAAAAGAGCAATTGGATAATCTTATTAACTCAGGTTTAGAAGTTATTTCTTGTGGTGCAAATGTTCCGTTTGCCGATGCAGCAATTTTCTTCGGACCAATTATGGAAGAAACCGATAGCAAAGTGAGTTTGATTCCTGACTTTATTTCGAATTGTGGAATGGCGAGAGTTTTTGCTTATTTTATGGAGAAAAAAGTTCAAATGACCGACGAAGCCGTTTTTTATGATATTTCTGAAACTATCAAAAAAGCCATAGAAAAAACACATGATTTAAATAATTCAAAAGTAAACATTAGCGCAACAGCATTTGAAATTGCACTAAAACAATTAGTATAAATGAAAACTAAAGGATTGTTCCAATCTTTTTTTGAAAGCGAAAAAGCTGGCGGATTGATTTTATTAATTTGTACAGTTATTTCTTTGGTCATAGCAAATTCATCATTTTCTGAAGACTATATTGCTATGTGGCATTACCAAATTGGCAGTCATAGTGCCGAACATTGGATAAATGATGGATTGATGACCATTTTCTTTTTATTAATCGGATTAGAATTAGAACGAGAAGTTTATAAAGGTGAATTATCCAAAATAAAAGACGCTATTTTACCTATTTCAGGAGCTTTAGGCGGCATGTTGATTCCAGCATTAATTTACTATGCCTTCAATATTGGAACACCTACAGTTCATGGAATTGGTATTCCGATGGCTACAGATATTGCTTTTGCCATTGGAATTTTATCTTTATTAGGAAACAGAGTTCCAGTTTCTTTAAAAGTTTTTCTGACTGCTCTTGCCGTTATTGACGATTTGGGCGCCATAATTTTAATAGCACTTTTTTATACCAAAACAATTTACTTTACCAATTTAATTATTTCACTTTCTATTTTTGGAGGACTTTTAATAATGAATCGATTGAAAGTAACTAACTTGATTTTATATCTTGTTGGAGGAATTTTTATGTGGTATTTTATGTTGAATTCTGGAGTTCACGCTACCATTACAGGAGTTTTATTAGCCTTTGCTTTACCTTTTGGAAATGGAAGCTCTAAAACAATTTCGTCGCAATTACAACATTGGTTACATCATCCGGTTGCTTTTATCATCATTCCGATATTTGCCTTGTGTAACACAGCAATTGTGATTAGCAAGGATTGGATTCACAATTTTTCAGAATTGTATTCCTTAGGCATCATTTTTGGATTAGTTCTAGGAAAACCTATTGGAATTTTTCTATTCACCTATTTATCTGTAAAACTAAAATTTACCCATTTACCCCAAGACTTGAATTGGAAAAAAATTATTGGCGTTGGATTTCTTGGTGGAATTGGTTTTACTATGTCCATTTTTGTTACGCTTTTAGCATTTGAAGACCATCAAATAATTTCAAATTCAAAGTTTATGATATTAATTGGATCATTAATTTCAGGTATAATTGGATTTATTTGGCTTAAAAAAAGTTTATCAAATGCAACTCCTTTACCTGAAGAATAACAATTTTTAGTATCTTTCAACGTTAAAACTAATAAAACAATCATCATGAGTTTAGATTCATCTCCATCAGATAAAAGAAAATCGCTTGCTATTGCAACACTTATCTATGCTGTTTTGTTGGTTATTATGTTTTTTATACGCTTTTGGCCTCCATCAGATGCCGAACTATTAGCAATGGCTGGAGGCGGTGGCGGTGGCGGAGTTACTGTTAACTTTGGCGACACCGACTTTGGTTCTGGTGCAGATTATCAGAGTAAAGAATTAGACGTTAAGGAAGTTTCAAAAAACAATGAAGCACAACCAACGCCTCAAGAAGACATCATTTCTGAAGATTCTGATGCTGATAAAACAGATGCTGTAATCCCGAAAACTAAACCTGTAAAAAATCCAAAACCCATTGTAAAGCCTGAAATTACGAAACCTGTAGAAGTAAAAAAACCTGTTAAAAAAGTTGACGATGCCTTAGCCAATATCTTAAAAGGAAATAAAAAAGGTGGTGATGGCAACAGCGGAACATCAGGTAATCAAGGTCGTGCTAATGGCGATATAAACTCAACTGGCTATTCTGGAACTGGTGGTTCTGGCGGAGGAACTGGTGGCGGAAACGGAACTGGCAATGGCACAGGAACTGGAGCAGGAAGCGGTTCTGGAAGTGGTGGCGGAAACGGAAGTGGAAATGGCTTAGGTAACGGTTCTGGATATGCTTTAAATGGTAGAAAAGCATTAAGCAAACCTCAACCTGCATATAATTGTAATGAAGAAGGAATTGTTGTTGTGCAAATTACTGTTGACAAAAATGGAAATGTAGTTGAAGCCAAACCAGGAGCAAGAGGAACAACTAATGCCGCAAGTTGTTTAGCAAGTCAAGCTAGAATAGCTGCAATGAATACGAAATGGAGCGCAAGTCCTGACGGAACTGAAAAGCAAGTTGGAACTATAAAATATAATTTCAGTTTGAAAGATTAATAAATATTCAATACAATAACAATCTAGCCCTGATTGTAGAGAAAATAAAAAATGCTTCCATCGTTTGGAAGCATTTTTTATTGTAATGAAAAGCAGGAAAATGGATTACTGATAAATACCGAACCATTCGCTCCTTATTTCGACTGCGCTCAATATAACATTACTTAGAATTATTAGTTGCTATAACAAACTTCAATTTGTTCTTTACACCAATTTGTAATACATCAACTAAATCTTGCACTTGAAGATTGAATGGAATTCTAACCACAACTGTTTGGTCTTTAGCATCGCCCATTTGAGCTAATAATGAAGCTTCAAGTTGGTCGAAAGCTACTTCTTGCTTATCGAGGTAAAAGCGTTTGTCTTCGGTTACGGAGAGGCTTATTAATTGTTTATTAGTTTTTTCACTAGTTTTTGATTTTGGCAAAGTCATTTTTATCACATTAGGATTTGCTAAAGTAGAAATGATTAAGAAAAACAACAATAAGAAAAACATAATGTCGCTCAAAGATGATGTAGCAACTTCTGCGTGAAATCGTTTATTTCGTTTTACCATTTGGACGTTGAATTATGTTAACAAAATCTAATACTTGTTTTTGAATTGCTAGTGTAAAACTATCAATTCTACCATTATATAAGTGATAAGCAGAATAAGCAATAATACCCACAACTAATCCTGCTCCAGAACTAATCATTTTTTCATACAAACCTCCTGAAATGTTTCCGATACTAATATCTTCTGTTTGAGAAATACTGTAGAAAATTTTAATAACTCCCGAAATAGTTCCAATAAATCCAAAGGTTGGTGCAATACCAGCTATAAGTCCTAATTGTCCAAGTTTCTTTTCCATCTCGCCAACTTCAATATTAGCAGCACGCTCCATATTTGATTCAATTTCTGAAATTGGTCTTCCGATAGTTAAAATTCCTTCTCTAAGCACATAACCTGATGCTGTATTACTTCTATCGGCAACCGAAACTGCCATATCAATATTTCCTGCATTCAAATTATCGCGAATATCTCTAATCAAATTCGGATCAATCACGGCGCGTTTATGGATATATAAATAACGTTCGATAATTATGTAGAAAGTATAAAACAGCAAAAGAGCAATTGGAATAAGAAAAAAACCTCCTTTTAATATAAATCCCAAAACAGAAATTTCAGTAGTCTTTACGGTGCCTTCAATTACTGCTCCTGTAGCTTGAGCGATGGTATCATTTTGGACTTGAAGAAAAAAATTAATCATATAAATTAGATTTTTGATTTAGTATCATTTTGGACTTGAAGAAAAAAATTAATCATATAAATTAGATTTTTGATTTAGTTGTTAAAAATAATCTCAAATTTGCACTAAAGATAAATTCTAATACAATAGTAAACTACAAAATTGAGAAAATATTTTGTTTTATGATTATTTTATTAAAAAGAAATGAACTATCAAGAAACTATAAATTGGATGTTTAGCCAACTGCCTATGTATCAAACACAAGGTGCATCGGCATATAAAAAAGATTTAACAAACACACTCTTACTTGCTAAGCATCTTGATCATCCTGAACGAGATTTAAAATGTATTCATGTTGCAGGAACCAATGGAAAAGGTTCTACTTCTCACCTACTCGCTTCGGTTTTACAAGAAGCTGGTTTTAAAGTTGGGCTTTATACATCACCCCATTTAAAGGATTATAGAGAACGAATTAAGATAAACGGTAAAGAAATTTCAGAAAAATTTGTATGTGAATTTATATCAAAAAACAAATCTTTCTTTGAAGAAAACCAATTAAGTTTCTTCGAAATGACCGTTGGACTAGCTTTTGAATATTTCAAAAAAGAAAAAACCGACATCAATATTATTGAAGTGGGTATGGGCGGAAGATTAGATTCTACCAACATCATAAAACCTTTAATTTCGGTAATCACAAACATTGGATTTGATCACACACAGTTTCTAGGAAATACATTAGAAGCAATTGCATCTGAAAAAGCTGGAATAATTAAAAATGATACCCCAATTGTCATTGGAGAATACACCGCTGAAACAAAAAATGTTTTTATAAATAAAGCCAAAGAAACTAATTCTGAAATATTCTTTGCATCCGATTTAATTGAAGAAACTTATCCATCAGAATTATTAGGTGACTATCAAATTTATAACAAAAAAACCGTTCTTCAAACCATTAAAGTTTTACAAAGTCAAAATAAATTTAAAGTATCCGAAGAAGACATTAAAAAAGGATTACAAAAAGTAATAAAAAACACCGGATTGCAAGGAAGATGGCAGCAATTAAGAGAAACTCCGAAAGTAATTTGTGATACAGCGCATAATTCGCATGGTCTAAAAATAGTTCTACATCAAATTCAAAATGAAAAATTTGAGCAATTACATATTGTTTTAGGTGTAGTTAATGACAAAGATTTGAACGAAATTTTGCCTTTATTTCCTAAAAATGCTAAATATTATTTTTGCAAACCAAATATTCCTCGAGGTTTAGATGCCGAAATTTTAGAAAAAAAAGCGTTCAAATTCAATTTAAATGGAAAAGTATATAATTCTGTATCAAACGCTTATCAAGAAGCTTTGAAATCATCTACAGAAAAAGACTTTATATACATTGGTGGAAGTACCTTTGTGGTAGCAGAAGTTTTGTAATTTTTTTTTATTTTTGTTTGCAAATATAAAAAAGAGTACTATATTTGCACTCGCATTCAAGCACTAATCGGGCGATTAGCTCAGCTGGTTCAGAGCACCTCGTTTACACCGAGGGGGTCGGGGGTTCGAACCCCTCATCGCCCACACAAAACTTCAACAGAAATGGTGGAGTTTTTTTTATGTCTTGTTTTTAATGGGGTTTACAGATACTTTTTAAACTTTACTTCACAAATACAATTTAGGTGTACCTTATTTTTAATTGCTAGATTCAACTAGCATATTTACATAAATTAACAAATCAGGAAAAAGTTGCATATATGACTTGAATTCAAGTAATCCAAACTATTCAAGTGCTATTATTAGCTCTTTATTATGATAGTAGAATTAATTTAATATATTTGCATTATGATTTCACAACAACAAATTAATATCATTATCAACACTTTAAAACCATTTAAACCAAGTAAAATTGGAATTTTTGGTTCATATTCACGTGGTGAAAACACAGAAGAAAGTGATATAGATATTTTGTATTCTTTTGACTCAAAATACAGTCTATTTGATTTGGCTGGTTTGCAAATAGAATTACAAGATAAGCTCCACAAAGAAGTAGATTTAGTTGAATTTACAGCTATTCACCCTAGATTAGAAGCACGAATTTTAAATGAAGCACGAATAGTATATGAAGCATAATACAGAAAGTGATTTAGTCAGACTAGGGCATATTATAGATTGTATAGAAAGAATTGAGTTTTTAGTAAATTCCTGTAAAACTGTTCAAAATTTTAAAAGTAAATGGATTGAGCAAGATGCAATGTTAAGGAATTTTGAAATTATAGGAGAGGCTTCTAATCATATTTCTGATGAAACAAAACATAAATACCCAATTATTGAATGGCATAAAATACGTGGCATGAGGAATTTTGTATCTCACGAGTATTTCAGTATGAGGTTAGAAACAATTTGGGATACAGCAGTAGAAAATATACCATTATTAAAAATTAAAATTGCTCAAATTATTTCAGCTTTAGAAACAAAATAGGCATACTATTAGGCATACCCTAAAAAATAAAAAACATAACTATTTGGAGTTTAAAACAATAAAGGTATAGATGCGAACCCCTCATCGCCCACAAAAAACTTCAACAACAATGTTGGAGTTTTTTTTATTTAAAAAACGCTCCAATTTCTTGAAGCGTTTCTATTTTATCCATGAACAGTTTCAGACTTTCCATAGTTAGTGATTAATTCTCCTTCAAACTCTAACCATTCTGCCCAACGCTTGTCAACATCAACTTTTTCTGAATATTTTCTGGCAAACTTTAAAAAGGTTGTATAATGTCCTGCTTCACTAATCATTAATTGTCTGTAGAATTCGGCTAGTTTTTTATCTTCAATATTTTGTGATAATACTTTAAATCGTTCACAACTTCTTGCTTCAATCATTGCAGAAAACAATAATCGATCTATAAAAGAATCATTTCTACTTCCATCTTTTTTCATGAACTTGAAAAGTTCGTTTACGTAGTGGTCTTTTCTTTCTCTACCCAGTGTTAATCCTCGCTCTTTAATGATGTTGTGAACCATTTGAAAATGTTCTATTTCTTCTTTGGCTATTTCTAACAAATCGGTTACCAATTCTTCATGCTCTGAATTATAAGTTATAATTGTTATAATGTTGGTTGCAGCCTTTTGCTCGCACCAAGCGTGATCTGTTAGAATTTCTTCAATGTTTGATTCAACTATGGTTACCCATCTTGGGTCGGTTTTTAATTTTAGACCTAACATTTTTGTGTATTTTTAATTTGTTGTAAAATTAAATCTTTTCTTTGTAAATGTATTTGAAATTATGCTAAAATCTAAAACTTTATTAATCATTGGCTTTGTTTGGCCCGAACCAAAATCTTCGGCAGCAGGAAGCAGAATGATGCAATTAATTGATTTGTTTCAAACGAATGACTATGCCATAACTTTTGCTACTACTTCTCAAAATTTAGAATTTTCTGAAGATTTATCTATTTTGGGAATCACTTCTAAAACTATTGAATTGAACTCTTCTTCGTTTGATTATTTCATAAAGGAATTAAACCCAAATATTGTAATATTTGATCGATTTATGGTGGAAGAGCAGTTTGGATGGCGTATTACCGAACATTGTCCAAATGCAATAAAAATATTAAATACAGAAGATTTGCACTCCATGCGACAAGCAAGACAGCTTGCGGTGAAAGAAAATCGAGAATTTATAGAAGATGATTTATTTTCGGATGTTGCTAAAAGAGAAATTGCCAGTATTTTACGCTGTGATTTATCGCTAATGGTTTCAGAATTTGAAATAGAATTACTTCAAAAGCAGTTTAATGTATCAAAGGAATTGCTTTACTATTTGCCTATTTTTGCTAAAAAAATACCTGATATTCCAATTTATGAAGTTAGAAAGGATTTTGTTTTTATTGGAAATTTTCTTCACGAACCCAATTGGGATTGTGTAAAGTATTTGTCGGAAACCATTTGGCCTTTATTACACAACAGATTGCCTGATGCTAAAATGTTAATCTATGGCGCTTATTCTTCACAGAAAGTATTAGCATTACACAAGCCAAAGCAACAATTTTATATAATGGGAAGAGCTGAAGCTGCAATTGAAGTTGTTAAAAACGCTAAAGTAGTTTTGGCACCGATTCGTTTTGGTGCAGGAATAAAAGGAAAGTTACTCGAAGCTATGCAATGTGGCACCCCAAGTGTAACTTCATCAATTGGCGCAGAGGCTATGGCTGGAAATTTAGATTGGAATGGTTTTGTAAAAGACAATCCGAAATTTTTTGTTGAAGCAGCTGTTCAACTTTATGAAGATAAAGAGTTGTGGCAACAATGTCAAAAAAATGGGTTTGATATAGTTGAAAAACGCTTTAAAAAAACACTTTTTGAAAAAGAATTTATCACTAAAATTAATTCGCTTTTAGATAATTTGACGCAACATAGAAATAAAAATTTTATTGGTTCCATTTTGCAACATCATTTACTTTCAAGTACAAAATACATGAGTAAATGGATTGAGGAAAAAAATAGGAAATGATTTTTTTTATCGGATTAAACGGATTGTAAATAATTTCACTGAAATTATTTATTAATCTGATATTTATTCAATACAAATACTATGTAGCCCTGATTGGAGTGGAAATCCTTTTTTAAAACCTCAAAGGTTTTTGAAACCTTTGAGGTTTTAAAAAAGATTGTAACGTAAAGCAGGAAAAGGGAAACCAAAAATGCCCGAACCTTTCGCTCTAAATAAAAAAAACCTGCTCATCGATGAACAGGTTAATTGTATATGCTTTTTTGTTATTATGCTAACATTGTAACTGGATTTTCTAGGTAAGTTCTTAATGTTTGTAAAAACTGTGCTCCTGTTGCACCATCTACGGTTCTGTGATCGCACGCTAGGGTTACTTTCATAGTGTTTCCTACTACAATTTGTCCGTTTCTTACGACAGGCTTTTCAACAATTGCTCCTACAGAAAGTATGGCTGAATTGGGCTGATTGATAATTGATGTAAATTCAGTAATACCAAACATTCCTAAATTGGAAACGGTAAAAGTACTTCCTTCCATTTCTGCAGGTTGTAGTTTTTTGTTTTTAGCTCTTGCGGCAACATCTTTTACAGATGTACCGATTTGAGATAAACTCATTTGATCGGCAAATTTTAAAACCGGTACCACCAAACCATCTTCAACGGCAACGGCAACACCAATATTTACATGGTGATGAATCGTTATGGCATCGTCCGCCCATTGTGAATTTACTTTTGGATGTTTTTTCAATGCCATAGCACAAGCTTTGATAACCATATCATTGAATGAAACTTTGGTATCTGGAACAGTATTTATTGTTGCACGAGATTTCATAGCTTCGTCCATTGCTACTTCAATGGTTAAGTAAAAATGTGGTGCTGTGAAAATCGATTCTGAAAGACGTTTTGCGATAACTTTACGCATGGTAGAATTCGGAATTTTTTCTGAATAGCTTTCTCCTGCTGGAACGAATGGTTTAACTGGAGTTGCTTCAGAAACTTCTGGTTGAGAAGTTGTTTGCGCTGCAGCAACTGGAGCCGAAACTGTAAAGTTATCTACATCACTTTTAACGATTCTTCCGTTTTCACCAGAACCTTTTACTTGAGAAAGATTGATTCCTTTATCTTTGGCTATTTGTTTTGCTAGTGGAGAGGCAAAAACTCTTTCGTTTGAGTTGGAAGCTGGAAGTTGGGTGTTGGAAGTTGTTTCAGGTTGAGAAACCACATTTTCTTCTTTTTTATTTGAAGTTTCAACTATTGAGTTTACTTTGTAATTTTCAGCTATTCCAGTAATATCAGTTCCTGCAGGTCCGATGATTGCTAAAACGCTATCAACTGGAGCAGATTCTCCTTCGTTGATTCCGATAAACAATAAAGTTCCAGAATTAAAAGATTCAAATTCCATTGTTGCTTTATCGGTTTCGATTTCGGCAAGAATGTCTCCTTCTTTAACTTCATCACCAACTTTTTTCAACCAAGTAGCAACAGTTCCAGTTGTCATAGTGTCACTTAAACGTGGCATTGTAATGACTTTTACATTAGATGGAAGTTGAAAGTTGGAAGTTGGTAGTTGTTCCTCTTTTTCTTCAATTTTTTCTTCTTGCAATTTTGAATTTGGAGTATTTGAAATTAAAGAACTAATATCTTCACCTTCTTTTCCAATGATGGCTAATAATGAATCTACTGGCGCTGATTGACCGGCTTCAATTCCGATGTGTAATAAAACGCCAGCATTGAATGATTCGAATTCCATAGTAGCTTTATCCGTTTCGATTTCGGCTAAAATATCACCTTCTTTTATTGTATCACCTACTTTTTTAAGCCAATTTGCAACAGTTCCATCTGTCATAGTGTCGCTTAAACGAGGCATTGTTATTATTGTTGCCATAATTATAATCTATGAGGGATGAAAGGATAATTTTCTTGTTCGTAAACCACGTCATATAATTGAGATACTTCTGGAAAAGGAGATGCCTCTGCAAATTTTTCACATTCATCAACTAAGTCTTTTACTCGCTGATCTATTGCTTCAATCTCTGAATCGGTTGCGTATTTTTTCTCCTTTATAATATCAAGAACTTGATTGATTGGGTCAATTTTTTTATATTCTTCCACCTCTTCTTTAGTTCTGTATAATTGAGCATCTGACATCGAGTGACCTCTATAACGGTATGTTTTCATTTCTAAAAATGTAGGTCCGTCACCACGACGAGCTCTATCTATTGCTTCTTGCATTGCTTCAGCAACTTTCACCGGATTCATTCCATCAACTGGTCCGCAGGGCATTTCATATCCTAAACCTAGTTTCCAAATATCGGTATGATTGGCAGTTCTTTCTACAGAAGTTCCCATGGCGTAACCATTGTTTTCGCAAATAAATATTACAGGAAGTTTCCATAACATAGCCATATTGAAAGCTTCGTGAAGAGAACCTTGACGAGCAGCACCATCACCAAAATAGGTTAAAGTAACTCCGCCTGTTTCAAAATATTTATCAGCAAAAGCCATTCCGGCACCCACTGGAATTTGAGCGCCTACAATACCGTGACCACCATAAAAACCGTGTTCTTTTGAGAAAATGTGCATAGAGCCACCCATTCCTTTTGATGTTCCTGTTACTTTGCCGTAAAGTTCTGCCATTACTTTTTTAGGATCAACACCCATTGCAATTGGTTGAACGTGATTACGATAGGCAGTAATCATTTTGTCTTTAGATAAGTCCATTGCATGAATTGCTCCAGCTAGAACTGCTTCTTGACCATTATATAAATGTAAAAATCCTCTAACTTTTTGTTGAATGTATACAGCGGCTAATTTGTCTTCAAATTTTCTCCAAAACTGCATTTCTTCATACCATTGAAGGTAAGTTTCTTTTGTAATTGGTTTCATTTTTTAATGAATTACGTTGATTAAATGTATTGTAATCGTATCACAATTTGCGAATTATCAAATTTGCGAATTGCAAAAGTAAGATATTGATAGTAGAAGTAAAAATAATTCAGAATTAAAATAGCAATTTTTAATAACTGTTTATTTTTAAAAAGCAACTATATCGTTATAGCTTACAAAGATGTATTGTTAAATGAAAGTGGCAATAAATTATTTATGGAATTTGACTGATATACTTCACCCGATTCTCCCATAAAATAGATTTCAATAGGTGAATCTTGTTTAAATTCGTACTCAGCAATGGATTGTCGGCAGGCACCACATGGCGGTATTGGGGATAATGTTGGATTAGTGTCGGAAGCAGCAGTGATTACTAATTTTACAATTTTAGCATTTGGATAAATTGCTCCAGCTTGAAAAATTGCTACTCTTTCGGCGCATAAACCTGATGGATATGCTGCATTTTCTTGATTAGAACCTAAAACTACTTTACCATTATCTAATAATATTGCTGCTCCAACTCTAAATTTAGAATAAGGAGCATAAGCATTTTTTCGTGTTTCAATGGCTAGATTCATTAATGATTGAATTTTGCTTGGCAATTCGTTGATTGCATTGAAAACTATAATTGTGGTTGAAATATTTATTTCTTTCATTCGTTATTGAGGAAAAAAAATCCAAACATCAATTAAGAAGTTTGGATTGTTATTAATTTTATTAAATTCTAGTAATCATCATATTTATCACCAAAATTGAATGTAAGTGAGAAACGAAGTGTGTTTTCTAATGGGTTTTTAACTTTTGAAGCCGAAAACAAGTAGGAAACATCAACTTTAACTACATTGTATTTGAATCCTGCACCAAGTGAAAAGAATTTTCTTGCTCCTTTGAGTGGGCTTTCATTAAAATAACCCAATCGCAATGCAAATGAATCTTGATAAGAGTATTCTGCACCTGCTGAATAGGTAAATTCTTTTAGCTCTTCAGAAAAACCTCCAGGTGCATCACCAAAAGATTTGAAAATACCAGAAACCCAGTTTATTTTTTTATAATCAATGTAAGCTTCTGAAACATCAACACTATCTACTACACCGTCACCATTGTAATCAATAGTATTATTAGTACTACTAACTTGAGGCGTTGGAACTAACAATTTTGCTAATTCTACACTTAATGAAACTTTATTATATTCGTCTAAAATAAAATCAAAACTACCTCCTAAACGCATGTTGGCTGGTAAAAAATTAGATGAAATATCATTTTTGTCATTGTCATAACTAATTTTTGGTCCCATGTTTTGAAAATTGAAACCTAAACGATATCTTGCATTAAATTCGTTGAAAGCAATTTCTTCCGATTGATAAAAACCAGCTACATCAACTGCAAATGAACTTCCAGGAGTTGCATCGTTACCTATGTCTTGTATTTTTAAATTAGAACGAATATACTTACCCCCAACCGCCATACTAAAATGATCGGTTAGTTTTAATGAATAGGAACCCTCTAATGCTAATTCATTAGGCTTAACAGGTATTACTGGGTCATCAAAGGTTTGTCTTAATTCGATTTCACCTAAGCTAAAAAATCTCAAACTACCAGCAAAGGCACTTCTTTCGTTAATTCTGTTATAATAATTAACTTGACCAAGTGAAATATCATTAACCAATGCCTGCAAATAAGGTGTATAACTTACTGCAAAACCTTGTTTATCTAGTGCAAAAGCATATTTTGCTGGATTCCATTGTTGAGAATAAGCATCTGCAGAAGTAGCAACACCCTGATCTGCCATACCAGCCGCTCTTGCATCTGCAGCGACTAATAAAAATGGCACACCAGTAGTTATTACTCTGTCTTGTGCCTTTATGTTTTGAGTTGAAAAAACAAATACTACAATTAGTAGTAAATTATTAATCAATCTTTTAAAATTACTTTTTACGTTCTGTTTAATTTCCGATTTCATTTTTATCATATTATTATTATTTAACAAATATAGCATTTTCTTAAAGTATAACAAGTTTTTCTATTTTTTCTGACTTATTGTTTGATACCGTTGAACGAACAGTCAATTTATAAATATAAACTCCTTTTCCAATTTTATCTCCAAAATCATCCTTTCCGTCCCACGAAATTTCTCTAGATAAAAACCCATCTGTGGTTACTGTTTGATTGATAGTTTTTACAATTTTTCCTGTTATGGTCATGATTTGGACTTGTACTTCTAAGGGTTCAAAGGGTTTGTTATGATTGAACCAAAACTGAGTATAACTCACAAATGGATTTGGATAGTTTAATACATTAGTCAAAGTGATATCACCACTGTCAGCTACTACAAACTGTATTTCAGCTGAAATAAAATTATTATAAACGTCCCAAGCTTTAAAAACTATTGTATGCAATCCTTTTGATAAATTTCTAAAAGGAAATCTAATTTTACCTTTGGTATAATCGTTGAGTTCCGTTTCATAATAATCATTTAAGATATATGGTTTGGTTTCATCACCATCTAAAATCGCTACAATATCATGTCCAATTCCACTTGCAGTATTGATTCCGTGTTCGTCTTCAACAAAAGCTAAAAAGAAAGGCGACTCATTTGTTATTCCTCCATTCACAAAGCTTTCATCATTCATAAACAAGCGCACTCTTGGAGGCGTATTATCGGCAACTGCATTAGCATTTATCCCACCAACTTTTATATCTATATTATAACCCGTTTTATCTAAAAGCACTTGATCTCTTTTCGTATAAAAACTAACTCTACCATTTCCTAATGGAATTTTAATATCTCTTGGAACAACAAATCCAAACTCAAATTTACCATTATTTACAGATGCATTTCCTCTAAAAATAGTTTCACCAAGGTTAATAAAACTCATTACAGGACTATATCCGTCATTGTTAAAAGTTGACTTATTATAATTTTTATCAAAAACATTTACCGCTAACTCCCCATTATAAGAAGACAGTAAATTCCCATTATCATCTTGAACCTCGCCTGATAATTTTACATAACTCAAGGCTTTTAAATCATCGACAGGCTGTGTTATTGAAACGTCATTTACTTTAGTCAAAACAACTTTTGGCTTTGGGATAGACAGCATTAATGCAGGGTCACCTAAATAAGCAACAACTCTTGTTGAAGAATTGTTATTACTTGAAGCTTTGGCAAGTCGAAGTGCTTCTGCAATTGAAACATATTGATTTGAACCATAAGAAAATAATTTCTCAGCCAAAATATCATTAAATAGCTCTGCACTGTATTGCCCTATTGACCTAATTGTGGTAATCATAGAAATAGCACCACCTTTTGGGTTCCAATAAGTATATTCACCAGCTGTTGGTCTATAAGGATTGTCAAACCTTGAAAATTCACAGGTAATTGTAATAAACAAAGGATATCTGAAACGATTATTAAAATCGTAACCATCAAATTTATCCCATATTCTTTCTCCGGTTAAGCCATCTTCACCTCCATGTCCAAGATAGTTAAAAACTAATGCGCCTTTTTCAAAAGCATTGGTAATATCTTCATTAGCTTGCGGATATCGCTCTCCTCCGGCTGAAGTTTGCTGTAAATAAGAATCCAATAGAATTTTTTTGAAATTTATAAATTGCTTTTGAGCATGAATAACATCGGTTAAGTTATTTTGTTTTATTTGCAATGAAGCATCGGGATCTTTGTCAGAATCATCAGAAATTGCTACATAGTTATTTCTCCAACTACCATACGATTTTATATCATGATACTCCAAAACTTTATTTACCATTTCTTCTGCTTGTTGAACTGACGAAACTAACATTCTTCCAACTGCTATATCGGCACCAAAAGTATAAAACGGATCACCTTCATTTCCATCCATTAGAGCAAAGAAATCATCAGAAGCAAAAGATAACTCTCCAGAATAATAACTGTTTGTAGCATGATAAATTGGCACCACGTTGGTATTATTTGGTATTCTGTCTTTAAAATCGAATGAGGCATCACCAAATAAATTCAAATACTTAACTCTTTGACTTGGTGAAGAGGCATTATGATATACATATTTTACAAAATTTCTAATAGCCCCAATATCTTGTTTACCCCCTCCAAACTCTTGATAAATATTGTCTAGATTGACTACTTTTACATTTAAATTGGAATAACTTCTATGAAAGTTAGCCAATTTTTCTGCTTGTGCATTTATTGATGTAGGCGTAATAATAAGATAATCTATGTCTTCAAAATTTCCTAGAGCGTTGTTGAATATTGTTCCTTTTAAATCTTGATTAGAAACCGATGTATTGCTTTCTTTAAGCGGAGTATAAACATCAGACTCGTCTACAGCAATATATTTTTTTTGGGTTCCTAAATTAGTTTTGAAAGAAAAGCTACTTTGATTTGGATTTTTAACAGTAGTAACATTATAAATATCGGTAATATCCCATATTTGTGAAATACCAGTTGCATTTGAAAACTGATATTGTACAATGCCTGTTTGTAGTGCTGCATCATTGTATGTAAACCTAAATTGTTTTCCAAAACCTGTTAAATTACTTTTACAAGCTATACTTATGTAATCTAAATAACCTCTAGATGTTGGAACTCCATTATTATTATAAGTTAGTTTAACATTAAAATTTGTTGCCCCAGGAACATTAGAAACCAAAGATCCGTGTGAGGCCTCTATACCAGAATTTAAATCAACCTCTGGTAAATTTATTGTTCCAATATTTACACCATTAGCAGTTATTGAAAACGAGGTGTCAACAAAAGAATTTCCACCAGCATGAACCGCCACCTTGGCAGGAGAACTTGTTACACTATTTGGAAAGTTAAAATCAAATATTTGCTCGTCATTTATACTAAAGTTTTCTCCAAACCACACCCTCCCTAACCTGCCAATATTAGTCAAATCAACCTCATGAAATTGATAATCATCAAATGCGGTTAAATTTAGAGTGGATGCTGCCGTAGGTTGTGTCATTAAACTTATTCTTTTTCCATCAGCTCCACTTACATTTACATAATAATAGGACCTGTCAGAATACAAATTCAAATGCGTTTCATTTTCCTGACTCCAATTATCAACACCTTCTGCATAAAACAAAACATAATCATCACCATCAAAAGAACCATCTTGCTCACCAATGACTTGAATCGCATTTTCCTCCAAATCATCGGGGTAATATTCTGCATTTGACAAAGGAAGCATTCTTCCACCGTTACCATAAATCTTAATTTTAGCAGGATTTACAGCATTCATGTCAAATCCTAAACTAGAAAGAAAAGACTTAGTCAATTTATAAACTCCCGATTTCTCCACATAAAAACGATTCCATTTTCCAGTGGATAAAACTGAATTTGAAATACTAAATTGGTTTTGATAAGAAATAATCTTATTTGAAACAGAAGAGCTATTATAGGAATAAGTAAGTGATTTTACCTTTTTATAACCAACAGCATCTTTAATGATTGGATAAAACTGTAAAACAAAATATTTTTTATCTCTAACAATAACATTTTTCAATGATGCTGAAATAGAATTTTTGATGTTTTCACGATTAATATCACCCAGTTGACTCTCGATAATCGATTCATAAACAATGTCAGATAGTACTAAAGAATTTTCATCTACTAAATCACTAACGTTCACTTTGCATGTGAAAAAGATTTCTTTTTTGGCAAAATCAAAATTATAACTATCAGTTTTAAAAATAGGGACATTCACTTTATATTCTCCAAAAGAATAATTAGCTTTATCAATCCAATCGATAGTTATATTTTTACGCTGCTGTGCAAAAACCATTACACCACAAAATAGAAATATATAAAAATAAATCTTTTTCATATATGTAAAATTTGATTTGTTAGCGGTCATATATGGTATCGCCTTTTTATTTATAGGTGTTTGCTTGCGCAAACTTGTTGTTAACTGATTGTAAAAATAAAAAATATTATTTAACATACAATAATAAACACTAGTTAACGTTTATAAATAGTTCAAGAAAATAATTTTTACTATTATTAAAAAAAGATGTTGCAATTTCAAGGTTAATTCTTATATTGCGCATCGAAAATTTATTACCTACTAAGAGTATGAAAGTAAACAAATTTATGGCAATCAGATTGTTACTTGTACTAGCATTAATGGCTAGTGTATCAAGTTGTAGCAAAAAATCCAATTCTAATGGTGGATCAAGAGCAACAGGATGGAAGATTAACGACAAAAAAGGTGGATTTCAGTATGCTTCTAAGTTTAAAAAGCAAGCAACTGGTCCAGGTTTAGTATTAGTGGAAGGTGGAACTTTTACAATGGGTAAAGTTCAAGACGATCCAATGCATGATTGGAACAATACTCCAAATCAACAACATGTTCAGTCTTTTTATATGGATGAAACTGAAGTAACCAACTTGATGTATATGGAATATCTTGATTGGTTAAAAAGAGTTTTTCCACCTGAAGAAGAAAATTATAAAAACATCTATGAAGGTGCTTCACCAGATACACTAGTTTGGAGAAATAGATTAGGTTATAATGAAACAATGACAAACAACTATTTAAGACATCCTGCCTATGCAGAATACCCCGTGGTTGGTGTGAATTGGATTCAAGCAACCGAATTTGCAAAATGGAGGACAAATAGAGTTAATGAGTCAATATTAGAACAACAAAGATTTTTGAAAAAAGATTCAAAAGTTGTCGATGTAAAAGCAGATGCAACATTTGATACAGAAACTTATCTTGCTGCTCCTTCTAAAACTTATGGTGGAAATCAAGAAATTGTTTTACAAAAAGGACAAAAAGGAGGTGCTAAAAACAATGGCGCAGCAGGTGCTGGTGGCGGAACTGCTAATGCAAATGGAAATAGTGGTGCTAAAAATGTTTACGCTCAAAGAACTTCAGGGTTAATTTTACCAGAGTATAGACTACCAACTGAAGCAGAATGGGAATATGCTGCTGCTGCAGACGTAGGACAAAGAGAATATAATATATATAAAGGTCAAAAGAAATATCCTTGGTCTGGAAGTTATACACGTTCTGGAAAAAGACAAATTAAAGGAGACCAGTTAGCAAACTTCAAACAAGGAAAAGGAGATTACGGTGGAATTGCAGGATGGTCTGATGATGGTGCTGATATTACTAACAAAGTAAAATCGTATCCTCCAAACGATTTTGGATTATATGACATGGCAGGTAACGTTGCTGAATGGGTAGCAGACGTATACAGACCAATAGTAGATGATGAAGCCAATGACTTCAACTATTTTAGAGGTAATGTTTACACTAAAAATAAAATTGGTGAAGATGGAAAAGTTGAATTAGTCACGCAAGAAAATCAAAAATTTGATACTTTATCCAACGGTCGAGTAATGGCAAGAAACTTTATTGGTCAAATAGCACAAGTACCAGTAGATGAGAAAGAAACTTATTTAAGACAAAACTTTGACAAAAGTGACCACAAAAATTATAGAGATGGTGATAAACAATCAACCAGATATTTCGATTTTGGTTCTTCAGAAGAAGGTGATGGTAAATTAAAAGATGAACAAAGAATGTACGATTCTCCAAAGCATAACGTATCGATTGATAGTATTGGAAACATGATTCGTAAATTTGACAAGTCTAGCAAAAGAACAACATTAGTAAATGATGATGTTAGAGTTTATAAAGGTGGTTCTTGGAGAGACAGAGCTTATTGGCTAGATCCTGCGCAAAGAAGATACTTTCCACAAGATATGGCAACTGACTACATTGGATTTAGATGTGCAATGTCAAGAGTTGGACCTAAATCTGATTCAAAAAAATCAGCTAGAAATAAAAAGAAAAGATAACTCTTTAATATATTTAACAAAAAGCCCTTTAATTAGGGCTTTTTGTTTTAAGGCATTTAATATGGAAATAAAAGATATACATAAACTTTTTTTACTCTCCAATGATATTGTAATAGACACAAGAAAAGTAAAACATAAATCATTTTTTATTGCTTTAAGAGGCGAAAAACATGACGCAAATACCTTTGCAAAAGAGGCATTACAAAAAGGTGCTATTTACGCAATAATTGATAATTCAGATTATTATATTGACGAAAGAACTATTCTAGTAAAAAATAGTTTAAATACTTTGCAAGAGTTAGCAAAATTCCATAGAAACTATTTAAATCTTCCAATAATAGCTTTAACAGGTAGTAATGGAAAAACAACAACTAAAGAACTTATACAAGCTGTACTATCCAAAAAATATAGAACCAAAGCAACGTATGGTAATTTAAACAATCATATTGGAGTTCCTTTAACTATCTTATCATTCAATAGTAATACAGAAATTGGAATAGTTGAAATGGGAGCAAATCATCAAAAAGAAATTGAATTTTTATGTAAGATTACTGAACCCAATTTTGGATATATTACAAACTTTGGAAAAGCACATTTAGAAGGATTTGGAGGATTCGATGGAGTAATAAAAGGTAAAAGCGAAATGTATAACTACATTAAACTTAATGATAAGAAGGTTTTTGTAAATATTGATGATAAAATACAAGAAGAGAAAACTAGAGAAATAAATAGAATAACATTCAGCACTAAAACAAATAATGCAAATGTTTTTATAAAAAATATTGTAGCCAATCCATTAGTAAATATTCATTTCAATAATTCAGTTATAAAATCAAATTTAATAGGTCTCTATAATGCCAATAATATAAATGCGTCTATAACAATTGGCAATTATTTTAAAGTTTCTGATGACGACATCAAAGACGCTATTGAAAGTTATATACCTAATAATAACCGGTCTCAATTATTATCAAAAAACACAAATGAAATCATTTTAGATGCCTATAATGCTAATCCTAGTAGCATGTTAGTAGCACTAGAAAATTTTTTACATCTATCAAAATTCAACAAAGTAATCATAATTGGTGATATGTTTGAATTAGGTAAAGAAAGTATAGAAGAACATAAATCTATTGTTGACTATTTAACAAAAGAAGAACCAATTTGTCACTTTATTGGAAAAGAATTTTATTTAAATAAAAACAATAATAAAAATCACTTCTTCTACGAAGACTTTGAATCATTTGTGGATTTTCTCAAAGAGCATCAATTATCAAACAAAACTATTTTAATCAAAGGCTCACGAGGAATGGCATTAGAAAGAGTACTAGATTATATTTAAACGAAATAAATTAGGATTTTAAGGTAGAGTACCTATCCGCTATATCTTTTCTTTTTAAAGAAAAAAAGAAAAGGATGCCGCTTCTATCACTCACGCAACCTAGCACAACGTAAAAATCTTTGTTTCTATCTGTTTAAAAGCCTTTATTAAATTTTGCTTAAATTTTAAAACAAA
>JFJP01024566.1_pt1 | contig 23008 bp, 20 predicted proteins | sample 431651 | NCBI WGS metagenome assembly JFJP01 (sample SAMN02602958, study PRJNA72255) | Microbial mat metagenome, whole genome shotgun sequencing project. | biome: fresh water; feature: sink hole; material: water; isolation source: purple microbial (photo- and chemosynthetic) mats found in...
ACCCCAAACCCCAAACCCCGCCCGAGCAGCGCTTATTACGAGACTTCAACTAATTAGTTACGCAGAGGTGATCTTGCTCACGTTGTTGAGCAGAATCCGGTTCCGAGACATCAGCTCCTTCGCGCTCCGCGCAAGCGACTCCGACTCCTCCGAGGCCTGGCTGCCGATCAGCAGGGTCGTCCCCGCCACGTCCATCGCAGCCTTGATGTTGTTCTTGCGGATCAGGTTTATTATCCAGATCTCCGCCTCTTCCAGCGACGTCTGCAGGAAGTCCGCGACGGTCTTGATCTCCAGCGTGTTGAAGATCTTGCAGTACACCTCGAAGTACATCTTCTGGCAGCTCTCCGTTATCTGCGCCGCGTGGCTCGAGTAGATTATGTCCCGCGATGCGCTGAGCTTCACCTGCTCGATTTTCTTCTTCGCGTTCTCCAGGTCGAAGTCCATGTAGAGCAGGCGGATGAAAGCGGAGAAGTCGTCTTCTTGCGTGCAGATCTCGCTCTTGAGGATGTCCACCAGCGTCTTGTGGTCGATGCGTATGCTCTTCTTCTCGTAGGAGATCATGTAGAGGAGTACGAGGTAGCGGATTATCTGCGGGGAGCTGAACTGGATCGAGGCCAGGAACTTTTCTTCGAGGAAGAGTTCGAAGAGCATGTCGTACTTGATCTCTTTGTGCTTCACGTAGACGAGGCCGATGAGCGCGGTGTACAGGAGAGAGCAGGACATGGAGATCCTCTGGATGAGCGAAGCGCTGGACTTGGACTCGATCCTGCTTTTGACCTGCCGGATCTCTTCGGTGATCTGGTTCTTGGCGTCTTCGTTTCCCCGGATCGCCAGAATGATGGAGGCGTGCAGCTTGGCCCAGCTCATGTTGAGCAGGTCCACAGGCTCGTCGACCATGGCGTAGAGCAGGTTGACCAGTTTATATGCCTCTTCGTACTCGCCAGTACTGAACATGAGCTTCGCGTAGCCGAGGCCGTCGTTGAGCATCTGTCTGCTCATTATGATCTGCTTGAGCTCTTCCACCCCGTCGACCGCGTTCCGGCTGAACCTGCTGGCAGACAGGCTCGAGTAGACCTCCGATCCGATTATCTGCTTCAGCTGTTTTATCGCTGGTGTCTCTTCCAGCCGCGCTCTCTGCTGCTTCGTCTCTTCTATCTGTGCCTCGATTGAGCGTCTGACTTCCTCGACTTGCGCCTGGTCCTTTTCACTCTGAGCGATCTGAGACAACAAAGCTAGCTTTTGCGAGTGCAGACTCGTCTTGCCCAGCGCTTTGAACCGCAGAGGCAGCAGCTGTTCAGCCGACCTCAAAGACCTGTTGAGGATGTCTGCGGCGAGCAGTTCGGTGATATGCGGATCCAGGTATTTGAAGACTTGGTCGAGCAAACTGTCCATCAGATGATATTATTCCCTATACTAAATTCTGACTAATATGCAAACGTCGGAGGAGCAAGGCGCAGATTCGCCTGGCCTGCACGCCGGAGCCACGAAGGTCAAGGTCGCTCTGAGGATCCGGCCGCTGATTGCCAGGGACAACGGGCCGGACTGCCAGATCGCGATCGCGCCTGAGGGGACGAGAGCGGTAGGCGGATTTGAATGCAGGTGACTCTGAACGAGAACAAACGGTTTCTCTTCGACCGTGTCTTCCCGTCTGACGCAGCCCAGCCGACCGTCTTCGAGGAGTGCGCGAAGAACCTGATCGACGCCTGCTTCCACGGCTACAACGGGACGATCATGGCCTACGGCCAGACGGGTTCAGGCAAGACCTTCACGATGGGCAGCTGCAGAGAGGCCAAGGAGCAAGACAAAGGCATCATCCCGCGGACGATCGACGAGGTAGGCTGTCGACCACGCAGGTGTTCTCGAGGATCGACTCGATGGACGACAAGTACTCCTTCATCATCCGAGCGACCTATGTCGAGGTCTACAACGAAGAAATATACGACCTGCTCTCCGCACAGCAAGACCACAAGTTCGCCCGGTCCAAAAGCAACACGGTCAGTCTGCGCGAAGAGAAGGACGGCAGCATCATCATCTGCGGCGTCCGCGAAGAGCGCATCGACGACCGCGAACAGCTCTACCTGCTGCTCGAACAGGGCAGCGACAGGCGCTCCGTCGGCAGCACCAAAATGAACGACGAAAGCTCGCGATCCCACGCCATCCTCACCCTCATCATCGAGAAGAGCAGTCTCACCGACGACAAAGACTTCGTCTGCGCGCGCTTCTCCTTCGTGGACCTCGCAGGCTCCGAGCGACTCGGCAGGACCGAAGCCGTCGGCAAGTCCATGAAGGAAGGCATCAACATCAACAAAGGCCTCCTCGCTCTCGGCAACGTCATCTCCGCCCTCACGGACGACACTGGCAAAGTCTCTTTCATCCCCTACCGCGTCTCCAAACTCACGCGCATCCTCCGCAACTCGCTCGGAGGAAACAGCAGGACCTGGATGATCGCCTGCGTCAGCCCCGTCCTCGCAGACCTCGACGAGTCGCTCAACACCATCAAGTACGCCACGCGAGCGAGGAAAATCTCCAACACGCCCATCATCAACAAAGACCCCCAAAGCGCTGTCATCGCGCAGCTCAAGCAACAGGTCTTCAGACTGCAAACCGAGATGCAGAAAATGAAGAAAGTCCTCAACTTGAACGGCATCAGTCCCAGCTCCATCGAAGCAGAAGACTTGGACCTGCGCGAAGAGTCTCTCAAAGCTCAAGACAGCCCTGCCAGAACCAAGTACGACGAAGGACTCGACCCAGACCAGGACGCCCAGATGCGCAAGATGCAGACAGAGATCTTGAAGCTCAAGGAAGAGAGAAACAAAGCCAAGAAAGACCTCAACGAAAGAAACACGCTCTACTGGCGCTCTCTCGAGAGAGCCTCGGTTCTCCGCAAGCAGAATGAAGAGCTCATCAAGCTCATCGGCTCCCGCGAGTCCAAAGCTCCAGAGGACTCCCAGCAGCTGCCCGAAGCAAGAGACAGAGCGACTGCGCAGGTGGCCAAGATCATGTCGGACACCGCTTCGGACGAGCTGCTGTCTCTCAACAAAGAGCTCGAAGACCTCAAGAGGAAGCTCAGCGACAAGTCCAAGTACGCCTCGCACCTCGAAGAAGAGTACACCAAGCTGCTGCGCGTCTCCACCAGAGAGAACGAGCTCCTGGTCGAGAAGATCAAAGACTGCGAACAGCTCAAGCTGCAGCTCAAGCTCAACTCAACCTCGCACAGCCTCTCTCGAGACCAGCACAGCATCAACAGAGAGTCACTTGGCACTGGCTCGCATCAGGCCTCGGGCTCCATCCTGCCGGTCTGGGAACAGGACGAGTCCGAGCTCGCAGATAAACTCGCAGGCCTAGACAGCGACATCCACAAGTACCGCGAAGAGAAAGAGAAACACGAAGAAGAACTCAAGCAGGTGCTCGAAAGCATCCACGAGAAAGAACAGCAGCTCAAACAGATCGAAGACAAGCACGAAGAAGACACAGACTTCGAGCTGCCGCAAGTCGACTACAACAACCTCGACCGCATCGTCGAACTTGAGCGAGAAAAAGAAGAGCTGCTGAGGCAGCTCAAAGAAAAACCCCTGCTAGCCACCCAACCTCAAGAAAAAGGCCACAAAAAAAGGTTGTCTTCCACCCAGCCCACGAAAGACCCGCCCTCAGACGCCTCGAAATTCAAGCAGAAGATCGCAGAACTCGAAGCGAAGATCTCAGACCTCTGCAAGAAAGGCAGAGACTCCAAAGAAGTCGAGGCGAAGCGGAAAGAAAAGTCTTCCAAGGTCGAAGGCCTCCAGTCCGAGATGCAGAAGCTCAAGGCCCAGAAGCTCGACCTCGAGAAGAAACTGCGCGAAGGCTCCGAAACCTTTACGAAGACGAAGGTAGAGAAAGACAAAGAGCTCTTCGGGGTCAAGAAACAGCTCTTCCAGAAGATCACAGAAATAGAAAAGCTCAAGACACTCACCAAAAAGCAAGACCTCATTTTCCAGAAGAAGCTCGCGACCATCAAAGCCTCTTCACTGAGCAAACCGATAAAATTTTCCAAAAAAAACACCAAAGCGATCAACTCGACTGTCTTCGAGCAGATCGACACCGAAGGCTTCTCGCAAATCGTCGAGCTCATCTGTCACCGCATATTCGACTACGCAGAGCTGCAGAACGAGATCAAGCAGCAGACCCACATCCTCGAGCGGATCTACACGAAGCACGGCGAGCTGCTGACCGAAATCTGCAAAGTCGAAGCGCAGAAGCTGATGAGCAACGAAAAGAAAGACTTCCAGGACGAGCTGATGCTCCTCGAAGCGAAGCAAACAGAATTCCAGTCGAACATCACGAGCTGCGATGCAGCGATCGAGATGAAGCAGCAGTACCTCAAGCGACTCGAAGACGACCACGACAAGATCAACCAGTTCATCAACGAAGGCTTCGCGAGTCTGCTCAACTTCCTGCTCGACAAGTCGCAGGACAACACGAGCTTCTGGGAAACCACTCTTAACATCATGATGTACGAGCTCGAGAAACTCAAGGCCCAGTCCATCGAGCAAGCCTCGCTCAACAAAAAACTCGAGTCCGAAAGCAGCGAAGACCAGCGAACCATCCAAGAGTTCAAGAAAACCAACGCCTCGCTCCTCCAAGAAGTTGACCGGTACTCTCTCTTCACCAGACTCCACAAATTCTTCAACGAAAAACCGCTCTCCGCAAGCAACCACGAAGACTCCTACCAGACAGACTTCCTCCAGCAGTCGGCCGTAGTCGAGGCAGGAGAAGCAGTCTTTTCGAGGACCCTCAACTTCATCCGCAAACGCTCGGACAAACACGACTCCATCAACTTGAGAGACTCCCGAAAACTGAACATCGGAGCCTTGCCCCAGTCCCAGGAGTTCAGCAAGCTGAAGAACGAGCTGCTGAAAGCGCACATCAAGAACGAGAACCTGATGAAGATTCTGAAAGAGAAAGAAAAAGAGCAGCTGTGGTCCCAGGCCAGTCTCTCGCAGTCCAACCCGAACACCCGAAACGACCTCGGAGACTCTCTGCGGAAGAGTTTGAAGGGAGTCCGGAGGAGCACCAACATCGGCTCGCTGATCATCAACAACGCGATGAGCGTGGGCAGCCAGGGCATCGAAGCCGCAGACTCCCCGACCTTCGCGATAGCTTCGCCTCGGCCTTCGCTGCCCGGCTTGCGCCCGGCGCCCCAGTCCGGCAAGAAGCGAGCGATCCTAGAGTCTGACTCGAGCATCGCATTGCGAGGCAGCAGAGAAGGCAGCAAGGGAAAGCCGAGCAGGTTCGCCCAGCACGAGAACAGCAGCTCGCGCAACCGCACAGTCACCACCTACGACTTCAAAAGCTCCTTCGCAGAAGACGACTTCAACCTCTACGACCACTCCTTCCACTCCAGCAACTTCACCTTCAAGTAGCCTCCCCTCACCAGCAAACTAGACTCCTTCCTCTGCGACGTGAACGCCATCTCCCTCACCAACCTCGGAGACCGCTTCATCGCAGACTTCAAAAAAGAGTTCGTGGTCTACGACGTCTGCGGCAAGGCCATGAAGCCTCTCTTCAAGAGCGACTTCGGCCCGAAAGAAGGCAGAGTCCTCGGCAGCCACTCCGAAGAGTAGCCTCGCCTGAGCAGCCCGAACATCTTCTTCCTCTCGCCCAAGAACGACAAGTACTTCCAGATGTGGGACCTCAGGGAAGGCAGGCCGGTCCACAAGCTGACCAGCACCATGGACACCATCCGCGGCACGGTCACCGTGGGCGACAAGCTCTACGCCTACGGCAAGTCCGCCACCAACGGCTGCGGCTGCAACATCTTCAGCCTCACAGACCGCTCGTAGCCGACCCTCACCCAGCATCCTCGGAGTCGGCCAAGAGAGGAACCAAGACATCTACTGCGCAGCCATCAAAAACAACATCATCTACAACGGCTGCAAAAGCAAAGACATCCACCTGCTCAACCTCGACAGCTACAAAAAGATCTACACCCTCGAGCCGCCGCACTACGACAACATCACCGGCCTGGGCTGGCTGGACGACTGCCTGGTCTCCACGAGTCTCGACAAGCACATCAAGCTCTGGATGCCAGACCGAGACGAGAAGATGGTCTGCGTCGAGAACACGCAGGCCTCCAAGGGCAAGATCTACCTCTGCAGAGAGAACGCCCAGAAGAACCTGCTGTTCACCGGGGACAAACTAGGCGACCTCAAGTTCTGGCAGATGAAGTCGCGCGGCTCTCTGGAGTGCGTCGGAGGCATCAAGGTGTCCGACGTAAGCTGCAGTCACCCAGGAACAGATCCTCGGCGCTCAGTGGCTCGGCGGACACAGCGACCTGGTCGTCTGCTCTGCGGAGAAGCAAATCAACATCTACAAAACAGCCGTCCTCTAGTCGCAGGCCGCGACTCGGAGCAGCCGCTGCTCCGGCCTACTTCACCCCGCTAATTAATAACTTCCAATTTTGCTTTCTCAGCAGAGGCATGCCACCCAAGAAGCCGCTCGTCGTCGAGTCGAACGACCCCATGTCCAGCCTCGTCTCTTTCCGAGTCAAGCTCTTCGGCACCTACGAACCCCCCGAAGACCTCGCCGTCCTGCTCGAGTGGTTCGACGGAGACAAAAGCAGGTGTCTCGACACGGGAGAAATCAGAGACTGGGAAATCTTCTCAGGGGACCTGCCCCTCACTCCCGTCGCCGAAGCTGACGCCAAGAAGGACGCCAAGAAAGACCCCAAAGCCAAAAAGAAAAACGAAGGAGTCGTCTTCGAGGCTGGCAAAAAGTACCAGGGATTTTTCGAGTTTGCAGAAGACGACGTGAAAGTCGATGAGGTACGCCTCGCTCACACAGGCGTTCGTCCGCAACGTCTGCAGCAGGCAGCTCAAGCTGCTCATCGGCAACACAGACGAAATGAAAGCGCTCCAGGAAGTCAAGATCGACTTCAGCAGTCTCCTGCTGCACAAATGCGAAAAACCTAACACCTTCGAAATCTGCGTAGGCTGCTGGCTTAAGAAGTTCGAGCAGCAGATCACACCCAAGAAAGAGCTCGATTGGTTGGAGTCGCTGACAGTGCGGGTCGAGGTGAACAAAACGATCCTCAAGCCCGAGTTCAAGCACTACTTGAACCCCATACAAATAGACGTCTCGAAGATTGAGGTAGTCTCCAGTTCACCAGAACCTGTACATCGACGAGAAACGGCTGGCGAGCTGCGAGCCACTGAAGATCCGATACGACTTCCTGGAGAAGGGCAGCTTCATCGAGTCCGAAAGAATAGAGACCAGATCCGAGATGAGTCTGAACCTCAGACACGTCTTCCTCATGGGCTTGGAGACTCAAATCTCGCTCAAAGAGTACCTGCTCAGCAAGAGACTCGTGGTGGAAGTCCACGACCGAGACGAGGTCAAGAGAGACACCGTCAAGAAGTTCGTCGACTACCTCGACCTCAAAGAGCCAGAACCGATCGAAGCAGAGGAAGAAGACCTCAAGAAGAAGGGCGGAAAGAAGCCGCCAGCAGTGAAGAAACCGGCCGAGCCTGCCAAGGCAAAGGCAGACGCAGGGAAGAAAGATCCGAAGAAGAAGAAAGACAAGAAGAAAGACTACACCTTCGAAGAGTTCGCGCCTCTGCCACGCCTCGAGTACTTCGACCGAGAGTTCGCAGTGGCCCAGTTCTTCCTGCGCGACCTCATAAACCCCTACTCGCTGACCGTCGAGCTGCAGGCGCAAATCGCTCCGAGGAAAGTGTTCGTCGACGAAGACCGAGACAACCTCGACCTCAACCACAACGCCCGGAAGAAAGCGCGAGAAGTCTGCAGCGGACCGGACTACTTCGGCCTGGTAGCCAGCGCGTGACCAGAACTCCATCCTCAAAGTCAACTTCCACCTGAGCTTCCCGCTGGACCGCTACGCACCTCCAGCCCCGCTGCAGCCCGAAGATGAGGCGAGCCAGGCCAAAGCCACCAAGCCTCCAGCGGACCAGAAAAAGAAACCGGACGGCTCGAAGCCTCCAGCGGAAGACCCGGCCGCAGCGGCCAAGCCAGAGCCCTCCGAGCTGGACCTGCTGCGGAGGTCGAGGCTGCTGCCTGCGCTCTCTCCTCCGCCCTGCTTCGAGCGAGCAGTCTACATCTTCGAGTACAAGAACAGAGACTTCCTGAAGCTGCTGCAGAAGTCGCTCATCGAGGTCAACCTGGAGGGCCTCAAGATCCCCAACGGCACCGAGCGAGACATCCGCACCAGGAAGCTGACCGAAGCAGAGCGCTCGGACAAGTCTCTGGACTTCATCGGCGGCGTGCAGTTCATCGACAAGAGTCTCCGCGTCTTCCTGCTCGAAGGCCTCGGGGCCAGAGGCATGGCTCGCCTCGAGCAGCGCATCGTCAAGGTCGCAGCCAACACCGACACCTTCAAAATCATGAAAGACCCCCGCATCCTCTTCGACCAGCGCCTCTACGCCGAGTTCGACGTCGACATCAAGAAGGTCAAGCTGCGCACGCTCCTCAAAAACCTCCTCGCCAGCTCCGACACCTACATGCCGCGCTCCGTCCCCAAAGACATCTACGACACCCTCATGCGCCTCAAGAAGCTCCGAGAGAAGAACACCGTCCACGAAGTCCTGGCCAGCGACCTCTGGCCCTCCGCCAAAAGCGTGGTCGACCTCGAACGCAACTACGGAGACGCCCTCAACGGCGACGACCTCCACGGCAACCCTCCCAAACGCAAAGTCCGCCGCAGAGGCCAGCGCACCACCCGCAACGAAGACGACGCCCAGAAAAGCGACTTCGCCTCCGAAGCCACCTCGGTGCTCAGCATGGAAGACCTGCGCGAGTCGCAGAAGAAAGAAGCCAACGGCTCGGTCAAGAACTCCCTCCGCGAAGCAGACCCGGCCGCCAGCGCGCTGCCCGGCAACCCCTCCGTCCTCGGCAGGAGCGACGCCTCGGCGGACCTCGCAGTCTCCAGTAGCCGCCTCTGACCAGACAGAGACGCCCCCGCAGCCAAACTCAAACCGCGCAACACAGCCAGGACCCTCGAAACCCTCCAGCCCCCCCGCTCGCCCTCCCTCGACAAAGCCCTCGACGCCCCCCCGCTCGGCCACGAAGACTCCATGATGGTCGACGTCCCGGGCAGGCGGCCTGGCCCCCGCCGCCTCGACCGCCCGTCGCGACCGAAGCAATCCCTCTGTAGCCCCCCCTCACCCAGTCGAGGTCAAAGACAAGAAGTACGACCTCTACAAGATGCACCTGGTCCGGCCCGAGAAAGACGCCTCGGGTCTCCTCCAGCTCGCCCAAACCCACCCCCTCGTCGGCCAGTCCATCTACACCGCGCAGACCCAGGCCCTCCGAGATCGCGTCAAGAACGACCCCGACCACTTCTACACCTACTCCGAGCAGCACATGGGCCTCTCCGTCGACCCCTTCACCCTCAAAGACTGCAGCAGGAAGAACGCGGCAGACCACAAGCGCAAGTTCGTCACTCCCCAGGGCTTCCAAAACGTGCTCAAGAAAGACTCCACCGAGCGCATCCAACACAGACTGCACCTGCACCCGGCAGCCGTCGACGACCTCAGAGACTGTCCGTACCACCTGCAGAAGAAAAGAGTACCCGCGGATCACCAGACCCTCGAGCTGCTCAACCCGCAGAAGAAACCCGCAGACCGCAAGCGCATCACGCGGTCGAAGTCTCCCCAGGAGTCGCCTCGGAAGTCCCCCGGTCGCCTGCCCAAACTGAACGACGGCTACTTCTCGACCTTGAAGCCCCTGGACGAGGAGAAGCTCACCGGGGTGGAGGCGCAGCGTCTGCGCGACGAAGGGAAGAACCGCGAGAAGGAAGAGTTCATGCGCAAGCTCGTGGTCCAAGACCCCACCTTCCACGTCGGCCTCAAGCCCCTCGGCTTGCAGGTGCTGGACAAGTTCCGCGGCCTGCTCGTAGACAAGCCGGCCAAGCCCGGCCTCGTCCTCCCGCCGAAGTACCTCAGAGACAAAGTGGTCCTCCGCGACGCCTCGCTGCAGCCGCTGCCGATCTCCTTCAACCTCGCCGAAGCAAAGCTCACCAAAGGAGAAGCCGAGAAGATCTGGCGGCTGGACAAAAAGTTCGACCCCAACTCCTGCGCAGCCGCCCAAGACTTCGACCTGGTCTCCACCGCCCCGCAGCGGTCGCTGGTCTACCGGCCTGCGCGCGCAGACGCCTTCACGCAGGCCTACACCTAGACGGTCAGTAGTTAATGTTTGTGTAGTACTTATGCTCTCTCTCTCGCCTCGTCGAGCGGAAGACCCGCAGACCTAGCCGAAAAAGAACTCGGCTTTCTTCGAGCTCGGGACCGGCGTGCCCTGCGAGCAGAACTCCCCCTGGCTGCTGCGGTGGCTCGGCGGCTCGCGGGGATCCAGGCCGGCCAAGACCGACATGTCGGAGTCGATGAAGTCCGTCTGAGCCCGGGCGACCTCGCGACTGCACTCCCAGAGCGCGCTGCGGCCGGCCTGGTGCGCCAGCAGCCCTGCCACCCGCCCTGCAGCGGGCTGCTCGACCAGCCGCGCCACGAAGACGACCGTCCTCGCCGTCGCCTCTCCCGATCGCAAGATGTAGTCCTGGGTCACCCGATCCTACCGAGCTCACCAGCTGCTCGTCCACGAAGACCTCGGCCTGCCGCACACCCCGACGCGCATCGATCGAGTAGTTCCAAAAAGAGACCGCTGCGATGTCGACCGGTCGCTCGAAGAATATGCCGATTTGGTTGTGCAGGCGGTTCAGGTTCATCTTGTCCGAAAGCTTCCAGCGGTTTATGAACGGAGCCATCCACACCTGGCTCTTACTGCTCGACTCGTGCTTGCCGTTGTAGAGGTTCTTCGGCACGCGCAGGTCGCCCTCCGTCTGCCGCATCGAAGCCATCACCGGGTCCGCGCAGAGCTGGAACTTCACCCGACCAGACTCCAGCAGCGGAGAGAGACTGCTGTCGTAGACCTCCAGGCCGTTCAGGCCGATGTAGTTGTGGTCGCCGTAGTTTTCTAGCAGCCGGATCCGCACGAACTGGCCGAATACGCGAATCGGGGGCATGTTCGTCTGGCTGAGCTCTTCGACCCTCACCGGATGCTTCGACTGCCACAGACTGTCGGCTTTTATCCGCTTGTTGTTCACCGGACTCTTCAACAGGAACTCTTGTTTGATGTCGTTGCCGAACTCCGAAGGACTAGGAAAGAGCTGTCTGGCTATCATTACAGACGGCTTACTCAGCGTCTCTTCATTTTTTACTTTGATGGAGACTGCTTTGACTCCGATCATTTGTTCGTCGCTGGAGCAAGGGTAGTTGTAGAAGATGATCGAGTGCACCGACACACTCTTGCCCAGACAGACAGTAAGCTTCGCGTTTTCTTTCAGGTGACCAGTCCACATGTCTTCCTTTTTCTTTTGCAGTGGCTCGCCAGCGAACAGGAAGCCGAACTCACCGGAGACGGTTGGGTAGTCGGTCCTGACAGCTTCTTTGCCTACTTTTATTTTGCGTTTGTTTCCGTCTGAGGTGAGACCAGCATACCGAAGAGTTCGATGGCTCTGACTCCGAAGGTGTTTGCTCCGTTCCAAGCGGAGTGGAAGACGAAGTCGATCTGGTCTGTGGTGACTGAAGAGTGGTCTGGGTTGTCCGGTCTGTTCAGCGCAGGGTCCACTCTGTGGAGGTAGAAGAAGCCTGTGTCTGGACTCGTGTAGCTTGGCAGGTGGATTCCTTTTGTTGCTGGAGTGTTTATCATATTGTACTTCGGCTTTTCCCTGGTTAGACTGCCCACAGACTCTGGCGAGTTGCTCAGCAGCTTCTCGCCTGTTGCTGGTCTTATCGATAAGCGGTCCAGGCTCTTTCCTCGTTCAGGCATCGCTATCATCTCGGGGTGGCTGTTTCCGATCCAGTCGTTGTCATCCAGCGACTTGAGTATGGACTTGTTCTCTCCGGTGAAGAAGATCCACTCTGCATCGTCTAGCAGTTTCAGTCTGTCTCCGCTGGGCCTCGGCAGTTCGCCGAAGACTTTGAGATCTTTGTCAAAGTAGAGCGCGAAGTTTTTAACTGCTTTCGATGTGTGGTACGGCGGACTGACGTTGTAGTTCCAGATGCGGATGAGCGAGATCATGGTGAAGACCGGCAGCAAGATCTCGATGCAGATGGGGTGGTACTCGTCGTAGTCTGTGACCCAAGGCTCGGAGATTCCATCAGGCCACCTGTCGGTCGATAGGATTCTCCTGAGGTAGTGTGGATCGTTGGCCATGTTGTCTCTCTGCTTGCTGGTAACCGAGACGTGTGCTTTGTTTTTGGGGAAGCGGATCATTTTGCCTTCTTGGTCGAAGATCTCGATGCCAGAAAGGCCGATTTTCGAGTCATCGCCCCAATTCGTGTAGAGCTCCAGTCGGACTGAACGTGTGGAGCCGAGCGTGCAGACTTCGAGCTTCGGGTAGTCTTTGGTGAGAGCGCTGAACTGCGCTTCGCTGGTGGGTCCTTGGATGGAAGAGGTGGACTGGCCCGACAGCAGCTGCTTGCGCGCGTGGTCTGCCTTCAACGGGACCGCTTTGTCCGAAGACTGGCCTCTGTTGCTGTGGTGCGAGGCGTGCACAATCATGTCCATGCCGATAGGGCCAGACCCGAAGCGGTTCTTGCTGATCTGGCTGTTGGGGGCTTTGAGGGAGTCTTGGTGCTGCAGCGCGCCTGGGACGCCTCTGCCGTGCATCGTGGGGGAAGGCTCGAAGAACTTCTTGGCCAGGTTCGAGTTCGCGATTTTGGGGCCGAGCTTCCGCTTGCTTTCTTGGCTCGACCTCGAGACTTTGGAGAGCGAGCGCTCTTGGTGCGTCGCGGTGTGGCGCTGGAGGTCGAGGTCTTTCGAGACGTCGTTCGAAGGGTACTTCTGGTAGTCGCTGGGCCTGTTCGAGGAGTTGGGTTCGTTCAGCGCAGAGTCGATGTCTCGGTCGAGCTGCTTCAGGGACTCTTCGTCGCTGTTGTGGAAGTTGGGGGCGATTTTGAAGTTCTGCGAGTTGCCTGTTTGCTTCGAGCTGACCGTGTGCGTCGGGCTGGCGGAGAGCTTGTCGGACGGGGAAGAGTTGAGCTCTTGTCTGCCTTCTGCTCGGGACTGGCGGTCGTTGCTGGTCAGCGAGCCCTTCAGCGGCCTGTCTTGCAGCGCTGTGCGGTTGGCCGGCCGGGGAGGCGGGTTCCTGCGGGCCGTGTTCGGAGCTTCTTCGACCAGCTTGATCCGGGTGACCAGCTCTTGGTTCTGCAGGTCTGGAGAAGGCGATTCGAGGTCGCCTGCGAAGACAGCTTTGGTGCCGAGCCAGAGGGCGACTGCTTTGACGCCTGGGTACTTGGCGGGGGGTTTTGAGGGTCTGTGGTTCCAGATGAGGATCTCTTCGATGCTGCTGGCGAGCTTCGAGGTGTCTATGCGGATCTCGGGGATGAACGCACCAGAGAACCTGAAGTTCCAGTTGTCTTCTTGGTTGCCGGGGTCTGTGTTGGGTTCCTGGAAGAGTCTGGCGAGAGACTCGGCTGCGCGTTCTCCGCAGTTCGAGCAGGAGACGTGTTTGCTGTCGACCTGCAGGTTGCGCAGGTGCTTGTCTCTGAGCTCGATGCGGTGCAGACCCGAGACCCTGCTCGCGGAGTGGTAGGAGCTTTCGATGCGGATCAGCAGCAGGCCTGCCGCTGCTTTAGCCCTGTCTTCGGCTTTGTTGTCTGCGGGTATCTGCCTGTCTTCCCCGAACTTGATGGACCGGTCGCTCTGTTTGTCGGCCAGTGAGTGTCTGTCGCGCGGGTGAGCTGTCTGGACTGCTTCTGCGAGTTCGGACCGTCTGTGGGTGGGGGCGTCTGCTTTGTCTTGGTTCTCTTCGCTGAGGATTCGCGGCCTGTTCGCGAAGACTGGGTTAGCTGGGGGTACGCGGCCTGGGACCGACAACTTTTCCCGTGCCTTTCTTCGGCAGGGCCGAGAAGGGCCCTTCGACTGCGAGTCGCTCTTCGAGTTTGTTCTGCGGGAACTGCGGTCTGTTGATGGAGCTGGTCAGCTGGTCTGCGGTCTTGCGCTCGTTGAGGCCGAAGCCTGCTTGCTGGACGATGCGGAAGTCGTGGTGGTGGTGGGGCCGGTCTGCGAGGTCTGGGTTTGGCTGGCTGGGTTTGAGGTTTCTGTCTGGCAGACTGGTTCCTGGCGAGCCTTCGGACCCCTGCTGCCTGTTTTGGGCGGCCAGGAAGTTCGCAGGGTACTTGCCAGGGGCTCCCAGGTGACCCAAGCCCGGCTTAGGAGTGGCCTGCTGCCTGCGGTCTTCGGTCGCGAGGCCTGTCTGTTTGGTGTTTTCCACGCCGGCCATCCGCAGACTCGGCTTTTTCGCGTTGACTGATCGCTCTCGTGCCTGCTCGCTGCTCATCATTCGGAAGGCAAGGCCTGCGTTGGAAACTTAAAGTTATTTATTATTTCTTCTGGGGAATTTCATCGAGGAAAGTTTTAATCGCGTCTTTCCACCGTTTGCGGTCATCTGCAGTGGTGAACTGGATGTAGAAGCCGGTCTCTCCGTAGGAGATCTTCGAAGAGAGCACCATCAAAGCCATTTCCTGGGGGATGTCTGGTCAAAGGCAGGCTACTGAGGTTGTACTTCTTGATGGCTTCGGCGAAGCAGCCGCGATCGTCGTGGCCTTTGACCGTCTTGATGATGTCGCCGAGGAAGATGATGTCTCTCGGCATGACCGACAGAGAGCTCGTCTTCTGGAACACCAGGTGCTTCAGCTGTCGGTCCATGAAGAGCATGCCTGTCTCGATCACGGCGTTCGGTCTGTAGCGTTTGCACTGCGTTCCGCGTATCAGGTAGTCCAGAGTCTGCTGGTCGAGCGAGGTTCTGATGAAGGGAGTGGTAGGCAGCTGGGCGACTTTTCTGGGGAACTTGAGGTCGAACTTCTTCTGGACGTTTTCCGAGATGTGTCTGAGGAGCAGGGGGACGGTTTGCATGGTGGCGACGACGTTGTCTTTGAGCGCGCCGAGGACTTCTTGAATTTCGGGTTTTTCGGTCATGCAGATCAGCTTTTCGATGAAGTTGACGTAGAGCATGAAGAAGTTCTCTGTGTTTGTCCCGACGGAGAACTTGTGGAAGCTGAGCGCGAGCAGCGCGTTGACGTCGTCGGGGGAGCTGGTCGGGTTGCCGATGAGGATGTTGGTCATGAGGTTCTGGGTGAGCAGGCCGTACGTATAGCTTGTCGAACACAGGCTCGTTGTAGTAGTACTCTCGCAGCAGGCTGTCGAGGTGCGCGTAGAGGTAGCCGTGCATGCTCAGACAGGAGTCGGGGTCGTTCGTCAGTTTGCAGAGGACGCTCAACCAGAGGATGAGCAGCTTTTCGTTCTTGGTCGTGATGACATCTTGATAGTACTGCATCACCACGTCATAGAAACGCTCGCTGTTCAGAGTGTTCTGTCGTTTCATCGTCGCAGTGATCGCGTTGTCGATGACGAGGATGAAAGACAAGACCACTGTGTCGTTGTGCGCCTTGATCGTCGGGTCGAGCCAGCGATAGTGGCCTTCGAACACGACTCGGTCGCAGACGTCGTCGATCTTCGTCAGGAAGACGAGACAAACCAATGCCGCCTTGGTCATATCCTGCAGTCAGCCTCGTCTACCAAAGGATATGAGGCGATCTTGCCCAGAACGAACGCCGTGAAGCTGACGGAGTCCAGGGTCTTCCAGAAAGACTGAATGTCGCCTATGTTTCCAGCGGAGGGATAAAACTGCCTCATGACGTTCTCGTCTTCTTGATAAGTGAGGTACGTCCTGGGGTAAGTCCAGCCTACTCAGAGTAGAACTCGGTCGCTCCCAGCTCGATCGCTCTGGTTCTGACCTTCTCTCCTCCGAACTTGAAGATGAAGCCGAAAGTCTCAAGCACCAGACAGACGGGCAGAACGTTGCGAATGACGTGAGCAGCGAAGTCGACGAGCACCTCGATGAAGTCGGTCTTCTCGACGTTCATGGGACAGGAGACTTTGGTGTTGCACAGGGAGTTCACTGCTTTAAATACGGCCTTCAGCGGCCCTTCGGCGGAGTCCTTGAGCTTCAGGTAAGTCCCGAAGACCTTGATGACTCCTTTCTGCGAGACTGCGATCTTGTTTTCGTCGGTCTGCGTGAGGTTCTGGATGGCTTTGCCGAAGAAGCCGAAGACGGCTGAGTCGGTAGCCGCTGCGGACTGTGTTTTGATGACTGTGATGATGTCGTTGGCCAGGACGACGGGGATTTGGTTCGGGTTGTTGAGGGTCAGGTTGGCCAGGGCGTGGCAGGTGTGCTTGAGGAGTTCCTGTTCGCTGGGGAACCTCTCCAAGTTGGCTTTGAGTTTGTCGGTGGGGTTTTCGGAGTAGTGTGCGATGTTCTGGATCGAGGTGAGCTTCGCGATCCACTTGGCGTAGAAGATGGCCAGGATGAGTTCGTCGCAGTCCAGCTCTTCGGCCAGGAGGACGACTTTGTAGATGAGGCCGTCTTGAGCTGCTTCTTCTGGGTTCTCTGCTTTGGTCGCGAGCAGGGCCAGGGCTCTCTGCCTGTCGTTCTCGATACTCAGGTTCCACTCGTCTTCTGGGTTCGCTGGAGGCTGAGGTGTGGCTTCTGGGGCTTCAGGGGTTTCGATGGTCGGTGCGATCTCTTCTTCGAAGGCTTGAGGCTCTTCTTCCTTGACTTTGCTCTCTTCGATGACCTTCTGGGCGTCTGCTTCGGTTTTCTGGGTGTCCTGGAAGATCTCTTCGGTCACGAAGTTGGCTTTGAGTTCTTCTTTCTCTTTTTCTTGTTGCTCGATTTCTTCTTGGGCTGGCGGGGCGTGGATGTCTTCCACTGAGGGTTCTTCGGGGGTGGTTTCCTGGACTGGAGGGTCTTCTGGTTCGGTGTGGTCGGTGTGAGGGGCATCTGGCTGGGGCTCATCTTCGACTCGAGTCTGAGCCTGTTCCGCTGGACCAGTCTGGAAAGGTTCTGGGGTGTGCGGGACTCGCTCTGGTTCGTCTGCCGGTCGAGGAGCAGGGACTGGGTCTGCTTCGCGGACGGCTGGAGGCTCCTGAGCTTTCTCTTTCGGCAGCTCGAGCATCGCCTGCACTTCTCTGATCGACTCTAGGATTTCGGGACTGGACCTGTAAGTCTGCTTCAGAGCTTCGAGGTCGTTGAAGATCTTTTGAGAGGCTTCTGGAGTGAAGTCAAGCTGTCCGGGTTTTTTGATGCTTGCCCTGATGAGGTCAAGGGTGCTGGTCAGGATGGCCGGGTCGTTCTTCCAGTGTTCGAGGCTTCTGCGGAGGATGTGGCTGAGGTTCGCGATGTCTTCGGGTTTGGCCTTGGATATGGGCGCGAGGATGTTGCCCGAGGCGAGCAGCTTGTTGAGCAGGTCTTGGTAGTTGACGATCAGTCCTTTGGAGAGCAGCTCTTCGGGCTTGCGCTTGAGCTCTTGGGCGAGGGTGTTCAGGACGGTCGACTGCAGCTGTTTGTTGACGCAGAACTGCTGGGCTTTCTGTATCTGTAGCAGGCCGCTGAGGTCGTTGTAGGCGTTGAGGACGTCTTCTCTTTTCTCGTCTGCTTTAGTCGCGACGATTTCTTCGTAGTCCTTGCACTTCTTGACCAGTCGCTCGAGGTCGAGTTCTAGCTGGTTTCCGTCGTTGAAGTTGGCGAGTTTTTGAAGCAGGGAGGAGATGACGAGTTTGAGGTTGTCTTGGTTCCTGAGGTTGTTCATGTACCTGAGCAGTTTGTCGTAGCTGCCCATGCTGTTGAGTTTGAGGATGGCTTTCTCTGAGTTTTCGCACCAGGAGTCGACGGTGTGGATGGCGCTGATGGCGGTGTTGACGTCGAGCGACTCGTCGTCGACCTGGGAGACGATGGCAGTGAGCAGCGAGCTGGAGAGAAGCAGGTCTGTGTCGAGGGTGCCGAACTGGTAGGTGGAGATGAGCGAGAGGAAGCCCATGAAGTTGACCAGGTTCTGCTGGTCGCCTTTTTTCTTGAGGTTCTTGACGAGGAAGTCGCTGATGGGGGTGGAGATCTTGTCGTCGTTCAAGATGAAGGTCAGGGGCGTCCAGAGGGGATTCTCGAGGGGCGGGAGGTCTTTCTCGCGGTCTTCTTCGCCGTCGGGGTGGGAGTGTTTGGGCAGCTCGGGCTTGAGGTCTTCGGGGATGGTGTAGAGGCCGTAGGCGGAGAGCAGGTAGAAGGGGACGAGGGGCTGTTTGTTGGTCGCGTACTCGACGAAATTGATGAGTTCTTGGCAGCAGAACTCGGAGCGCTTGTTCGCGATTTTCTTGATGTAGGCTTTTTGCTTGAAGTGCGGCAGGAGGATGCAGAACATGGCGAGGTACCGGGAGACGACTCTGTTCTTGAGCACTTTGTCGGTGATGAACTCGAGGTTGTTGCGGAGGGCCTGGACGGAGTCGTCGAGGGGGACTCTGCAGTTGATGGTGACCATGTCCTCGGGCTCTTCTTTGGCCAGGAAGCAGACGAAGGTGGCCACGTGCTGGCTGAGGTGCGTGAGGGCGTCCATGCCTTTCTCGCCCAGGGCGAACTTGTGGAGCATCGCTTCGAAGGTGTCGATGTTTTGCTTGGCCATGAGTTTCTTGAGGGCGAGTCTCTCTTTGTCTGTGACGATGCACTCGAGGAACTCAGGTCTGTACTTGTGCGACCAGATCTCTTTCTTGCTCCTGTCTTTGAACCACTGGTCGAAGAAGTCGAAGACGCGTTTCTCGAACCTGGTGCAGAAGAGCTTGGTGAGGTCGTTGAAGGACTCGTAGAGTTTGGGGCTGACGTTGGGCACGTCGAACATCTTGACGGTGAACTCGATGAAGCGGTCGAAGTTCTTCATGTCGTCGACGAGCGAGCTGGCGAGGCCGACCATGTTGTTCATGTTACCGGAGTTGCAGAAGTTGTTGATGTCGTCGTGGCCGGTGACGCAGCGGTCCATGTACTTGGTGAGGGCGTCGAAGGTGTCTGCTTCGTGGGGGAAGTTGGTGAGGCACTTGTTGATGGCGAGCGTGTCGAGCTTGGCCTTGAGCATGTCGTCCTTGAGCTCTTCGTCGTCGCAGAAGGCTTCGATGAAGTTGAGGATGTTGACCATGTCCTTGGGCGACTCGCACTCTTTGATCCACTTCTCGGCTTTCTTGATGATGTCGTTCTCGCGCATGAACTTGCCGTGCAGGTCGATGTTCTGCTCGAGCACCTGCAGGCCGAGGAACTTGTGCGGGCCGGAGAGGTGGTCGATCTCGTCCATGACCTTCTTGATGAGCGAGGACTTGTCTTTCATGAGGTCTTTGGAGATGGCGGGGTGCGCTCTGTGCAGCTCTTTCATGAAGAAGCAGACCTCGGAGTTGAGCGAGGCGACGAGGTTCTTGGAGTCTGCAGACTGGAGGATGGAGTTGAGCTGGTCGCGCTTGGACTGGATGTCGATGGAGGGCAGGTCGACGAGGTGGCTCATGATCCAGAAGTCGTCGCTGTTGGGGTTCTTCTGGATGGCTTCGAGGACTTGGTAGAACTCTTGGTCGCTGCCGATCATGTCGATGGCGACGTCGAGGTTGCGGAAGACCGCTTCGTCCATGTTGTAGGGTCCGAAGCTTTTGACGATGTCTCTGACGGTGACTCCGCAGGTTTTGACTCTGTCTCTGGAAGAGTTTTGGAAGAGGTTTTTGATGTACAGCGAGCCCGAGTGGTTGACTCCGGGGTCGTTTTTGTGCGTGTCGACGAGAGCGTTCATCCGCGCGAGCGACTCGTTGTCGAGTTCTTCGAGGCCTTCGCCGGCGGTGTGGTGCAGACAGTCGATGACGTTCTTCGCGAGTTTGGGTTTCGTGGTGTTCATGAACATCTTGAGGACGCCTTTGCCGTGCTTGGCGACCACTTTGTGCAGCACGCCGCGGACGCCGAAGAGGTAGTTGAGGATCTCGAGGACCAGCTGCTTGGTCTCGTCGTCTTTCTCGGGCTCGGCTTCGATGATCAGCTGGAGGGCCTCTGCGCAGCCCGCCTCGACCATGCGGTAGGGCAGCTGCGGGTCGTCGGACTCTTTGAGCAGCTGGCGGAGGATGACGCAGGACTTCTTGCAGAGGACGGGGTCGCTGGCGTGGTTCTGCAGCACGTTGATGACTTGCTTGTAGCCCTTGCCTGGGTCAGCGGAGGGTACGCTGAGTGACGAACTCGCAGTTCTTCTTGCAGTTCGTTCCGGAGAGCGCAGTGGTCTCTTCGAGAACGGTGATCGAGAAGTTGACGACGCGCTTGAACTTGATGTTCTTCTGCATGGACTCGATTGCGTTGTCCACCGCCTTCTCAGTTTGCTGGCCGACTGAGTGAGGGGAGGCTACCGTCGACTTTGCTCATCGAGGATACCGTATAAATAAGAAAAGCAATCGGGGAATCTAAAAATGTGCGGCTAAAGCTTCAGAAAGTAATTAGAGTGAAGTAGTGTTTATCGAGGCCTAGAGTCCGTCGAGGTCCAGGCCTCCCCCTTTGCGGTAGATCGCGGTCTTCTGGTACTCTTTTTCGTTGTAGAAGCCGTCCAGACTCTCGCCCGAGTCCGAGGAGTTCTCGTCGCCTGCAGTGTCCAGGTAGACGCCGGGGTCCTTCGCGGCCTTGCCCTGGAACGGCGAGAAGGGAGGAGTTTTTTTCTTGCGCTTGTTGCCGAGAGTGAGGAGTTCCTGGGGGTAGAAGTCTGCCTTGTCGAGGGCCTGGTCGCTGGGTGAGGGAAGGCTACATTTTTTCTTTATAAAAATTGGCCATGAGCGCTTTGTTCACCAGCTTCAGTTCGGCGACTTCTCGGCAGAGCGACTTGACGACGAACTCGAGCTTGTCGACCCGCTGGCTGAGCTTCTTGCACTTGGCGCAGTCTTCGAAGTCGGTGCAGTTGTCGTGGGCAGAGTCGTCCTTGCCCGAGGGCCGGGGCTTAGTGAAGTTGTAGAGGCGCTTGTAGTTGCCGAGGATGAAGTCTTTGTGGAAGTACTGGACCAGGCCGTCGGAGCGCGCGATCTTCGAGAAGCCGTAGTGGTTGAGCTGGCGGACGAAGGAGCTGAGGTTACTGTGGCTGAAGTAGAGGCCGAGCACTTTGCTCGAGAAGTACTCGATGTCGGTGACGAAGAAAGAGCCGCTCGCCTCGTCCCACACGACGACCTCGGCCAGGTCTTGGTTCTGCTCACCGAGGCCTACCATGCAGATGTCGTAGAGGTTCTTTATGAACTTCGGTAGCTTGCCTGGGTGCTTGCCTTCGGCCATTACAAATTGTGAATATAATATTTATGAACCACTCGAGAGATGCTCTCGATCGAGCGACGCTCCCCGCACGCGCTTGCTTCTCGGCTGCTGCGACTAGCTGGGACTGGTTGAGTTTATTAGGCGGATTTCTAGGCGGCATATCCTAAGCTAATGGGCGCTACCATACCAAACCCAGTTCATAGCAGCATATTCTCTCGATGGTGATTGGCAAACGACGAGGCCTCCTTTCAGGGCCATTTAAGGAACGGGATCCTCTGGGGTTGAAACACTGCAGGATCGTCGTGCCCTTAAACAAAAGAAGGCTTCGGGTTTGAATTAAATTATTTCTATTCGGCCCTCGCTGGTTTATAGTGGCAAGCCGAGGAGAGCGAAATGAAACAGAAGGACCAGAAAAGCATCTTGTACCAGAACCACGGCCAGCGGCTGGACGAAGAGCTGCGCCACCGCAAGAGCGAAGACCCCTACTACGCGACGGTGGCAGGCGGCATCTGGCGACTGGAGGGCCAGCTGAAGGACCTGCGGGAAGAACAGGCGAAGCAGCACGTGTCTCTGACGGAGACGCAGTCGTACGGAGTGATCGCTGCTGACCTAGAGAGCGCTGGACCGGATGATCCAGGGGGACGAAGAGTCCGGCCTGAGCTTCTTCACGAACCTGACGAAGTTCAAGAACGAGGTCGTCTCGGTGAGCAGCCTGCTGATGGCCGAAAATGACCGGCTGACCGAAATCCGCGACTCGCTGCAGGCGCGCGTGGACGGGATGCGCGACTTGACCGAGAGTAGTCGAGGCTGACCAGGACTCACGCAGCAGGTGGACCGCATGGAGAAGAACGTGGAGCGCAGACTGCAGTGGGAGCGTCTGCAGCGCGACAAAGAAGCCGCGCTCGCGAGCTCGCCCTTCAAAGCCACCACACTGCTCAGCACCAAGGCCGATTAATCTGCGGCGACTAAGTAATTATTATCATGTACTTCGACCTCTGTCTCGAGACGAACGAAGTCCCTCCAGCCACCCGAGAGCAGACCGTCCTCGCTGCCTTCAGGGGTAGCCTCGCCTGACCAGACGGCTACCAAGGCGTCGCGCTGAACTACCCGCAGCAGGGCAAGCTCGACAAAGACAAGGTACGAGAAGATCACCAGGCCTGTCCCGTGGCCAAAATCGACCTGGCCGCCCTGCTCGAGAAGGCAGGCGGCCCCCAGCCGACGCCGACCGCAGTCGCAGGCTTCCTGCAGCTGACCCGAGCGACGATCCGCATCGACGACAACGGCGCACTGGCCCAGCTGCGCGACACGAACGAAGTGCTGGCTTCATACGACCTCATCGCAGTGAAGACTTCGAACGAGAAGGTGCTGCACAGCATCTGTCTCGAGCCAGGCGTCGTCGACATCGTCACCTTCGACCTCGCAGAGCGGCTGCCTCGCGTCAAGCCGAACGTGCTGGCCGAGGCCGCGAAGAACGGTCTCTTCTTCGAGTGCCAGTACGGCGAGGCGGTCCGCAACGAGAAGGTGCGACGCATGGTACTCTCGAACCTCGCGGGCCTGGCCAAAGCCACCAGGGGCAAGCACCTCCTCGTCTCCTCCGGAGCCAAGGCGCCGCTCGAGCTCCGCAGCCCCTCAGACCTCTTCGCCATGTAGCCTCGGCTGAGGCAGGTGCCACTTCCTCGACCTCTCCACAGACCGCGTCTTCGAGATCCTCTCGACCAACCCGCAGCACTGCCTGAAGAAAGCGAAGCTCAAGGCGCTGTCCAAAGGAGCGATCAAAAAGCTGGGGGAGGGAGAGATGGACGAACTCGAGAAAGTGTACAGGAGAGTCAAGACCAGTCGCCTGCAGGAGTAACTAAACATTCGCAGACGACTCGACCGAAGGGGTTTGGG